>LAZR01002126.1_pt1 | contig 11800 bp, 12 predicted proteins | sample 329461 | NCBI WGS metagenome assembly LAZR01 (sample SAMN03002196, study PRJNA259156) | marine sediment metagenome | biome: sea floor; feature: Hydrothermal impacted sediments; material: marine sediment; isolation source: Loki non-amplified sample from Loki's castle hydrothermal vent sediment ...
TGTCGATATCGGTGTCTATTTTTTTACGCACACCGGGTCGCTGTACTTTTAGGGCTACTTCTTCACCGCTTTTGAGACGGGCTTTGTAGACTTGGGCCAGCGAAGCCGATGCCAACGGTTGCTCATCGACACTTGCAAAGATGTTTTCGAGTTTTTCGTTATATTCATCTTCCAATAACGTTTTGATAGAGGAAAATTCTATTGTTTCAACTTCATCCAACAATTTCTGGAGCTCAAGCCCAATTACTTTCGGGACTAAATCGCTTCTTGAACTTAGTAACTGACCGACTTTGATAAAAGTGGGGCCGAGTTCTTGAAGAGCTAATCTAAGATTAACAGCGGTCTCTTTTTCAATCGTTAACCGAGCTGCAGGCTTGGGCAGGCGAATTGTTTTGATGTATGAGACAAAATCACGCAGACCGTATTTTGTAAATACGGATATTATTTGTCTGTAGCGTTTTATGTGTTTTAGCGATCTCGGCTTTATCATCAAGCCGCCTTATTTTGACCGGTTGAAAAGATCTTGTTTTGACCTGCCTTTTTGGCTTTAAGAAGGAGCATGTCAGCTGTCTCGTAAAGCTCGGTGGCGTTCATGTTATCGTTAATGGCTATTCCTATGCTTACCCCTATATTGGAAATTGTTTGCTGAAGTATTTTTGATTTAAGAAAATTTCTACGAAACCTTTGAGCCACTTCCATGGCTTGGTTGATATTTGTTTCCGGAAGGATCACCGTAAACTCGTCTCCACCGAGCCGGGCAGAAAAGTCGTTTTCACGGCCTTGTCTCAATAGAAAATTACTAAAGGTTTTTAAGAATTCATCACCTGCCAGATGGCCAAATCGATCGTTGAATGCTTTAAATTTATCAAGATCAAGAATCATCAAAGATAAAGGGTGGCTATATCTTTTAGCTCTGGTAAGCTCGGAATCAAGTTGCTTAAAGAAGGCTCCTCTGCTATTAAGACCGGTCAGGTAATCGGTAGTCGCCAGCTTTTTCAGATGCTCAGTATAGTGCTCAGAATAAGACTGCACCGTGGCCAACAGCTGCTCGTCGATGGTCCTGTTAATGCGGGTGTAGAGGATAAATTGCTCATCAGAAATAACGTCGTTGGATTTTAGACTTTCGAGGAGCTTTTCTCGAAGCCAGATATATTCTCGAAATATTTCGGTCAAGCTGTAGCCTTGGTTCAATCTGACTTTTGCCTGTGAGTGGATGCGACCTCCGAAAACACCTTGTTTTGAAAGCTCTTGCTCAATGGGTTTGGCAATGCTTTGAGCTACAGCCAACAATACTACAGGCATGCCGTCTATTAAGTCATAGCTTGATAGACTGTGACTTGTATCTATTTGGGCATCGTTCAAGACTGATTTTTGCCACGAATCAATGATATCCCAGCTATTTGACTTAATTAGTTTAGTAATGGATTTCAAGTCCAAATGCATAGTCCTCTTTTTTGCTTTTTCCATTTGCGCAAGGTTTCTAAACGAAATTGCAATGGGCAGAGGGTATAGGGTTGGGTTGTTGAACTTACGAAAAACGGTTTTGGTTGGCGTTGGTTCTTTTATTTATCGAAAACCGAAACCTGAAACCTAAGGCCCGAACTGCAAGCAAACGTTTATTTTGTGAGATTACGGGGTAAATAAATAGCAGATAAACAGTCGCAATATAGGAGGTAGCAATGAAAGCAAAACTTGTTTTAGAGGCTAAGTCTAAAAATGTCAGTCTCGCCAGAGACTGGGCCTACGAAACATGCCGAAACTTCGGTATTCATGGCAGAAGGATGATCGATGTAAAGACTATCACGAGCGAGATAGTTACCAATGTGGTTAGACACGCCTATCATAACCGCAAGAAAAAGAACTTTGTCTTAAAGGCAAAGCTTGTGTCTCGCAAACTGACCCTTACAATCAGGGATTTTGGGGCCGGCTTTGACGCTCATCACGGCCATAGCCTGCACGTCGGACTGATGATTGTAAATTCTTTAGCTGACAAGGTCAAAATACGCTCATTTGGTTTTGGAACTCAGGTTAAAGTGGTCATCTTTTTAAGAGAGACTGAGGTCGACAAAGTTTCATCAGTTACCGCTGATCTTCTTAGGCAGGTAATACCACATTAAGATCAGTTAAGCTCTGTCGATTTTAGTTTATTTAATAGGCTGCTTATGAATAACAAGCAAGCATTATTTGTAGGTGCAACGGCTTAAAATCTTCGCAACCAATCAACTCCTCCATTGTTTTTAAAAAAAGATTGCAAAAAAGCTAAAGTTTTCCTAAAAATAACCCGATATAAATAGTATAGATGCTTTGTATGATAGGAAAGGAGCAGTTGATGTACAAGACAAAATGTGATGGATGCGGATACGCTCACATAGTTGTAGGCGATCTAGGCCTGAATTGGCTTGTGTATGTCTTTAAATGTGATCATTGCGGCTCCGAAGTGACTATTCGGCGGGTAAATGCAAAAGATAACGATATCAAATCGTTTAAAGACAAATTGCACACGGTCAATAATGTAGACGATTTTCTAGATCTCTAAAGAGTAGCTGATCAATTGAAACTCGAGGCTTAGAATCGCGCCCGACAAAGTTTTCCTAAATCCCCAATTGCAATTGTGTAGGAATAAGTCTTTGCAAGTAAATTGCGATTTGTTCCAGTTGTCCAAAAAACAACAGGATGCCCATCATGATCAAAAAGATGCCGCCGACTATGTTAATGGTTCTCGCATTTGATCTTAACCAATTAAAGCGGTGTTTGGCGACAGCAAAAGATTGGCCAAAGATTATGAAGGGGATTCCGAGTCCCAGTGAATATACCAAAAGCAGGCCGCTTCCCAAAGACATGGTCTCAGCTGAGCTTGCGTAAGCTAAGATACCGCCGAGTATAGGCCCGATACAAGGGGTCCAACCGATGGCAAAAGCCAGACCCATAACAAAACTGGAGCTGTTATTGGTTTTATGCAGCATGTTCTGGTTAGATTTTTCTAGAAATTTTAGTTTTAGTAGGCCTGTCACCTGCAGTCCTACAATAATTATTAGAATACCGGCTATTCTTGCCAAAAGTACTTTGTTTGTCTTAAGGATTTCGCCAAAAAGAGTCGCCGACGCTCCTAGGGCCGTGAACACCAAAGTGAAACCTGCTACAAACAACACCAGCGGCACTAGGGATTGAGCGAAAGAATCGGGCTTTTTATCCGGAGCAATACCTGTGACAAAAGAAACATAGCCCGGGAGCAGAGGTAGAACGCAAGGGGAGACAAACGAAAGTATACCTGCTATAAAGGCTAGTGGAAAACTTACTTCGTTCATGCTACCTCACAGTACTTTGTCTATTGCTTCGCTTAGTGTTTCTAGTGTAGTTGCTCCGAGAATGTGCTCGGTTATCTCGCCATCAGTATTAACGACAAAAGTCTCCGGTACACCCGTTAAACCGTAGTCACTTGAAATGTTGTCTTCATCGGGTCCGTTCGGGTAAGTGACTTTGAATTCTTTTATAAAAGCTAGCGCATCTTTTTTATTGTCTCGATAATTTATGCCTAAGAAATATATCTTATTCTTGTATTTTCGCCAGGTGTTTTCTAAAGCTTTGGCTTCAACACGGCAAGGGCCGCACCAAGAAGCCCAAAAGTTAATAACTACCGGTTTATCCGTCAATTTACTTAACGTAATATTTTCTCCCTCAAAAGTCGTCAATGTAAAGTCGGCAGCTTTTTTTTGATGGCTATTGTCTGTGTTTGCGGGCGTCCAAAAGAGCAAAAGTAATGAAAATATTACAGCAAATAAGATTACACCGCTTAATGCTGCTCGTGTTTTATTCATGTTTATTTACCTCTTCCCTGGGCTCTTTCCATCATCTCAGCTGCACTGGGCATAGTCTTTTTTTGCTCCTCGCCGTTCATCAACCGGTACGTTCCGATTACTAGAACGGCCACAATTATTATGGCAAATATAAAGGTAAGAACGGACGTTTTGATCTTCACAAAAAAAACGACTCCTAGCAAAAAATAATACATATTAATTATAATTTACAAACGGGTAAATTGGCAAATAAGGCGATGGCTTTGGAAGCTACCCCAAGTCTGATAGCGAGTAAGTTTTTATGATATATTTTTATTTCGTTTTTACATGGGAGCGTTTAAAAGATGAGTAAAAGCCAGGTTTTGATAATCGGGGGAGGGCCAGCCGGTAGCAGCGCTGCCTACTTTCTGGCTAAACAAGGAATAAAAGTAACTTTACTTGATAAGGATAGGTGGCCGCGTGACAAAGTATGCGGCGGCGGCCTTACAACAAATTGCTTACCTGTTCTAGAGAAAATGGATGTAATTGAACAGGTAGAGCAAAAAGCGGACTTTAAGTACAATGGTTACATCATCCACTCACCTGAAGGCGAGCAAATAAAGGCGTCGGTCAGACGCCGCTCAGAAAATGGTCTCAGCAAGCAGATCCCGTACTGTTACGTTATAAAAAGAGATAGCTTTGATGAAATACTTCTTAATAAAGCAAAAAAAGCCGGCACTAATGTACTGACCGGTGTGGAAGCTAAAAAAGTTGAAGAGGGCGAGCCAAGCAAAGTCCTTACAAAGGATGGGCGGACATTTGAAGCCGACATACTTATTGTTGCTGATGGCAGCGGTGGGCCAATAACGCGTCATTTTACAAAGGATCTTCACAAAGGCTCCGCTATAGCTGTGAGGGGCTATTATTCGGGCGTAAAGGACGTCGGAAGCGTTATTGAATTTTTTCTAGACGACGAACTTGGTTTCGGCTATGGTTGGCTTTTCCCGCTGGGCGATGGAAGGATAAATACGGGTATCGGGCTTGATACAGCCTTCTTGAAGCGCAGGAAGAAAAATGTGCGGCAGGTATTTAAAGAAATGCTTGAAAAGCCGCAGCTAAAAGAAAGAATGGCCGAAGCCAAACTTGAAGGTAAGCTGGAAGCTTTTCCGCTGCGCATGGGATTTGATAAAGACGCTTTTCGCCACAACAGAGTCCTTTTCGTAGGCGATTCGGCAAAACTCATTTATCCGTTAAGCGGAGAAGGTATTTCTTATGCTCTTCAAAGCGGAGAATTGGCTGCTAACGCGATAGTCGAAGTTTATCAAACTGCGTCACCGGATTACAAAAAACTTGCCCGTTATGAGATCGAGTGTCGAGAGTCTTTTAGCGATTTGAAATACGCTACCAGATTGCAAAAACTAATGGCTCGTCCAAAGGTCCAAAGATTTTTTTACAAAAACTCTGTTTATGACGAAAACCTGGGGCAAAGAGCTACGGGTATGCTTGAGCATTCTTCAGATGTAAGCACGTTCTTTAATTTTCGCACTATTGCCAAGAGTTTCATTATTGCCATAAAGAGAAAGCTTAGCTTGAATGGCAAAGACACTGAAGAAGCTCAAAAGCGGGCAAAGTCTGTGAGTCAAGGTTGATCAAGTGACTTTTAAAAAATCTACAAAAGCTTTTTGAGGCACTTCGACTTGGCCGACCATTTTCATCCGTTTTTTTCCTTTTTTCTGCTTCTCAAGCAGCTTCTTTTTTCGCGTGACATCGCCCCCGTATAATTTGGCGATGACGTCTTTTCTCATAGGTTTTACCGTCTCCCGGCTGATGATCCGGCTTCCAATAGAGGCTTGGATGGCTACTTCAAAAAGCTGCCGGGGAATGAGCTCTTTGAGTTTTTCGACCATCTTCCGGCCCCTGTAATAAGCATTATCTTTAGGTACGATCGCTGAAAAGGCATCGATGACTTTTCCGGCCAGCAAGATGTCGAGCTTTGCAAGGTCACTTTTTCGGTAGTCGCTTATTTCATAATCCAGCGTAGCGTAACCTTTTGTGCTTGATTTCAACAGGTCAAAATAATCGACGATGACCTCGGCTAAAGGCAGGTCATAGCTGACCTCGGCTCGGTGTTCACTTAAGTATTCAATTCCTTTGTAGGCGCCTCGTTTTTCCTGTGATAATTCCATTATTTTTCCAACGAACTCGGGCGGCGTGAGGATCTTTGCTGCAATAAAAGGTTCTTCAATTGAGACGATAGTCGTGGTCTCGGGGATATCTGAAGGATTTCTTATTTCGATTGTCTTGCCGTCGTTCTTTTCAATGCGATAAGCAACACTTGCCGTAGTGGCTATAAGGTCTAATTCGTATTCGCGCTCAAGCCGCTCTTTGATTATCTCAAGGTGAAGCAAGCCCAAAAAACCGCAACGAAATCCAAAACCCAGTGCGTTAGAGGATTCGGGCTCGTAGCGAAATGAAGGGTCATTAAGTTTTAGTTTTTCCAAAGCGTCTTTTAGATCTTCATAGCGGTCACCTTCAATAGGATATAGGCCGGCAAAAACAACTGGCTTTACTTCTTTATATCCGGTTAGCGCTGTCTTGGTCGGGGTTTCGGCGCTGGTCATGGTATCACCGATCTTGGATTCACCCACATTCCTTAAGCCGGTGATGATATAGCCTACGTCGCCGGCTTTTAGTGATTTAGCCTCTACTAGGTCGGGAGAAAAATAACCGACCTCATCAACCTGGTGCTCTTTTCCGGTTGCCATGAGCTTGATTGTCTGACCACTTTTTATTGCTCCTTCAAAAAGCCGAACATAAGTTATTACTCCGCGGTATTGGTCATATATGGCGTCAAATATCAGCGCTTTTAGAGGGTCTTTTGTATCGGTTTTGGGGCTCGGGATTCGTTCGATAATGGCTTCCAGGACTTTATCAACGCCCTCACCGGTCTTTGCAGATACCAATATGGCGTCATCTGCGCTAATACCGAGGCTATTCTCAATCTCATCTTTCACTTCATCGACTCTGGCGCTTGGCAAGTCTATCTTATTTATGACCGGTATTATTTCAAGGTCGTTTTCCATCGCTAAAAAAGCATTGGCTACGGTCTGGGCTTCAACGCCTTGAGCGGCGTCGACCACGAGCAAAACGCCTTCGCAAGCCGCAAGTGAACGTGAGACTTCATAAGTAAAATCAACATGGCCCGGAGTATCTATTAGGTTGAGTACATATGCTTGGTTATTGCTCGCCTTATAGTTAATGCGCACAGTCTGGGCTTTGATGGTGATGCCGCGTTCGCGTTCAATGTCCATAGAGTCCAGGAATTGGTCGACCATCTTGCGCTTATCAACTGATTGTGTCAGCTCCAGGGCGATAATGCTGAAAGTTCTTATGTTTCTCAAATTGTTAGACTCCAGATATCAGTACAAACGTCGGATTTATAGATTAACTATACAGAAAACAACCCGAGGTCTGAAGCCCAATATCAGATGTCTGAAAAAAAGACCACTGAGAGTGCTAAAGTTTTAGCACAAACCTGCCGATTACTTAATAAAGGGAGAAATAGTTGAAACGCATATTCACACTAGCAATGACACTAATGATGATAGGATCTCTTGCCTGGGTCGAGAACAGCGAACCTATAGACAAGAACCCTACAGCTTATAGAATCAATATCGGCAATTACAAGTTGCTGGTAGTAACTCCTTTGGATGCGAATAGGACAGTATTATTAGGCGTCAAAAAACCGCTTCAAAAGGAGCCGGATTCTTATTTGGCAGAGGGCGTCATGGGGTTGACGATCTCAAGGATCGCAAAGATGGCAGGGGAGCCGGCTAGCAACAAAAAAATAGACAAGTATGTAAAAGAGATGGTCAAAGCAAGGGCTTTAGCACTAAAGGAAGAAGTAACAGAAGAAGAAAGCTGGTAAGCAAAGATATATCAGCGCGAGATAACATCTGTAATAGTATATCTAGCAATTGAAGTAGGCGGCCGAAAGGCCGCCTACTTTTTTGTATCTGACAGATGACAGCTAAATGATGAGCATAGCGTCGCCGAAACTGAAAAAGCGATATCTTTTTTGGATTGCTTCCTCGTAAGCTTTTTTTATAAGCTCAAGACTGGCAAATGCCGAGACCATGGCAAGTAAAGTCGACTTTGGCAGATGAAAATTTGTGATCATTGCATCTACGGCTCTGAAATTATAGCCGGGGTATATGAATAGATCCGTAGGGCGGTTCTCTTCATTAAAGACTCCGTTAATAGCGGCTGATTCCAAAACGCGGGCACTTGTTGTTCCGACCGCGATAATCCTGTTGCCGGCTTCCCTTGTTTTGTTTAGCGCATTGGCTGTTTCTTTGCTTAGCTCAAAATGCTCACTGTGAATACGGTGTTTTTCGACTTCTTTCTCTCTGATTGGTTGAAAAGTATCCAGGCCTATCCTTAAGCTCACCCGGCCAAAACCTATTCCTTTGTTTTTAAGCTCAGAGATCAGATCTTTTGTAAAATGAAGGCCGGCAGTTGGAGCCGCTGCCGATTCTTGTTTTTTGGCATATATAGTTTGGTAGCGATCCGGTTTAACAAGGGGTTCTGTGATGTAAGGCGGTAAGGGCATTTTGCCGATACGCTCGAATATGCTCAGCAACGATTCTTTGCTATCAAAGCGCAAGAGACGCCGGCCGTTTTCAAGTAAAGCTATTACTTCAGCTTTTAACTCACTGTCAAAATCGATTATTGTTCCTACCTTAAGCCGCTTGGCCGGTTTGGCAAGAATCTCCCACTCGTTGTCTCTACGTTCTGCCAGTAGCAAGATTTCAACGTTGGCGCCGGTATCGATTTTGTGCCCACTTAATCGCGCAGGAAGAACTTTTGTGTCGTTTACGACTAGCAGGTCGCCAGGTTCGAGATAATCGTCGATGTCGCGAAAATCTTTGTGAGCAATAGAGCCTTTTTTCCGGTTTAAGACAAGTAGCCGCGAGGCGTCTCTTGGTTCTATCGGTTCCTGGGCAATTAATTTTTCGGGTAGCTGATAATCAAGTTTGCTTGTTTTCATATAAGCCCTCTGTCAAGGTCGATCAACGCGCTCAACACAATGAGTTGTTTTTTACAAGGTAAAACAAACCGAGGGGGATGTTCAAGTATTGCTAAGGCTTGCGGGAGTATATTAGCCGGTTGCCGGCTTCGGATAAAGGCTTTTTGAAGTTTTTATTTTTTTTGATGTTAACTCTGCTTCTCTTTCTTCAAGGCTGAAGATGCAACCGCAGTACTTCTGGGTATATATTCCGAGCTCTTTAGCTGTCCGGTAAGCTTTTTTGTAGTGGGGTCTGAAATCTTCGTAATAAAAAGGTACTTTGAACTTTTCAGATGCCTCAGTGCACAGATCAACTATTAGTTGATGTTCTTGATAAGTAGACGCCAGCAGTGTTGTAGTAAAGGCTTCGAAATTTTTCAGTTTTGCCACCCGGGCTGTTTCCATAACTCGTAAGCGGTAGCATATTTCACAACGATTTGGGCTGTCAAAAGCGGCCTTTTCTAAATATTGATCAGGACTGTAGTGATAAGTAATTAAGTCCAGCTGAGCCTCTTCGGCAAATTGTTCAACCCAAAAGAACCTTTTGTTAAATTCTTCATAGGGATGAATATTTGGATTGTAGTAAAAAATCGTTAACTTGCTGTCCTCAAGTTGCTCATATGGAGCCATCAAACACGGGGCACAGCATGTATGTAAAAGCACATTCATAAAAATAGCCTTTCCAGTCTATTAATTCTAGCCTTATATATTATCTATTAAAAGTATCGACAAAACCTTGATTAACTAAAATCAGGTAGCGATTAGCCTTCAGCAGTCAGCTATCGCAATGGCGTGAACACTTTTTAGTTGGTTGGGCAAGGCTTAACGAGCTCAGAAATTTAAAAAGGGCTTGTTTAGAAGATTGCTTTGTCACCACGTCTTTATAATAACTACATGTGCTTATTCCCGGGATAATTAACGACCATAGACTATGGCTACTTCTGGGTATATAAAGGGCATGCTAACCCGTGATTTGAAGATTATTTTTGCCTCGATATTTGCTCTTGGATTTGGCTATGGACTTTATTTCTATTTGGCACCGATATTTGCCAGTCAGATAGGAGCCACGCCTGTCCAGGTTGGGCTGATCTACACTACCTTTTATCTTGTTTCCGGAATAGTCGCAATTCCGGGCGGCTTACTTGCCGATCGCTACAATCTGCACTACGTAATCGCTTTCACTTGGGTTTTTATTGTTCCTGCAGGTTTTTTATATTTTATTGCGACTAGCTGGGAGACGCTTTTGGTGGCTAATATCTTCGCAGGCATTTCCATGATGAATTCTCCGGCCGTTGCCGTATACATATCAAAAAAATCATCGCATGAGCGCTTAGCAAGGTCTTATACGCTCGTCTATTCTTCTTTTGCCGCAGGCATGGTGTTAAGTCCGGCAATTGGCGGTTTTTTAGCCGATGCTTTTAACATAAGATTGCCATTTTTGATTGCCACCGTACTTTTTATTATTAGCTCTATTCTCATATTTTTTATTTCCAAAGAAGAGCCGGCGACGGCAAAAGGGGAGGGAAAACTATTAACGATAATTAGAAACGTTCGCTTTATTGAGACTGTGCTTTATTTTGCGCTCATCTTTTTTATAGTCTATATCAGTCAGCCATTTCTCACTCTATTCCTAACAGAGGTCAGGGGTTTTTCTTTTAATCAGATTGGGATTTTGGGGGCGGCTAATTCGCTGGGGGCTGCTCTAATCGGACCGTTCATGGGTCACGTAGCCGATGTATATAGCCGGCGGGCGGCGCTGACAGGAGCCTTGATCTTTATTTTTATCGGAGCGGTCATTTTCTTAAACTTTTCGGTATTCATCGCGGCTTTGATAGCTTTTGTATTTTTCGGGGTCGTAGAAGGTTTTTATTCTTTGTCGGGTGCACTGGTAACCAAGATGCTTAAAGACCTCCCGACCGGTTTGGGTTTTGGTGTCTTTAGAGCCTTCACAAATGCTTTTGCTTTTATCGGCCCTCTTGTCGGCGGGTTTTTGTTTGATGTGAATAAAGCGCTTCCGTTTTTTATAAGCGGGGTATCGGCTTTGATACTTATTATAGCGACGCTCACTGCGCCATTTTTGAGGGGGAAAGGTTTATCTTATATTAAGTCTATTACGAAGAGGCAGCGGCCGCCGAAATAGATATCTCAAAGTCGACATCGCTTGCTAGTGCGTGTTTGGTCATTTCGGCAAGTCCTGAGGGGTATTTATTGCAAGCCAAAAGCAAAGTGGCTAGAGTCGATAGCATTGCTTCGTGTTCATAAAGCTTAAGTTTTTTTCCGGTCTTAAAGTGTTTGATGTGTTTTTTATTGATGATATTAAACTCGTTACTTTTGTTAATGATTAAGCATTCATCAACAGAATTTTTTGCACAAAGCTCCTTGCTAAGTTTTTGTTTAGTTCCGGCGTGACCGATAAGTAAAGCGCTTTTTTTAGTTCTGGCCGGGGCCTTCCAAGTATCCAGGTGTGCAAATACAGCTAGCGGTATTTTTAGACCTTCGCTTATTTTTTTAAGCTCCTTATAAATTGTCTGACTGTGGCTGGCGGGGCTTTGGCATACATAAAGGATTGCCCGGACATTAAGGGCATATTTTAAAGCTTGTTCGGTTATCTGTTTTTCTGTGATCAGATTATAAGGCGCGTCTTCAGCGCCTTTGTGGAGTTTTTTCCAGCATAGACTCGCTTTTAAAGGGTCGAGCACTAAGCCGTTTATGTCGACTCCGTTATCTCTGAGCCGGTTTATTATGTTACTGCCAACCTGATCTGCACCAACGGTACCGGTAAGTGCTACTATAGCTCCTAGTTTGGCTGCGTAAATAGCGGCAAGAGCGGCTGAGGCGACCGGTATTTTTTCATTTTTATCGGGTTTAGATTCACTACATTTTGCGTCCGAGATCTCTCCGACGACTAATATCCTCTTTTTTTGAAATTCGTTTAATAAACTGCTTATCGTTGGCATGT
>LAZR01002127.1_pt1 | contig 11799 bp, 17 predicted proteins | sample 329461 | NCBI WGS metagenome assembly LAZR01 (sample SAMN03002196, study PRJNA259156) | marine sediment metagenome | biome: sea floor; feature: Hydrothermal impacted sediments; material: marine sediment; isolation source: Loki non-amplified sample from Loki's castle hydrothermal vent sediment ...
GAATGGCGCGGACAATAGATCAGCAGATTGCATCAACGCAGGCCAAGCTGGCCCGCCTCAAAACCCGCCAGAAAGCCAGCGAGACCCGGCGCAAGATCATCGTCGGGGCCATCGTTACAAGTGCCGCTTTGAAAGATCCAAAGATTGCGCGATGGATGGCATCCACTCTGCGCAAGAACGCCACCCGTGAAGTCGATCAGAAAGAACTGGTCGGGCTGCTGGAAGATCTCGATCAGGCAGCAGCAAAGGCGGATCAGACATGAGCAAGGATCCGTTCCAGATACTCGCCGATGAGCTGACCCTGATCCGCAAAGACATGGATCAGCTGCAACGCACCAGCCTCGATAAGGACGAGGCCAAGAAGCTGAACCAGATCGTGACGGCAGCAGTCCTGAAAATGGCAAAGGCGGCTGAGGATGCACCGGGGGAAATTCAGGGTGCTCTGGAAACTGACCGCGACCAGATGGCCCGCAGCGCCACACAAGCCGCTACAAGGGCCGCTGAGAGCGCCATGGCCGGTATCCGGCACGACCTCGACAATGAACGCGCAAAGCTCTCACAGGCCGCCGGAGAGGCCCGCAGAGAGGCATGGCGCTGGTTTGGCGGGTTCTGGGTGTGGTTGGCCTCCATGCTCGCCACAGGGGCCGTTATCGGGGCGCTGGCGATGGCATGGATTGCAGGGCGCGGCGATGCCCGCGAGTTCGGGCAGTTTCCAAGCATCTATTGTGGCACCGCAGGCGGGCAGGTGGTCGAACAGGACAACGGGTCCAGCTACTGCGCGATCTGGATCAACAGGCCGGATCAGTGAAAATCAGTCCGGCCATTCTAAGCAAATATGTGGCCCCTCGTCCCTTGACCTTAAAGCTTCATTATAACATATGTGTTATATGTGGTCAGTAGAAACATTGGACAAACGGGTAGACCGTGAGCTGACAAAGTTGCCACGCGATCTGTTCGCCCGGTTCTTGTGGATTGCAGACCTACTGATCGAGCAAGGGCCGGAAGCTGTTGGGATGCCGCATGTGCGGTCTCTGTCTGGTGCTGGCAGTCTTTGGGAAATCCGTATGAGCGGCAAAGACGGGATCGCCCGTGCAATTTACGTAAAGGCGTCGGGGCAGCGATTGGTTGTTGTCCATGCGTTCCAGAAGAAAACACAGAAGACGCCAAAGACCGCACTTGAAACAGCCCGCAAGCGGGCGAAGGAGGTAACATGACCAAACTGGCTGACCTGAAAACTGAGTTCTTGAGCGACCCTGACAACAAGGCTGCTTACGATGCCCTTGCCCCTGAATTTAACCTTGCTCGAAAACTCATTGCAGCGCGGGCGGCGGCAGGCCTGTCACAAGCCGAAGTGGCCGAGCGCATGGGAACAAAGCAGAGTGAGATTTCTCGCATCGAAGGCGCACGCCAAAATATCAGCATCGAAAAGCTATCTCGGTTTGCTGATGCCGTAGGGGCCAAACTGGATATCCGGCTCGATCCTGTTTGAGCGCGACTGGTGCCAAACGCCCCCTAAAACCAATCCATATTTACCAAAAAAGCGCGTAGCGCCTTTCTTGTTCTTAAGTTCTATAAGTTCAGGGAGAAATTTCCTTTTAAGTTCAATCTATTATTAGATTATAGGTGCGGTATTGGGCCGCTTAAGTGCGGTATTGGGCCGCTTAAGTGCGGTATTGGGCCGCTTAAGTGCGGTATTGGGCCGCAAAGTGGCGTTGACAGGTGCGGTATTCTCTCCGATAATCGCACCTATGGGAAAGACAACCGAAGTGGCCGCAGATCGGGCCTATGACCAGACCAAAACCGTGTTGCCCGCAGAGGTGGCGCGGGGAGTCTACATGCAGAATGCGCCAAGCCTTCGGGCGCTCAAATTAATGCACCTAATGATTGGCACGGCGGGAGGCCGTATGGCCGATGAGGTGCAGCACACAATGCGCCTGTCGGACATACGTAAGATTGATGGGATGGCACATCATGATCGCACGAGTATCACCCCGCTTTTTGGGGAGTTGAGCGCGGCAACCTTGATCCACGACGATAAAGAAAAGATGCGTGTAAGTATCGGAGGGATAATTGATGATGCGCAGATTGATTATCGTGAAGAAAGTGCGACAGGTGATTTGGTTGTGTCGTGGTTTTTCGGACGAGCTTTCCAGCGCATGGCACGTGATTCCAACCACTGGACTATTCTCGACCGTCAGACAGTGTTCCATCTGGGCAGTAAATATTCAGTGCTGCTGTTCCAGCACATTTCGAGCCTGACGAACCTTCAACATATTACTAGCAAGACCTTCACCGTGCCAGAACTTCGAGCACTACTCGGCTTGGTAGAGGGAAAGCACAAACGGTTTGCAGAACTGAACCGATGGGCGATCAAGCCCGCTATTGAAGAGATTAGCCAGCTTTCGCGCCTGACGCTAACCGCCACGCCCAATAAGATCGGGCGGACCGTTGCCAGTGTAACTATTTCTTGGGAAGAAAAAGAACAGACGCAAAAACAGTCCACCAAGGCAGAACTGGATCGCCCCAAGGTAGGTCGAAAAGCGCGGCGGGATGGGACGGCGGAAACGCCAGTGACGGCCTTCCCCGATTTTGGCAGCGTGAAGGACACCCAACCATGGGATAGGATCGCACGGGACAATGCGCCACGCATCGACGGGCGGCATGTACCGGATTTGCGAGTGTTGGCCGACACGTTCCGCAAATGGTGCGGCGAGAAGTCGATACCGCTAGACATGAGGAATATCGAGAAGACCTTCACGACATGGTGCAAAAGCTATTCGCCGGGATAGGCTGTTCAGTGATTGGTCGTTTTGGTGGGCAGTGCGATGCAGCTAGGTACATATACGATATGCTACGTAGGGCGGCTGGCCGTCCGGTTGTACATCTAGCAATCGCCTACGTAACGTAGTGTATAGGTATGCTAATGGATAAGGCGGCTTTGTCCGCACTGCGGGCCTTGCCGACCGTTCAACAAACGGTCCTTTGCGCCGGTGACACAAACGTAGGGTTTTGACCGAAACGGCAACGCTCTCCGTGTCAATTCGCAGCGCGCGGCATTACCCGCATCTGGCTGGCTGCATCGGCATCCGAGATGGCCCTTTTGGAGTACCCAAAAGTCCCGCAATCCTTCAATTCCTGCGCGGCACGTATCATTTCTCCCAAAGCAGCGCGTGCAAGTGACCCACCAGTGCTGATGCGCTTGACGCCTGCGGCAGAAAGATCGTCAACGGTATAAGACGCGGCTGAAAGACCAACGACAACATTCACCGGCACCGAGACTGATTTGCAGACCGCGCGAACGGTTGCGATGTCTGGCAGTCCCGGCGCGTAGACAACATCTGCGCCCGCTTCCTCAAACGCTTGCAGACGCCGGATCGTGTCATTCAAATCAGGGCGATTATATATGAAATTCTCAGCCCGTGCTGTGATCAAAAAACCGGGTCCGGACTTTGCAGCTACAGCCGCACGTATCCGGTCAACGGCATGTTCAAATTCATAGATCGGATTGTCTGGATCGCCGGTCGCATCTTCGATTGCACCGCCACATAAACCGATTTTCTCAGCTTCTCGCACGGTTTGCGCACAGTCTTCCGGCGCGTCACCGAAGCCGTTCTCCAAATCTGCAGAAACGGGCAGGTTTGTCGCCTCTACGATAGAACGTGCATTATCGAGCACCTGACTGCGGGACAAACTGCCGCTGGAATCGCGGATTCCCATGGAAAAAGCCAGACCGGCACTTGTCGTCGCGAGAGCTTCAAAACCAAGCCCCTCAAGAATGCGGGCCGTCCCTGCATCCCATGCATTGGGCAACAGAAACGCACCGGTTGAATGGTGCAGACGGATAAATTCATCCAGTTTTTGTCGGTTGTCATCCATCAGCATTGTCTTGTGATCCTTCCGCAGTTCGAGGCGTTCATTCTTGGCGAGATGATTTGACGATGAACGCCACTCCTTGCCGGTAGCAACATTGGCCGAGGGGTATATGCGTGTTGCTTCAAACATACACCGAGCAAATAGACCTATCATCACAGTTACCTCCAAGCTCAGAATAGATGTTGTTGAGGTATTCCGAAAACGAATTGTATTGCTCACCGTGATGAGCTTTGGTAATCACACTTTATGAAGAACGATCTCGAAATTGACCTTCTTCGGTCCTTTGTAGCTGTTGCAGCTCACCGAAACTTCACGCATGCGGCGCGAACAATTGGCCGCACGCAATCGGCAGTTAGCCTCCAGATCAAGCGGTTAGAAGATATTGTGGGGAAGCGTCTCTTTGACCGAAGCCGCCAGTCGGTCTCAATCACGCATGTAGGTGAAGGGTTGCTCGTCTACGCCAATCGTATCCTTGCTGCCAATGATGCAGCACTCTCCCACATCCAAAGGCCAGAAGCGGAGGGCCTTGTGAGGCTCGGCACTCCCGACGATTACGCAACCTATCTGTTGCCGCAGGTTCTGGCTGGCATCACAAAAGATCACCCCAGGCTACAGTTCGAAGTGACTTGCGACAACGCTAGTGACCTGCTGCCGATGCTGGAACGTGGCGATCTTGATGTCGTCGTCGCAACGCACCCTCTGAGCGCCGTTGCCGGTCAGATCGCAAGGCATGAGCCGCTCCATTGGGTAGCTTCACCACACTATGTTGACGACCCCAAAACCCCGCTTTCGCTTGTTCTGTTTCCGTCAGGATGCGTTTGCAGAGACATTGCATTGGACGCCCTCAGGCAAATCGACCGGTCTTGGCACGTGGCATATTCAACGCGGAGCATTGGGTTGATGGAAAAAGCGATGCTCGAAAGTTCGGGCGTATCCGTCATGGAGGCTTCAATCATTCCGCCAAGCCTCAAGATCATCGACGGGCAACCAGGATTTCCTGCCTTGCCCGAGGTTGTGATATCGGTCCACCAATCCAGTACCGGCGAACCGCACGTTTCTCTTGTTGCAGACAACCTTCTTTCCAAGTTGGGGTATGTAGCCAAGCAGAAAGCTTCATAGGACTTTTCCATTGTTGCTACCGCCATTTTCCAATGATCCCAAAGTGGACAAAAACCCCATGACAGAACTTTCCTACCACAAACGGTCGTTTTTGGGAAGGCAGTGCGAGCATGGATAAGGCCCAGTTCGTGTCCTAAGTTACTGCCCTGTCACCAAGTAGTTGGCTGAACCTGAGCAGGTATCCATCAGGGTCTTGCACCAAAAATTCGGATACCCCCCGTTCGATTTGATCAACGCGATACCATGATGTTTCTAGCGCCTCAAAAAGTGGAAAACCAAAGGCTTGAATCCGTTCTGACAGCCTCAAAGCATCTGCCACAGTGATCTGAAAATTGATCCCCCTCCCATACGGGGTTTGCATTTCTCCGGTAGTCCAGAACTGGTTTTCCTGTTTTATCATCACTCGTGCTTGCCCAAGGGTGATGCAGGCAAACTTTCGCTCGGGACGTTGGAACAAAATCTCAAAGCCCAATATCCTCAAGTAAAAATCTGATGAGGCCGCAAAATCGGAACAAGACAGCTCGGGAACCAACGCTACGTCTTGTTTTAGGCTCACTGGTCCGTTCCAATATTTAAGGCCTTCAGAAGGAACCAGATTATTTTGGCACCTTCAGTCTATTAACAAAGGCCAGCTAATTTCTCAACGGTGGTAAAGTCGGGTGGCCATTCGGTATCGTTCCAAAAACGCTCCTTTTTGGGGCGCTTTACCGTCTTGTGATGGATCAATGGGTTAGACCTGCCAAAACAACCTGCCAAAATAGCGAAAGTTTTGGCAGGTTTGTGGCACATCAAGCCGCAGGCGGTGGCACGGCCATGTCTGCGCTGATCTTTACACCGAGGGCAGAAAGAACGCTCGTTAACGTACTTAGGCGTGGGTCGCCGTCTTTGCTCAAGGCTTTGTAAAGCGCCTCTCTGGTGACGCCAGCGTCTCTGGAAAGCTGCGTCATGCCGCGCGCGCGGGCAATGATACCAAGCGCATGGGCGATGTAGTGCGGGTCGCCACTTTCAAAGGCGTCCTTGATAAGAACTTCTTGGCTTTCGGCATCGCCAAGATACTCGGCGGCGTCGAAGGGAGTGGTTTCGATAGGCATGTTCAGACCTCCTGCGCCATGATCACAGCGCGTTTAATATCCCGCTTCTGGCTGCTCTTGTCGCCCCCAGACAGCAGAATGATGATGGTTTGACCTCGCTTGGTGAAATACACACGGTATCCCGGCCCATAGTCGATGCGAAGCTCACCTATGCCGTCGAAGTACTTCACATCCCCCATCAGGCCAGCTTCCACACGTGCAATACGGGCAACAACACGCGCGACGGCGCGTTGATCCCGCAGACCTGTAAGCCAGCTTTGAAATTCGGACGTTTGGCGGACTTCGAACATGTGTGAACTATAATTCACACATGTCTAACTGTAAACTATAATTCACACTGGCTGGCAGCCCGGCAGATCATATTCGTCAAAGGCATGTTCAACGACTGCATAGGGTGGTCCATTGAGCCACGAGGTTCCACATAGTCGGAAATCTTGATCGCTATGATCGTGCGGGTTCCAACGTCAGTACAACGCCAGCGCCCTGTTTCAGTGGTAAATTCGATGCCAATTTTGAAATCATGGTGTTCCATGCCGTTTTCCTGTCTGCTCTCCGCTGCTTGGATTTTGCGCAACCTTCATGTCTTACGAGATGGCCAGCATTAAACATCCTAGCCTGTCAGACGCGCCCAGAAACCTCGTTTGCGCGGCTCTGGTGCGCTTTGACGTTGGTCGGTGATTTGAGCGGTAAGGCTTCGTCTTTCGGCACTCTCCGCATCTAGTCGGTCACGTAAATCTTTGATGGTAGCCTGCGCATCGCTCAAACGCTCATCCATCACTTCAAGTTTAGCCCGCAACACACTGTCTTCTTTGGGGGTTTCACGTTCTAACATTGGTTGGGTTACGCTATTACTATTTGTAATGGCCTTCCAGACGCGGAAAAGCTCTGATGGATCAATTTCGTACCCTCCCCCATCGAGCTTAGTTGCGCTGAGCTTCCCGCTTTTTATGGCTCTAGTGATTGTTGGCACACTTTTTCCAACAGCTTTTGCAGCTTGCGTTGCGGATAGTAATCCCATGTAACATCACCCCTTTCATATTCTAACATTGTCATATTTTGTTAGGGGTAACGTTACATTACAATAGGGCAGGGGGGAAGACAGATGTAATAGTCCACCCATAACACATCATTAAGCCCGCCTGATCGTGTTCGGACTAACCTCGAACAGACGTGCCAGCTCTGCGATACCACGGCCCTCTTGATCGCGCATACGCACAACCTCCGCACTGCGCTCCGCAGACAGGGCAGGGGGTCTGCCCCCGACACGTCCGCGCTTGCGAGCGGCAACAAGCCCCTCTTTGGTTCGCTCGGAAATGCGCTCACGTTCAAATTGAGCGATGGAGGCAAAGACGTGGAAGACGAGCCGTCCGGCTGGTGTTGTGGTGTCGATGTCTTCAGCCAAGGACCGGAAGCCCGCGCCCTGTGCGCCGACCGCTTCAACGATGCTCAGGAGGTCCTGCAACGACCTGCTTAGCCGGTCATACTTTGTCACGACAACCACGTCGCCATCCCGCAACTGTTCTATCATGCGGTTCAGCTCTGGCCGGGACTTTTTGGTCCCAGAGATTTTCTCGGCAAAGATGCGTTCTGCGCCAATCGCCTCAAGGGCGGCAATCTGGGCATCAAGGTGTTGATCTTCTGTCGAGACACGTGCGTAGCCAATGATCACTGATCGGACCCTTCCAAAAACCTTCAACAACTGTTTGGGTTTTGAACGGGGTTTTTGGCGGCGTCAATCGGGCTGGTTTGCGTATGTTCCACAAAGGAAGGTTTTTGGAACGCGTCTGAATGTCGGTAGCGCGGGATGAAGCGATTGCACACAGCGAACCATTTAATAACCGCTTTGGAACGGCGTAGCGGTTCCTGTTCGCCGCAACGCGTTGACACCATCCCCGTGCTCACTAATCCTTCTTGTATGAAGGATCGTATCATCAGTGAAGTGAAGCGCCTTGCGGCAAAAAACGGAGGCAAAACTCCAGGTAAGGTCTACTTTCAGCAAGAGACCGGTATCGCTGAGAGCGACTGGTATGGAAAGCTGTGGCTTCGGTGGAATGATGTAGTTGCAGATGCAGGCCTAACTCCCAACGAGAAGCAGGAACGGTTGTCCAGTGATCTAGTGTTGGACAAGTATGCCGAGGTCTGCCGCCATTACGGCAAGCCCCCCTCAAGTGCTGAGTTGCGTTTTTACGCAAGGGAGACCGCTAACTTCCTAAGTCACAACACCTTCGCTAAGCATTTCGGCAGCAAGGAAGGAGTGATCGCAGCTCTCAGGGATCGTGCAATTGAGCAAGGCGATGAAGAGTTGATTGTCATCTTGCCCCAAGTGAAAGCGCATCAAAAATCTACGGAAGGTCGCGACTCCACGAACGTATCAGAGGGCTGGGTTTACCTTCTCCAATCCGGCAGCCACTTCAAGATTGGCCGCAGCGACGAACTAGAAAAACGAGTGAAGCAAATCAGCATCGCGCTCCCTGAGAAGGTCGAGCTGATCCACGCTATTAAAACAGACGACCCTCCCGGTATCGAAGGCTACTGGCATCGCCGCTTCGCGGAAAAGCGCGCCAACGGTGAGTGGTTCAAACTCTCTGACGCCAACGTGAGAGCCTTCAAGCGGCGCAAGTTTCAATAAACCCTTCTGAAAAGACATTCGCCGCAGGGCGAGAAAACAGTCAATTTGGACTCGAATCCGCTATTCTTACGCCAATAAGGATCGTTCAAAAACCACCCTTTGTTGAACGGTCCTGAAGGTCCGCACTGCGGCCAAGGCCATCCATCATCACTCCAATAATGGCATCTGTCAGATATTAGACACGCTCTAAAGGCAGGTAGGGCTTCTCGGGAAAGATAGACTGAATGGCGTCTCCTGCCTTTATCGACCCTCCGGCCTTGACGACCGTCATGATGCCGGATTTACGGATCAATTCCCCATTTTCTCCCTTAATCAAGACAGCAGAAAGCAGCCCAGTCTGAAAGTTGTCGATCTGTTTGCAGGGATTTCTCAGACCAGTGACTTCCAATTCCACCGTTTGGCCAATCATCAAGACCGTCCCTCTTGGTAACGCCAGTAAATCAACACCAAATGTTGTGATGTTCTCACCCAAATCAGCGGCCCGGACTATAAAACCTTTTTCACTAACCTCCGAAAACAGCTCCGAATGGATCAAGTGAACTTGGCGAAGGTTGGGCTGAGTGGGGTCGACGGCCACCCGAGAGCGATGCTTTACAGTTTTACCCAAATGGGCATCGCCTTCGACTCCCATACCCTCAATAATTCGAATCTCCGACACTATTTCTTTGGAGAACCGATGAACGCCATCCTTTGCAACGGCAACTACTCTCGCTTCTGACATCGCATCTCCAATCAAGTTCACAAAGAATGAAACAGACATTCTCCGCGCCGCCAAAGGGTGTCAATATGGGGCTCAGAACCGGATTTTAGCTACGCTTGCACTTTACCGCTCGATCCCATGTCCACGGTCGCGATGGGCTTCCCGCTCGATCTCCTGCTGGCGTTCCAGCTCTTTCACCCGTTCCTGTTCTCGCGCGACCTCCTGCGCCTGATGCCGTTCCTCGGCCTCACGGCCCTCGCGCAACGCGGCTGCGCGATCCGCCAGACCCTCGCGATCAACGCCCTCCGCCGCTTCGCGCAGTCGTGCCGCCAAATCCTGCGAAGACTGCGGTGCATCCCGCTCCGGCGCATCGACACCCTGTTCCTTTTCACGGCCCTGCCGCGCCTCCCATGCGTCGCGCAACCGAGTGGCAAGGTCGCTCCGGTCGGACCGGTCAGGTTCTTCCTCTCGGCCATCACGCCCCCCCGCAAGTGCCAGTTCGGATTGCCCAGACCCCAGACGGTCCATGACACGCTCCGCCGCACGGTCCAGCCACTCGCGCACCTGTCCGGTCAGCTCCTGCGCCATCCGTGTGACCTCGACCGCCTGCGCTTTGACCTCGTGCCAGACGCGGACGGCGGCGACCTCAATGCCGCGCTCCTTGAGCTGCCATGCCCCCAGCGAAAGCTGCGGCAGAGGCGGGCGGTCCAGCGACATGGCCCGCACGGTCTCGTGCAGCTCCGCACCCTCGTCGCCGCGCTCCCGCGCCGCCGATGCCAGCTCAAGCGCCTCGTCACGCTGCGCCACGAGCGTCCGGTGATCCACGCGGTCCTCGATGCCGGCGCGTTCAAGCGCCGCATTGCTGTCGCGCGCCCACGCCTCGCGCCAGCCCTCAAGAACCTCGACCTTGTTCCAGTCGCGGTTCTTGGTGGTGAAGCCCCCGCCGGGCACGCTGCCCTCTGCGTCCAGCTCGCGGGTGGTCAGCAGGATGTGGGCATGGTGGTTGCGTTCATCGCCCTCCCGTCCCGGCGCGTGCAGGGCGATGTCGGCGACCATGCCACGGTCCACGAACTGCGCCTGTGCGTAGTCGCGGACCAGGGCGACCCGCTGCGCATGGGTCAGCTCGTCGGGCAGGGCCACGCGGACCTCGCGGGCGACCTGGCTGTTCTTGCGGGTCTCGGATTCCTCGACGCGGTTCCACAGCTCGGATCGGTCACGGACCCAATCCGGCGCATGGTCCGGCGCGAGGATTTCGGTGTGATCGACGCCGCCCCGCGCCGCGTAATCGAAGGTCAGCCCGGTGCGGCGATCTTCGATCCGCTCGGCCACGCGGTAGGCAGACGCCGCCGTGGCGCTGCGGCCCTGAGAGCGGGAAATCATCGTTGCGCGTAAATGATAGATCGCCATTCGTGGGCTGCACTTTGCTTAGGGGTTAAGGGGAAACGCCAGTCTCCCCTACCCACACAAACGCGCAGCGTTTGTATAAGTGGGCACTTCGTGTCTTGCTCTCTACATCAACCGTAGCCTAAAAGCAACTTAGGGCAGTGGCAAAGGGGACCGGAATGGCGCGGACAATAGATCAGCAGATTGCATCAACGCAGGCCAAGCTGGCCCGCCTCAAAACCCGCCAGAAAGCCAGCGAGACCCGGCGCAAGATCATCGTCGGGGCCATCGTTACAAGTGCCGCTTTGAAAGATCCAAAGATTGCGCGATGGATGGCATCCACTCTGCGCAAGAACGCCACCCGTGAAGTCGATCAGAAAGAACTGGTCGGGCTGCTGGAAGATCTCGATCAGGCAGCAGCAAAGGCGGATCAGACATGAGCAAGGATCCGTTCCAGATACTCGCCGATGAGCTGACCCTGATCCGCAAAGACATGGATCAGCTGCAACGCACCAGCCTCGATAAGGACGAGGCCAAGAAGCTGAACCAGATCGTGACGGCAGCAGTCCTGAAAATGGCAAAGGCGGCTGAGGATGCACCGGGGGAAATTCAGGGTGCTCTGGAAACTGACCGCGACCAGATGGCCCGCAGCGCCACACAAGCCGCTACAAGGGCCGCTGAGAGCGCCATGGCCGGTATCCGGCACGACCTCGACAATGAACGCGCAAAGCTCTCACAGGCCGCCGGAGAGGCCCGCAGAGAGGCATGGCGCTGGTTTGGCGGGTTCTGGGTGTGGTTGGCCTCCATGCTCGCCACAGGGGCCGTTATCGGGGCGCTGGCGATGGCATGGATTGCAGGGCGCGGCGATGCCCGCGAGTTCGGGCAGTTTCCAAGCATCTATTGTGGCACCGCAGGCGGGCAGGTGGTCGAACAGGACAACGGGTCCAGCTACTGCGCGATCTGGATCAACAGGCCGGATCAGTGAAAATCAGTCCGGCCATTCT
>LAZR01002128.1_pt1 | contig 11798 bp, 8 predicted proteins | sample 329461 | NCBI WGS metagenome assembly LAZR01 (sample SAMN03002196, study PRJNA259156) | marine sediment metagenome | biome: sea floor; feature: Hydrothermal impacted sediments; material: marine sediment; isolation source: Loki non-amplified sample from Loki's castle hydrothermal vent sediment ...
GCTTCGTTACAGGGCATTTGCGGTGAAGAACCACAGCCGCATACCCTGTGCCTCGCATCCGACGACATATATTTTAAATAACATCGTCGTTGCGAGCGGAGCGTGGCAATCTGGCAAACTTGACCCGTGAATAATCCAGGTTAATGATTAAAATTGAATCGAGAATGTTATATTCTGGCGTTGATTTAGGATTCAAGCTGGAAAGAGCAGGGAATTCCAATTGAGTGTATTGTAAGGTTTGAATTAATTAAAGATGACAAATGTCAGCCAGCTATTGATAAATTTCTTAAAAGATGTAAAAATTTTGAATCTGTGGGATATGCAGGAATAGCAGATGGATATCAAAAGATATAATCTTCGGATCTGAAAAAACATAATTAAAAAAGGGGACATGATTTTGCTTCAGTCGGTCTTTTTGCTCATGTTGATTAAAGAACAAATTCAGATATACTGGATTTTGTCAGCGAAATATCTGAAAGGAGAATTACTATGAAAAAAATAACCCGGCGGGAATTTATAGGCAAAAGTTCCATTACAATAACAGCACTTGGAGCCACTATATATCTAAATCCTTTTGAAGCCTTTTCTGGAGATCCCGATAAAGACCTTTTTTGGGACAAGGCGCCCTGCCGCTTCTGTGGAACTGGCTGTAGTGTCATGGTTGGAATAAAAGATGGAAAGATCATGGCTGTTAAAGGTGACTCTGAATCTTCCGTTAATCAGGGCACATTATGTGTGAAGGGTTATTCACTTCCATTCATCCAATATGGAATGGACAGGCTCACCCGCCCTCTAGTAAGGATGAAAAATGGGCAGTACGATAAAAAAGGTGAGCTCACTGAAACATCCTGGGATAAGGCAATGCAATTGATTACAGATAAGGCAAAACAGGCAATCAAAATGAAGGGGCCTGCCTCAGTAGCTATGTTTGGTTCGGGGCAGTGGACCATCTGGGAAGGATATGCAGCGGCTAAGCTATTTAAAGGCGGGATTGGTTCTAACAGTTTGGAAGTGAATGCCAGGCTCTGCATGGCGAGTGCAGTAGCTGGTTTTATGACCACCTTCGGCATGGATGAACCCATGGGAAGTTATGATGATATTGCTCATGCCGATATCTTTATACTGTGGGGAGCAAATATGGCAGAGATGCATCCTGTTTTATTCTCGAAAGTGACTGAAAGGCTTTTGGCTAACAGGAAATCTCAGCTGATCAACCTAACCACAATCTCAAACCTCTCTTCGCGCATGGCGGCCAGTGAAATTATCTTTAAACCCCAGTCCGACCTTGCTTTAGCCAACGGTATTGCAAACATTCTCATCAAAGAAAATATGTACAATAAGGATTTCGTAAAAAAGCATGTGTTATTTAAGAGTGGAAAGGAAAATATTGGTTATGGACTAGAAGACAAATTTGTTTTTCAAGAAGAAGATAAGGTCGTTAATTTTGAAACTTACATGAATTATATATCCGCCTACACTCCTGAGTATGTGGAAAAGATCAGCGGCGTTTCACCATCTGACCTGCTCAACTTGGCCAAGCTTTATGGTGACTCCAAGCTAAAGGTCATGTCTTTCTGGACAATGGGAATGAACCAGCATACCAGGGGCACGTGGATCAACAATTTGGTGTATAATCTCCACCTGTTATCTGGTAAAATCAGTGAACCGGGGAACCAGCCTTATTCCCTTACCGGTCAGCCCAGTGCCTGCGGTACCTGCAGGGAGGTGGGAACGTTTACCCATCGCCTTCCTGCTGATATGGTAGTTGCCCATAAGGAACATCGCAAGATTGCAGAAAAGATATGGAAACTGCCAGAGGGGACAATTCCTGCTAAACCGACTTATCACGCTACGGAAATGTTACGTGCCCTTGATAGAGGAGATATAGCCGTGTTCTGGAGCATGACAGCCAATCCATTCCAGGCTTTTCCCAACTTAAACCGTTATAGAAACGGCGCGCTCAAAGATGGTCGTTTCATCATCGTTTCGGATGTCTATCCCACTCGCTCAACTGAAATAGCCGATGTCGTTTTGCCGAGCGCCATGTGGGTCGAAAAGGAAGGTGCTTTTGGCAATGCCGAGAGAAGAACACATTTTTGGAAGAAGATGGTTGATGCTCCTGGTGAATCAAGGTCTGACCTCTGGCAGATCATTGAATTCGCAAAAAGTATGGGACATGGAAAACTTTTCGACTTTTCGCCGTTAGATTATCCAATACCTCGACAGCATAAAGCATCTGATGCCAGTCTTACGGCCGGCATCTATATGGAAAAGGCGTTGTGGGAAGAATATCGACAGTTCGGCCTTGGCCAAGGGCATGATCTTGCACCATTTGAGGCTTATCATGAAACGAGGGGATTAAGATGGCCAGTGATCAATGGCAAAGAGACTCTTATCCGCTATAGAGAAGGATACGATCCTTACGTAGAAAAGGGCGCGGGCATTCAATTCTACGGTAATAGAGAACTAGAAAATAGAGCGATCATCTGGCTTCGGCCTTATGAACCGCCACCCGAAACTCCAGATTCTGATTATCCTTTCTGGCTTTGTACCGGAAGAGTTTTAGAGCACTGGCATTCAGGCACCATGACCAGAAGAGTTAGAAGTTTGTATAAGGCCTATCCTCATGCTACGGCAAACATGCATCCCGAAGATGCAAAAATGCTTGAGTTAAAGGATGGCGATAAGATAAAAATATCATCAAGAAGAGGAGAAGTAATTCTGCATGTCGAGGTTGGAGGAAGAGTTACGCCTCAGCCAGGGATGGTTTATGTTCCGTGGTTTGATGAAGATGTTATGATAAATAATGTTACCCTGGATGCTTACTGTCCCATATCCAAGCAGAACGATTTTAAAAAATGTGCTGTAAGAGTAGATAAAATCTCGTAAAATGCAGGAGAGAAAAATGAGATTTTTAAAAAAACTTGTAACAGCTTTGTTACTTTTATTTATCCCTATAATTTTGGACGCCTATTTGCATGAGTATTCAAAGGTCTATCAGGAGAGAGGACTGGCAACGGGTCAACCAGGAATAAACAGGTTCTCAGGAAATCCACCGGGTGAGACTACAGTTCTGGGTCGACCTTATGATGGGGCACCTCCTTTGGTATCTCATGATATTAATGGCTTAGCTATTAACGGGTCAGAAAATGAATGCCTTGATTGCCATATGGAAGGATTGGAATTGGACGAGGGGAATACGGCAACTAAAATCCCTGCTTCCCACTATATAAATGAATATACAAAAGAACAGAAGAAAGATCAGGTTTTGGGGATTTGGTACAATTGTTTTCAATGTCATGTTCCTCAGTCTGAAGAAGAACCTCCTTATTCTCGTGAAAATCATTGATTTATTTAATTCCGGATTTCTTCAATTGACTATTTCCCTATCTATTTAGTAAAATTTATTTGTAGTAAAATGAGTATTCAATCCGTAAATAAAATGAAATATTTATCTTTACTCTTTTTTTTATTTATTCTGTTTAATTCCTTTTGCCAAAAAAATAGCGATGAGAAGAAAATCAAAGTTGACTTATCCAAAAGAGAAGAGATTCAATCTCTCCCTGGCGAAACGGAAGGGCCTTTAAGAGTTGCTGTTGCAGCTATGATATCCCCTGAGGAAAATTTTTTTCATTATAATGAAATTTTCGACTATGTCTACCGTAAGATAGGAAGAAAGATAATATTTAAGCAGAGAAAATCTTATCAAGAGGTAAACGAGTTATTGCGCCTGCAGGAACTGGATTTTGCTTTTATCTGCTCAGGAGCATATGTTGAAGCAAGAGAGGAGTTTGACGCAGAAATTCTGGTTGTTCCTCAGATAAAAGGAAAATCAAATTACCATGCCTATGTAATTGTCCGGGATGACTCAGGTCTCGCCAAATTTGAGGATTTAAAAGGACACGACTTTGCTTTTACTGATCCTTTATCCAATACAGGATGTCTTTATCCAAGGTATCTTGTGAAGGGAATTAATCTTTCGGAAAAAATGTTTTTTTCTCGTGTGATTTACACTTATGCTCATGATTATTCTATCAAGGCTGTAGAAAACAAAATTGTAGATGCAGCGAGTGTGGACAGTCTCATTTTTGATTATTTTAAGGGGAATAAACCTCAAGAAGTAGCTAGCTTGAAAGTCATAAAAAAGTCTGAGCCCTTCGGAATGCCTCCTGTGGTTGTTCATCCAAACATTGAACCTGATCTCAAAAGAACGCTTCAATCCGTTTTTATCAACATGAGTACTGACCCTCAAGGCAAAGAGATATTATCTCATCTTGATATAGATAGATTTGTTTTAGGTAAGGATAGTGAGTATGAATCTATCCGGAAAATGAGAGCATTTTTACAAGAATGATGTCATGAAATTCCAAATCCCACCTCTTAAACTACGCACTAAATTCATCGGGGCCATCATCATTGTTGTTGCCATATTTGGTTCTCTAAACATTTTTTTTAACCGCCAGAGTACCTATAAGGCTCTCCAGAAAGAAGTTGATAAGAGGAGCTTGTTTTTAGCTCAAAGCCTAGCTGAAAGAAGCACCAAGCTATTGTTGTATGAAGATTTAATTTCTCTTCAGCTCCTTCTTGACCAGATTAGGCAAAGTAATACAGATGTTTCATATGGTTTTATTACAGATAATCAAAATAATGTCGTAGTTCATACGTTCGGTTTTGATTTCCCTATGGAGCTACTAAATGCCAACAAGCTTAAAAAGGGGGAATCCTATCATTTTCAGATAATCTCAGATGAACATAATAATCGTTATCAGGATATTATTGTGCCGATTCTAGAGGGAAAAATCGGCTTCCTCCGTTTGGGGATAGCAGGGGAAAGCCTGGTTGCAACGACTAATAAAGTCGTTATCATTTTAACAGGAATGGTTTTACTCTTTTTAGTGATTGGCATTATCGGAGCAGTCATTTTTGCCTATTGGATTACAAATCCCATCTCTAAGATTACAAAAGCCTTCGAGACTATCAACCTGAATGAAGAGATTAAGCCTCTGGAAATCAAGACAAAAGATGAAATAAACATTCTAGCAAATAAATTTAATGAAATGGCATTACGTCTTCAAACGGTCCATTCAGATTTAAAAAAAGCCCAAAAAGGTCTTGTCCAGACAGAGAAATTAGCTTCAGTGGGGACCCTCGCTTCAGGCTTAACCCACGAAATAAGCAGCCCTTTAGCTGGATTGAAGAATTGTCTGATTCGCATTAAAAAGAATCCTCAAAAATCCCAGATAAATAGATACTTTGGCCTTATGATGAACGCCATCCAAAGAATTGAGAAGGTTGTAATAGGACTTCTCAATTTCTCTCGACGAGATGACTACCATTTTAAGCCTTTTAACTTGCCTGAAATAATCAACAGTGCCCTTTCTTTAGTGGAGTACAAACTCGAAAAGAGTGGTGTTGTGGTCGAAATAAATTTTGATGAGAAGTTGAAAAACTGTATTGGAGACGGCCAGCACATTGAGCAGGTCATTATTAATCTTGTTTTAAACGCTGCAGATGCAATGCCTCAGGGAGGGAAACTTTCTATTTCCTCCTTCTGTGATAACTCATTAGCCTGTATTGCAATCGAAGATAATGGTGTAGGTATCTCCTGCGAGAACATCGATAAAATTTTTGATCCTTTCTTTACCACCAAAGAGCCAGGAAAAGGTACAGGATTGGGTCTTTCGGTTTCTTATAATATAATCAAGGAACATGGTGGAGATATTTCAGTAGAAAGTGAAGTGAACAGAGGTACAAAATTTATTTTCACTTTGCCTTTAAATTTAAATAGAGCATAAAAAATGAAAATTTTGATAGTCGAAGACGAAGACATTTTAAGGATTTCGATCGGGGATGATTTGAAAGAGGAAGGCTTCGATGTTTCTTTAAGTAAAAGTCCTATCCTGGCTTTGGATCTTTTAGCGAAAGAGGAATTTGAAGTGGCCTTGGTGGACTATAAAATGCCTGAGATGAATGGCATTGAGTTGTTAAAAAAAATTAAAGAAAGGCAACCTGACTGCACGGTAATTATCATGACTGCCTTTGGAACAATTCAAACCGCAGTCGAAGCTATGAGACTAGGCGCTTATGATTACATAACCAAGCCTTTTTCTAATGAGGAGCTTGTCTTAGCCATAGAAAGAATTGTAGAGGTCCAATCTTTAAAAAGAGAAAATATTGAGCTTAAGGAACAATTAAAAGAAAGACATAGTTTTCATGAACTCATCGGAAAAAGTAAATCCATGCAAGAGATTTATGATCTGTCATCGATGGTTGCCAATTCGGACTCCACTGTCCTCATTACAGGAGAAACGGGCACAGGAAAAGAAATGGTGGCGGATGCTATTCATTATACAGGGCTAAGACAAGATAGCCCTTATATAAAAGTTAGCTGTGCTCTTTTCTCAAAGGATATATTAGAAAGCGAGCTTTTCGGGCATGAAAAAGGAGCTTTCACTGGGGCAATCGCTGAAAAAAAAGGAAGATTTGAAATAGCTGACCGAGGGACTATCTTTCTGGATGACGTGGATGATATTCCCTTAGAGCTTCAGGTTAAACTCTTGAGAGTTCTGCAGCAATTTGAATTTGAACGCGTGGGTGGAACTGAAACGATAAAAGTAGATGTCCGGATTATTGCTGCATCAAAAGCGAATCTTTTAGAAAAAATCAAAAAAGGAGAATTCAGAGAAGATCTTTATTACCGTTTAAATGTGGTGCCCATTCATTTGCCTCCTTTGAAAGAAAGAAAAGAAGACATTCCTTTATTAATTGATGTTTTTGTTGAGAAATATTCATCAAATATACCCATGCAAATACCAAATCAAGTAATGGATTATCTTTTGAATTATGGCTGGCCCGGAAATGTGAGAGAATTAGAAAATCTGATAGAAAGATTAGCTTCGACAGCACCTGATGGAAATATTACTACTTCCCAGCTTCCCCCCGAAATAATTTGGGAAGAGATCTGCCCCCAGGAAGAATGCTTGGATGGAAGTTGCTATGATGAAGTGATGAAACGTACAGAAATCAATCTTATTAAGAGTGCTTTAGAAATGAGCGGGGGGAATAAGGCTAAAGCAGCGAGATTGCTTAAATTAAAGTCTTCCACTTTAAGAAGCAAAATAGAAAAATATAAACTTTAACGATAATTCGCTCATTTCAACGATAATTCGCTTGTTTATTCATCTTTGTAAAGATATTCTCATCTTATAACTAATTTCTTTCCAATAAGTTAATCAATGATTCAGTCTTTAGGCACATTTCTTGCTTGTATATGAAAGCTGGATACTATTATAATGAGCCCAATATCATATACAAGTAATATCAGCAAAGGAAAAAATTCGTTGTGCAGAAGAAAGTTGCCAATCTCATCAGAAAAAGGGGAGGAATAATGAAATTTTTATTTCGCATGTTTTCTCTTGGATTAATTTTATTTTTGTTCAGTCTGTCTCATGTTTTGGGGCAAGATAAAAATCCTTTGGAAGGATTTTCTATCAAAGGAAAAGCGTACTTTGACTATAGCTATTTGCTCAGTTCCAGTGGTCCTCTGGCCGAAAGCCAGGGAACAGGTTGGAATAGCTTTAAATTCCGTAGAGCTTACTTCACTTTAGAACATAAGATAAGCGATAAATTCAAGTTCCGTTTCAGAACCGATGCTGACCGAAAAGTCGATGATAAAGCCAGGCCTTTTTTAAAACATGTTTATCTTGAATGGGGAAATTTAATACCAGAATCCAAGCTTTATATTGGGATGACATTCACCCCTATCAAGGAAATAGCTGAAGCAGTATGGGGCTACCGAGGAGTGGAAAAAACATTGATGGATGTTTATAAAGACCAAACTGGTGAAAGTGTCGATTTTGCCAGTGCTGATTTAGGTGTTGCCCTGAAAGGGAAAATTGTAAAGCGGCTTAATTACCATGTTATGGTTTCCAACGGTGCCGGCTATTCCCATCCCGAGGGAGATAAATATAAAAAATTTGCAGCTCAACTCCAACTGCTACCTGTCGAAGGACTTACAATTGCTGGCTATATGGATGTGGAAAAACAAAATGTAGATTCAACCAATTATACCTATAGGGGTGATCTGCTTTATAAAAAAGGCAACCTCGCCCTCGGGAGTGAGATATTCCAGTACAAAGATAACCAAAATTCTCTGAAAAGAAGCGGCTATTCTCTGTTCGGAAATTACAAGGTTGCTAAGGAGATCAAGATTTTTGCCCGCTATGATTTTTATAACCCTTTTATTGATGTCACAGGCATAGATGATGACGAAATAACTTACATTATCATTGGATTTGATTATTCCCCCCATAAATTAGTGCATGTTATGCCCAACATCAGATTCAAAAGCTATGCTGACGACAGACGCTCCGATGTTATAGCACTTTTGACATTTGAGTTGAAGTACTAAACTTTGGTTGAGATGTTAAGGAGAAATTTATGAAAAAATGCTTTTATTTTATCCTTCTTTTTGCTTTATATTTATCAACTGTAAATAGTATTCAAGCCGTTTCCTTAAAAGAACTAAATAAGTTTGATTTATCCATCCAGTACAGAATAATGTATAATGCCAGCAATCTGCCAGGTTCCGGTGGTTCCACTTTTGCCGAGCATAACAATTATGATTTTTTTCGACAGCGTTTTCGTCTGTCCTTAGATGTTCAACCCACGCAGAGGGTAGGCGGATTTGTCCAACTGGAATTCAGAGGGGGATGGGGAGTAGGACCTGATATTTCTGATCCCAGGGGAGGAGTAAGTGAAGCTGTTGTTTTCAATCGGCTGAACGCTCGAGGCATTCGGTATGGTTACGTTTATGCTTTTCTTGGAAAAGGCAAAAAATTGAATGCCGGAATTCTTCCTGTTTCTGATAAAGTTGGAGACACGCTTTTCAGTGCTACTTGGGATTTTAATGTCGGAGGGATTTCTTTAGAGGGAAAGTGTAACGAAAATACCTACCGGTTAGCATATTTAAGGCTGGTGGATACTTTAAGCTCAGGAGTTGACAGAGAGGGAGAATTCTATATTCTGGATTTTCTTCACTCAAAATTTGGAGCCCATGTCTATTTTTTCAACAAAAGTAGCGTTTTTGGTTTACCAGGTCTCCTGGGGAGTAAGATAAAAGAAGGATGGTATGCTCTAACTTCTTCCTTCAATCTTGGAAAAGCAGATTTAAACGCTTTCTTTATGATCAACAACGGCAAATATGATGACATCTCCCACACTGGATTTGCTTTCAAAGGAGAGGGGAAATTCTCTTTTAACAAAACAGGCCTCTCTCTTCTCTGTATATACACGACAGGAAGTGAGGGAGGCACAGGAAGCAGATCTTTCTTAACCCCGATGGGAATACTGGGCTCAGGAGGTTATTGGGCTTACACTCATATTTTCACTCCTCAAGGACCGTCTGATGTGAATGATTTTGGTTTAGAAATAGGAAATAGTGGAGCAGGACTTTTCACCTCTCAGGCGCAGTTAAAGTTTCCTAAGATTTTAAAAAATCTGGATTTTAAAGTAACTGGAGGAATATTTTTTTCTGATAAAGAAAGGAATCAATCAAAATCCATGGGATATGAAGTAGGAGGAGAATTTTCGCTGTTCATAGACAAATATCTTGTTTTCGATATGGGCCTTTCCTATGCTCGGTTAGGAGATTTCTATGGAGCAGTGCCGAAAGGAATTTATGAGATATTTGGCCGATTTCAAATAGAATTTTAATTTAAAAAGGAGGTAAATGTTTATGAAAAAAGGAAATAAAGAAGCGAATAGCTCTCGACGCCAATTTTTAAAACAGGCAAGTACTGTAGCTGCTGTTTCTTCTTTTGGCTTAGCAATGAATACAAAAATCCCAGGGCTCGGCGCAGAAGAAAAAGGCTTAGCCCGGTATGTTATGGTTGTTGATATGCGAAAATGTTACGGCTGCCGTGCTTGCACTGTGGCTTGCAAAAGTGAATTTCAAGTCCCCCTGGGTGTTTTCCGGGCGGTTGTAAAAGAAAAGGATAGCGGGATTTTTCCTAAAGCAAAAAGATTTTTTCAACCTATCTTGTGTAATCACTGTGCTAACCCTCCATGTGTTGAAGCCTGCCCCGTTGATCCTGTGAAGGAGACCTATAAGCATAATGGAAAAGCAGTGGAATATGAAAAAAAAGCTACATTTCAGAGACCAGATGGGCTTGTTTTGGTGGATTATGAGAGGTGTATCGGCTGTCATGCCTGTGTAGAAGCCTGCCCCTATAAAGCTCGTTATGTGGATCCTATTAGATGGGCAGGAGCTGATACAGATAATAAAACCATCGGGAAATGCGTTTTCTGTTTTCATCGAATTGATAAAGGGGTTACCCCATCCTGTGTGAATACATGCCCTGCTGAAGCACGGATATTTGGAGATATGAATGATCCCAAGAGCAAAGTTTCTAAACTTCTAAAAGAACACAAAACTCAAGTCCTCTTTCCAGAGGAGGGAACAAATCCCCATGTTTTTTATATCTCGTTCAAAGAAGGAATTTATGAGAAAGGAGGCGAGTGGATCGATGAGATTAAATAGAAGAAATTTTTTAAAACTAGGAATGATTAGCGGGAGTCTTTTATCCCTGAATTCTTTATCACGGTCAGAGAAATTAAAAGGTGAGATCAAAATAGGCGATTTTTCCCCTGAAACAGGGAAAAAGAGGAAGGCAATCCCTTCTGCCTGCTGGCAGTGCGTCTCTCGCGACGGCATCATTTGTTATGTCGAAGACTGTCGACTGGTCAAAATAGAAGGAAATCCAAAGCTTCCTCGAACCAACGGGAAATTATGCTCCCGAGGCCAGGCAGGGATCAACCAAGTCTATAACCCTGACCGCCTTATCTATCCTCTGAAGAGGGTTGGCAAACGGGGAGAAGGAATGTGGAAAAGAATTTCCTGGGAAAAGGCGATTGATGAATTGACTTCCAAGTTAAAGGAAGTCTTGGATAGCGGCCATCCTGAGGAGATCATGCTTCATTATGGCCGCATGAAAGCAAGCTCAAGTAAAATAATCAAAGACCATTTTTTTACTGCTCTGGGTACCGGTACCATTGGAAATCACACTTCTATCTGCGAAGGTGGCAAATGGAGTGCCCAAGAGCTCGTTTGGGGGAAACACTACGATGTAAACGATGCCACCCATACAAACATGATTCTAAATTTTGGTTGTAATGTCTTTGAAGCCCATACCTCCCATATTCCTTTTGCCCAAAGAGTCATCAAGGCGGTGGTCGATCGAGGAGTAAAAATGGTCACCTTTGATGTTCGGCTGTCGAATACAGCTGCCAAATCAACTGAGTGGATGCCTATAAAATCTGGGACAGATGGTGCTGTAGCCCTTGCGATGTGTAATGTGATTATGAATAAGGGATTGTACGATAGAGAATTCATCAATACCTGGACTAATGTCACTTCGAGTCAACTGAAAAAGCATTTAAAGCCCTATACTCCGAAGTGGGCAGAAGGCATAAGTGGGGTTCCGGCTGAAAAAATCAAATCACTGGCCCTTGAATTTGCCAGAGCTAAGCCAGGGACAACCATTTCTTACAGAGGTGCAGTAGCCCATTACAATGGCAACGAGAATGAAAGAGCCATAAAAATGTTGGACGCTATATGTGGCTATATCGATGTCAAAGGTGGAACATGTAAGGCTGTTGGACCCAGTTGGAAGAACTCTTTCAAAAAACCAAAAACAAAGACAAAAAAGCTAAAAATACTGGATGGATTCCCTGGTCAAGCTGCTTATCCGACCCATCACATGAGCCATTATGTTCTGAAAATGATTAAAGAAGGCTCC
>LAZR01002129.1_pt1 | contig 11787 bp, 6 predicted proteins | sample 329461 | NCBI WGS metagenome assembly LAZR01 (sample SAMN03002196, study PRJNA259156) | marine sediment metagenome | biome: sea floor; feature: Hydrothermal impacted sediments; material: marine sediment; isolation source: Loki non-amplified sample from Loki's castle hydrothermal vent sediment ...
AACTTTGCGTTTAGGAAATTCATCTGGTGGTACTCCTTCGCAAAGACTTCCCCAACTATCAGTAGGATCATTAAAGGCAGGGTTTAAAATGCCTCTGCCATCTGATAATAATAACTCAAAAACTACAGTCCTTTGAACCAAGAATTGAGAAGAAGCAAAATCCGAACATTTATCACTACTGCATACTACTCTATATGTAAGATCTTCCGCTCCTAGTATACTAGATATGGCTATAAGTTCATTGTTAACAACTGCATCTGCAACCTGTACATCTCGCTCGTATTCTGATATTCGTATTTGTTTTAAATAAATATTCCACTTTTGATCTTCTAGAGCCTGATACACCAAATAAACAAAATGTGAGTTTTCTATCTCGTGAGAATAATTATAAGCATTAGCTAGACATGGATTGGCGATCGGGACTGATATTCCGTTGTGAATGTGAGATGTTATTCTTTCCCCGGATAAAATAGTATCCACTCCAGCACGACTAGTAAATAAATATTGATCGTGTGGATATTGTTGAGGAGTTGCACCTCCTATGTCAGTAATGGCATCACCAATAAGGTCTCCAGTACTCTGAACATCATATACTCGCCATTGGACATTGTACACATCATCACTATTGGGAAACACTTGTGATAACGTCGGAGCACCAACATAAAAAAGTATAAATTTCCCAATCTCATCCTCTCCAAATGGCACTCCGGAAGTTAAATTCACTAACGGAAAACATTGCCCTTGCAGTGGACCATTATCAAATATTATGGCATCCTTCCAACCAGTAGGATCAGCAATGGTAACTGTACCGGCAGTGGCTCCTTGAAGTAGTGCTTCCGGTAAAGGATCATCATAAACATATAATTTTGCTTGACCTTCAGACCATCTAATCGTGTGCTGTAATCTTCCATGATTAAATATTCTGTTTGCCAAGAATTTTTGGTCAACACTAGTTTTAAACTGGGATATTTTAATTACTGGTAAATTCTCTTCAAAACTTTCATAAGCTACAAGTCCAATTCCATTATTCAATACCACTATAGACGGATTACGAACCGAAACACATTCCGTAGGACTTGCAGGAATTGTTTCATCATTTATGTCACATTTCGCTTCGCATTTCCATTCTATTGGATCTACATCAGGAAGAAAACAGGATGTATATACTGACTCAACTTCTACATCAACTTGTCCTCTGCATCTTGTAAAGAAATTGCCCGAGCCGTCGCTAAACGCCCAACAATCTTCACTAACTTGATATGCTGCTTCTTGTAAACAATTAAACCAAACAGCTTCTTGAGCTTCCGCAAGACTGTTAAATAGTGATCTAGGTTCAGTTGGGTGACAAATTTCTTGACAAGATGCTCCGCAACAAGCCGGTGGATCAAATTCGCTAGGACAATCGCAACCAAAACCAGTTAAATCACCACAACACACTTGATTGACATCCTGAGGGGTTATTATCACAGTGTGCCCACAGGTATTAAGGCTCCATTCTAACTCACAATCACAATTCTGTTGACCCTCTAGGCATTTTTTGATAGGGATAAACCTACACTCATCATCGATTGTACCATTTTCTAAACATTCTCGACCAGTCGGATCGCTTGGACAGTCACAATTTAATGATGAATTCAGATTTAAGATAGGTATTGGTTCCGAATCAATGCAGTCACATGAAGATGGTAATATACTAGTAGTTCCGGAAACCCTACTAAATATCTCAGTCCAGCTAGGAAAAGTTGTTATGTCCCAAAACGATCCACCCGTTTGAACAGCCATTTGTTCATTTCCGTTTAATGGTCCAATATACATTATGGTAATATTAAGGTAATTGGCTCGTTCTATAACTTCGTCCAAGGTCGGAGGAGTGACTGATGGTCCGTTTGTTGCTACAATAAGAATTTGAGAATGACTTGATGGTACATTATAGCTCCACATAGTTTCATGAATTGCTCTAAACTGAAATCTATCGCTATCACCTAATGGTATTAAAGCGGAGATTTGGGCTTCAAACACATTTTTGTCTGTAGTATAATCAACGGGTCCTGGAGGAGTACTATCGGTCGTATTAAATGATCCATCAGCTTTCCAGCCATACATTATTACCGAATCTCTAAAAGTGGTCAGTGATAATCTAGAAAGAATACCACTGGACTCTCCTAATTCTACAAAATTAACAACCCCGTCACGAATTGCTATAAACGTAGCATCTCCCATACTTCCTGTCACATCTACTACAAACATAACATCGAAAGGAGGAGTAGTACCACAACAACTACTTCCAGGAGTTAGAGATATCTCATAATGACAGTCCTCCCCCAATATTGTTACAATTGATTCGCAATACTTATTTACACCTTCACAAGTAACACATGTTAATGGATTACCATGTTGATCGTCAATTAAGGTACATTCACACGGTTTAACAGTAACAGGCCACCAAGACGGGAATGTACCACTACAAAGTCTACCATCATTAGCAAATTCACAACCCTCTAAACATACAGTACAACTCGGAGGGAATGGCGTGTAATTTCCGGATGCATCAGGACCCGGCCCGGTTCCCTCTTCGGTACAAGACAATATAATCTGTTCATGACATTGTATCTGTGATGCTGATATAATATCTACTGAATGACAACAGCAACATGGAGGACCAGTTAAACCGCACGTCGTCGGGTCACATGGAGGGCACGGAGGATAAGGGCAAGGGTCTTCAAATAATTGAACACTCATACTATCATTCTCTATATCTTCTTCTGCATTCTCAGCGATAAAAACAGAAACCCGGTCTATATAGGGAATATCAATACTTAAAGAAGGTGAATCAAATAACTGTCGCAGAGTAGTCAGGAGTCTATGTTTCTTTTCCTCTCCGCTTTCTGATTGTTTTTTGTCAAACAGAAAGAATTCGTTATAAACGTTGATTAATTCAAACTTTTTCGCGGAAAATAATGAATTAGCACTAACTTCTTCACTAATTGGAACGTTTAAAGATGAAACTAAATCTAACATACGATTAAATAACCATAGTCGTCCAGATTGAAATGTATTACATATGAATTCTAGTGATTTTCCGGGATAGTGAGACAACAACATATCTGATAACAAATCATTAGTAGACTCACCTATTGCTGGCTTTATCAACTCTAGAGATATTTTTTGCAGTTGTAACATTTGTTCATCATGAATAACTGATTTCTCAAATGAACCAACTTTTGTAGCAAATCCCAAAATATCTTTTAAGTTCCAATGTTTTGAATCAGCTATATGTCTAATGAGTATATCTGAAGATTGGGTAACATCATGCGGATCAATAATCTTTTGATTGTGTAAATTGACCACAACTTGGTCTATTGTGAATGATCCAACAGTATTGCTTAATGGATCAAATTGTTGCTTAGGTTGGAAATGTAATATATATGATCCAGATATTATGGTATATTTTTCCGATGTATTCTCTAACTCAGCATTAATAGTAATAGTTTTAATGAGGTCATTATAAAATCTGTATGTATCGAACTTTATATCATATGAAATAATAATGTCTATTACGTTTGATGGACAAGGGACATACTGATCAATGAAATATGTTTTTACTAATTCTCCGCCTAGATATGCAGTATATCCACCATCTCGTGCTGATCGAGATATGGCTTTTAATATATCCTGAGTTTTGGTAGGAAGATTAGACATTGATTTTTCTTGAACATCCACATCCTTTTCGCCGAGTTCTAGGTTCTGGTGATTTCGTACTATAAGATTGTACAAAATTACGATCCGTGGGCATAATTACGGATTTTTTCATATAAGATGCAGCAAATGCCTCAATTACTACTTTTTGACGTGGGTCCAAGGGACGATAGTTCTTACGCAAGATAGTATTTCTAATCGTTTTCTTTATTTCTCTTTCATTAGATTCTTGCTCTGCAAAAGATTTGACTTCGCTCCTTCTTAAAATATCAACATGTTGTGATTCGTGCATAAATTTAGTCATAGTGGTATTCTTTTGACTGTATATTGTAGGCAATTTACCTAATGAAGTATAAGCTTTCCAAGTTGGGACAAAATACCTATTACTCATAACAAAATCCTCAGTCAGTGCTGCTCCAGTAGGACCAGTTCTTGTCTGTGGTTTAGGCATCATTTCAAAACAATTAAACGTTATACGGGAATTCGCTATTGGTATATATTTGCGATTCATTAGATTCATATGATTAACGCCTTCAAACTTCACCCAATAAATACTATATTTCTTATTCCTATTTTTAGTAAGCTGTAAGTCGAACCAAATAACCTCCGCCGGCAATTGAACACTTGTTCTTCCCTTTTTAGTCATTACTTCAAAAGAACAAGAACTTTTTGCATCATCAGATCTAATACATAATTCAAATCTTTGCTCGGAATCACAAACGAAATGCATACTTAAAGGAATATTATGCTGTAAATCTAATTCGTTATTATCTATAACAAGATCGAATGGAATAATCCCAGCATCTAATGATTGACTTTCATTAAAAAAAATAGCTGATGCTTCTTCAGTACCAGATTTAGAAGAAACTACACATTTAAGATCTACGCTGGCATAGTCATGTAAGTTCTCATTGAGTTTATCTTTATTAAAGAGATTAATATATCCTTCAATTATATTAGTGTTATCGCAAATAATAGTTTTGCTTTGTTTTATATGCCCGGAGGAAATCGACAAAATATCTAATTTCTCATTTACTGTTTCATTAAATATTTCTATTTGTATTTTACCAGTGTGATCTGTCTTGACCTGAAATTTCACATCAAGAGCAGAATGTGAATGCCCACTAGGAGGGTTAATAGTAAAGTTAATCACAGCGATACCGCCTCAATAAACTTAGGACCAATTACATCATAAGTAAAGTTATTATGAACATATTTATAAGCAGCCGCAGCTTTCTTTTCAGCATCTTTAAAGTTTTCATAGACACTTCTCATAGCGTCCCTTGTATCGCCAATACTCAATACTGGCCAAATGCAATTATTAAACTGCGTTATACCGTCCATCACTCTGTAAGTTTTATAACTTTTTGGATTAATATATGTACATAAATCAGGAAGAGCATATTCTAGACATCCACCGAAACGAGGAGTGATAACAGGTATTCCTAACGCCATTGCATTCATCCCTGAAATTCCAAATCCTTCCCCGAGACTTGTGCTTACATAAATATCTCCTTTTTTCATTATTGAAGGTATATCTTCAAAGTCACAATGAGCCCGTTTTTCTGTATAAATTGGTGCAGTTCTTTTTGATCTCCATTCGCCAGCTCTTTTTATTCGCATTACTTCAGCTTCTAATGCCGATGGATTATCAGTTTTTATTAAGAGACATACATTGTCTTTTACTTCAAAGGCATCATAAAATGCTTTGATTAATGTTGGCTAATTTTTACGATTCTTCCACGTCCCCATTGCAAAAAAAGTTGTCTTATCATATCTTCCATTGGGTTTTACATCTTTGTTGAACATTTTTGGGTCAAAGCAATGCGGAATTACTGTAATAGGCAAAGTTACTCCTGCTTGTTCAAATATACGCTTGTTAAACATTGTAGCAGTTAATATGCTATCCATTTCATTCATTAATTTAATCCACTCTTTGGGTGGATTTATAGTTTCAAATACGCAAAAGCCTATATGTTTTTTAGCATGACGAAGTCGTCTATATAAATAGGGTATACTTTGATATAGGCTAACTTGCTCCGAAGCTGGGGGAGTTGCTTTCATGGCTGCAAATATTTGACGCCTATTACGGCTTACTCCTGCATCAGCTTGAACATTGAGAAAAGTAGCTTTAATGTTAAATTCGGGATCAATATGACGAACACTAAGTATACTTTCCTGGGAAGCAATTGAATAGCCCGTACTATTGAGGTAAAATTTGAAGTCTAGCTGCATGAATATGGCTCACTTTCAATATGTTAGCACATTATACATCAAGTACTGATTATCATACTGCCCGTAACGGTTGTCCGTAGTGATGAAATTATTGAATAAATTCCCTCGCCGAAACTAAATACTATATTACCCGTTGCATCCAATTTAATTATTCTACCCGAACGATTAAAACTACTTTCCGCTACGACATACAATCCAGTACGAGGATCTATATCAACATCACTAGCTAATACTCCTTCGGCTGTCAAGTATTCAAACGATGTAGCTCTAGACCTGGTATCAAAAACTAATACCGCCCCTACAAATGGATTACTTGAATTAAAGAACAGATCGTTTAATACAAGTTTCTGATTTCGAGTAGTTTCGCTATCACCTCCTATTGTTCGAAAATCAAATTTTCTATCTTCTTGTAATTCACCGATCTGTCCTCCTGGTTTTAATCCAGCAATCAACAAAGTGTTATCGTCAATTCTCTCTGCCCTGCCAGGAACAAAAGGAGAAAATTCTACTACATCACTGCCAAAAATTATTTGATTATTTTCATCAACTTCAATGATGTTTGATGCATTAGTGTTTCGTTCAATGACCTCAGTATCTCGACCCGCAAATACTCCTTCCGGGAATTCCCATTCCTTAACAGCAACTTTAGCATTTGCGACCATGTAAGTATCATTATCTGTTCTGTCTGCCCACGTTGGAGAAAATACTCCATCAATATAAGCAAAAGGTCCAATGAATAAAGGTATACCTAACGCAGTAGAAATAGCTTCATAAAACACCGAGTCAATGTCTAATCCAGTTGTAATTGCATCTGTCGATACCAAAATATAGGAACCATCCGAATCTAAACTCTGCACCAAAGCTGCATTTTGAATTGAAAGGTGAACGGGCATTATTTGACCTTCGGCATCTACTTCGTTTAATTCAGCAGTCGTAAGACCGAGTATTTTATCAAAATCTTTAATAAGTTGAACAGTTTGAGTGGTATCTTGCATTACAATCTTATTTATGTTAACTGTCTTGAAAGATATCTTTCTACTCCACACAAGATAGAGAATACTAGTTCTAGTGTCAACTGATGCAGCAATAGGAAAAAGTTTACTACCGTGTTCATAACTGATGGAACCGAAACCAGCCACAAGAGTTTCGTCTTCATCGTATTCTAGCACCCTATCATTATAAGTATCAGCTACAACAAATCGCCTTCCTTCTTTTCTAATAACTGATCGTGGCTCGAAGAAACTAGGAGTGTTAATACTTAAAACTCCATTTTCAATAGTACGAAATACTGTATTTGGAGAAATCGGAGAGCCGAGTCCACTAAGTGATATTTCAGTCTCAGTGAATGGGACTGATCCAGATGTATTCTCGTGTATCTGTGCTACACTATTAGCTAATGCAAAAACATAAGAATCAACATATATGGGTGTATCTAATTCAACTGAAGGAGTTGAATCTACAGTAATATTTTTTGCAATTCCACGAGCAAATTCAGATTGAGTATCAATAGCAAACCCATCTAACTCTGCTTGGGTTATTACTAATACTCGTACAGAATTTAAAATTGGGGCACTAACTTTTGCTGAATCAGGGAAAAACTTGATCTCTAATTCTAAATCAGTACCATCTAAGTTTATAGTTTGACCATTAGATAGTAATGGAGTATAGTCAGCCCTGTTTAGAAATACTGTCCCATCGGCAGCTTTGCTACGTACTGTTATTTCGGTACCAGATGGTTCTACGGCATTCCACTCAACTGTTGCAAATGTAACCCGAGTTCCACTTGAATATCTAAGTTTAAGGGTACCTTCGTCAGGTAACAAAACTGCTCTTTGAATGTTTATAAAATCTACCAGAAAATCAAATGGATTATCAAGGTCATCAGTATAGATAACTAATTTTTTGATTTTATCTCTAAATGGAATTGTAGATAAATCTATGGTTCGTATCTCAAAGTCATTTGATTCACTATTTTCAGTAATTTCATTTTGATCTAAGATAACAAAATCAATACTTCTGTCGTCAACTGTTTCTCCTTCTAAATATAAACTAACTGGTCCGTGTATGGCATCTATACATTTTATGTGTAAAACTAGAGAGTCGTAGGTTGACCAATCTTGAAGCTCATTAAACTCTTTAGCATATTGCAATCGAAAACTCTGTTGGCTTTTAAATTTACCAGAGTAGAATCCCTCAATTACATTAGTTGCTCCTGAATCTGCAACAATTTGAGCATTGTCTGTAAGAATTAGTGTTTGTTTTGTAAATAATGTTTGTCCGCCAGAACCACCACTTAAATCTTGACCAGGTGCCGTAGCAGATTCAAATCCCTCAATTGTTACGATATTTGTTTCTTCATCTTCGTTAAATGCTAATGTTACTGTATTTCCTACTACAACAAGATTTTCCATCGAGAATGATGAATTCCACGCTAATGCAGTATCCCAGTTAATATAAAAGGAAGTTCCAGTAACAGGAGGTACTCCAGCAATAAAATGCTGATCTAAATCAACGACTGCTGTTGTATTATCAAAGTCTATAGAACTATCAGGTGTTATTCCTGGTATTACGGTAAACTCATTAATGAAATTTTCATCAACTAAAGAGTTTTCCAAGTAATTAACTGATTCCGGGTCATCATATATAAACTTAAGAGCCAGAACTAATTGCAGTAAATTAGAAGTTCCTATTTCTCCAAATAGTTCTTTATTGCTAACTTCTAAAGTTTTAACAAAACTATCAAGTTGCGGGTGAGTTAGTAGTCCAATATTCTGCAATTCCTGGTGATCTAATAGCGGCATTCTTGCCAAGTCGAAAGTGCCTGTAGTGACTTTCTCGGCATCAAAATCTGCTATACGAAATGAAGGTAATTGTCCTTTAACTTCAGATGATAAATCCACTTTTGAAGGATAAAATGAGCCACCCCTATGCTTATGCATTTGTATGGCTGCTTGGATAAGCTCAATAAATCCGATTTGTTGTCGTACTGAATTATCGATACTACTAACTGAAAGAGAATCAGTAACTACTTCAGCCAATAAAAGAACGCTAGGGTCTGCCAGGTTTGGTGATGGGGATAAAAAGAAATCTACATCACCAGCATACGCTGTGCGAGCTAATGCTCGTGCATAAACATAATTAACTGTTCCAGGTGGTATATCTTGTATAGATTCTGGAAAAGTTGTAGAAGTAGCCATGAAATTAACATTAGCCGAACCTTCCGATATACTTATTCCAAAAGTTTCTTCTTGCTCTACAGTCCATCCACTGATGACCCCATTTCCAAAAATAGACATCAGTCCGAACAACTGACTATCCAAAAGCAAAAATCGATCTATCTCAACCTGCCCGGCGAAATCTGTTCCAAGGCTATCACCGAAATCGAAGAACCCTAGACCAAAATGCCTTGTCGAACTAGGAATGGTTATACCCCTTATTAAGCTTTAATCGCTGTTTTGGTACGAAAAATGCATATTTATCTTTACTTCTGTTGAACAATTTTACGAAACTAACAATCTCTTCAAATACTTTGTGCTTTTTCAAAAACTTGACACAATCATTTTGTATATACATTTTATTGAAATCCTCTCCCTGTCTGTACGTCTTGTCATATTAAACTTGCCGAGAAAACCACGGGGTTTTAACCTACGAATAAATCACTAAATGTACTAAAGTAATACAATATTTTTTCACTTTTTCAAGGAGTTCCTTTATAAAGCTTGTATAATAATGTGAGGCTGTGGGGCACACAGACTCTTAAAACGCTTCTGGAGAAAAGTCCTCTACATCGGGATTTACTGATGCAAGTCTTCTCGTTGAAGGAAGAATCTCTGGGACTAGTCTCAGCAGAGTGTCAATAGATATTTTTAGCATTTACGAAACCTTCGGCGGTGGTCCACCATTTCTGAGTCCATGAGGAGCCTCATCTACTCTCAACATAATTTGATTATAATCCGCATTAAATTCAAATTGAAATAATTGATCATTAATCATCGATTTGACTTCTGACTTATTAACACCTTTCGCTATTGCTGGATTACGTGCCCTTTTTCCTCTCCGTCCTGCTTTTGCTCTACCTTTTGCCACTATTTATTCTCCTTCCGCACTTGTACCCTTGTCAGGTGGCGTTCCAGACTCAGGTGCTTTTTCTTCTAAAAATCCTAATGTACCAGTGAATGGCTTTAGCCATTCGGCACTAATTGTCATCCACCATTTATTAGCTTCTGGATCTATATCGTGATTAATTTCGGTAATATAAAATAAATTACCATCAAGAGTAATTATATCCAGTGCCTTTAATCCCGGAATCCCATAAGTTTCAAACGAGATCATTGCTGGCGGGAATTTCATTTTAGCGTAATGTTCCATACCTCGGTTTACCCCTTCATTCCCCCCAAAAACTCCATCAGATTGATAGAATGGTTTTCGAAACCCTAAAAATCCTTCAGTCTCAGGGTCCCATATTTGTTCAAAAAATGTATATCCTTTTACGATTAAACCACCAGTCCTAGTACCATCTGCATGTAAAATCTCATTACTTGCAGTAAAAAGGACTATTTGGTTAACACAATCTTCTACACTACGAGAATATCTTATAACTTCATAAACTAAATGGGCTGCATGTACATTTGGGTCAAAAGGTGGAACATCAATTGCTTCAACTTCACCTGCTGTTCTTAAATTGGGCATTGGAAAAGGACTAGTATAAAAATCAAACACAGATTCAAAATCTCCTCGTGGATCTTGACGTGGGTCTCCAGATCTAAACGCTGCTTCTACAGCAGCAAGATTTTCAAATCGTAACACTCCCCAACGATCAAAATAAATAGCTTTTGTACCATAGTACTGAGCAATTTGCTTTACACATTCTTCGTAAGTCTGTCCATTTTTAAATTTAACAGCGGGCTCAGCTATGCTAACATAACTTCCAGGCAAGTCGAATCTAACGTTTCTGACTTTCTCGCCATTGTATATGAACTTACCATCGCCTTTTCTATTCCCTTTGGTAATAGAATGTTGTAAAAATCCTAATGGTCTTCGATCTATTCCTATATTAGGTTCCGGATCTGTATCAAAGCCAGCCATTTTAGCTAATTCATAAATAGCAACTGTGTCAGTGACTCCATCAAAAAACGGAGAATTGAAAATAAATTGTTTTTGTAAGATAGACATATAATCTTTTACAGTAAAATGCATAAACAATTTGTTAACTGATTTTTCTAATTCTGCACCAAAAGCAACTCCGGTCATCTGTATAAGTAGGTCAGAATCTCCAGGATATTCAGTTCGTTCTTTTTTATTACCAATTGCATCTCTTTCACCTATTCCGTCATCCCACCAATATGATATTGTAATATAAAAAGCTCTATTATGTAGATGCTTTAATTTTTGACCCAAGGCGAAAGTATTATGAGATACTGCTCCCTCTTCCTCCCCTCCTGTTATAGATGGAACTCCTATCGGTATGTAACAGCTTATTTTTGCTTCGTGGTTTATGGTAGTATAACCATCAGCAGACCAGCCATCAGTTATTTTAGTAACAAGTGGAGAGATATCAAATGGTTCCACTTTGGGATTGCCAGTTCCATCATCACCAAATGGTTTTTGTCCTCCAAGTACTATGAGTTGCCAACTAGTAGCGACAGGAGTAATGCAGTTTTTGAATAATTTAGGCCCAGCTTTCTCATCAATGACTATTTTGGCAGATCCTGGCCCACCACCACGAAAGTCACTTACGTCATTTCCGTCTTTATCTTGTCTTACAAACATTTATTTAACCTCTTTCTTCAGTTTAACCAAAAGTATTTGCTGTCGGTTGTAAAGTGGAATTAATTTTAAGTTTAGTTTTTTTATTTC
>LAZR01002130.1_pt1 | contig 11782 bp, 9 predicted proteins | sample 329461 | NCBI WGS metagenome assembly LAZR01 (sample SAMN03002196, study PRJNA259156) | marine sediment metagenome | biome: sea floor; feature: Hydrothermal impacted sediments; material: marine sediment; isolation source: Loki non-amplified sample from Loki's castle hydrothermal vent sediment ...
AATTAATGCAGACGGCTCACGGAGATTCTGCATCTGGTCATTTCAGTGTCGACGATAACAGTTTTTACAAAACATTATTGGAGTCAACAAACGCTATTCCCTGGCGTGTTGATTGGGCTTCAAAACAATTCACCTATATCGGCCCACAGATAGGTGACATTCTCGGCTTAAAACCATCTGCCTGGACAACTATAGAAGATTGGGCATCATACATGCACCCGGAAGACCGCTCTTGGGCTGTCGACTTTTGTTTAACGCATTCCATGGCTTGTATCGATCACGAAGCTGATTATCGTGTAAGAAAAGGATCTGGCAACTATGTGTGGATTCGTGATGTTATTCATGTGATTAGCTCGGAACAGGGAGAGGTGACTGCTCTAATGGGCTTTATGTTCGATATTACTGAACGTAAAGAAACAGAACATAAACTACTTAGTTTGCAAAGAGAACTCGAAGAGTTGTCCTTCAAAGATGGACTGACAGAAGTACCCAATAGACGCATGTTGGATAAGGAGTTAGAGCGTCTTTGGATGGATTGTATTCATCAACAACGTTCATTTTCTGTATTAATGATTGATATAGACTTTTTTAAGCAATTTAATGATTTTTATGGCCATATAAAGGGCGATTCGTGCTTAAAAACGTTGGCACAGTGTTTATACAATTCAGCTGCTCGTAGCAGAGATTTTTTTGCACGTTATGGTGGAGAAGAGTTCATCATGCTGTTGCCTGATACTGACAGCGAGTCTGCCAATAAAGTAGCAATGCGTTGTCAGCAACTGGTGAGCGAGTTGAATATTGAACACCTCGGGTCACTGATCGCTGACGTCTTGACCATTAGTATTGGTATTGGCAGTATCGTTCCTACACGAGCTGATAATATGATAACTTTTGTAGAAAACGTTGATAAGGCACTGTATCAAGCTAAACAACGAGGCCGAAACCTTATTGTTCAAGCCTAGTCGTCACTTTACTATTGATGTTTTTTACTTTCGTCAAAATGATTTTTTTAACGAGAGGGTTATTAGGCGGGGGTCACCTTGGTAGATATTGATATTCGTCTTACCACCTGTGTAATAGGTTTTATCAAACAGATTTTCAATATTTAATGCCACTTGATAGCTCTGAATATCATAATAAAACCCCAAATCGAAACGCACATAGCTTGGTAACTCTACCTGTTTGTCGGGATCCGCGTTGGTAAACTGAGATGATTGGTAATTAACACCAACAGCAGATCCTAATCGTCCTCCCCAGACTGGTTTTGGCATATTATAACGGGTCCAAATAAAGGCATTATGTGTTGGTGCGAATGCATTTTGTTGGCCGACAAGGTTGGCTGTTGGGCTTTTGCTTAGAATTGAGTCGGTATAAGCATAGCCTAGACGAATTTGCCAGTTTTCAATGGGTAAGGCCTGAAGCTCGAACTCCATACCTTTACTCTCTAACTGGCCTAGTAATTCGTATTCATCATTATTGTTTGTCTCGATAATATTATCTTTAATTATCTTAAAGTGGGCGGCAGTGATATTCAGTTTGTCATCAAATAGAGAGGCTTTGATACCATACTCATTTTGTGTACCTAGCTCTGGTGCGAAGCTATCACCGCTAGCAGAACGTTTTTCAATAGTATTAGGATTAAAGGATTCTGTGTGGCTGGCATAGAGTGAAATATTGTCAGTGGCTCTGTAGACAATCCCGGCTTGTGGTAAAAACTTATGGGTATTAGCTTTTTCGAAATCATTGGTCACTTTTTCGTTGTAGCGAGTACGTTGTGTATCAAAACGGCCGCCCAACATAACTGAAAAATAATCATTTAAATCGATAGTATCTTGTGCATATAGGCCGGCATTATAGTAATCCGTTACCCGATGATTACCTGATTTTATCGTTGCAGGTGATCCTCCCGTTACAGGGTTGATGACAGAGATAGGAGGCGTAATATTTGATCCAAAGCGAATACGTTCATAATCTGAGCGTTCGAACCCACCATTAATGCCCACTATGGCTTGATGAAACAAGCCTGCTGTTTCAAATGAATGCATAATATTGGCATCAAAAAAATGATACTGCCGCTTATTAAATTGATGTCTATCTCTTCGGCGAAGAGTGGCATCATCAATATTGCTTGCATCATTTACTCGGTTGTTTTCATAAAGCTTTCTATCATCTTCGTGGTAAACACTTCGCATGTTTACTCGTAATAAGGTCGAATTATTGAGTTGATTTTCTAGACGACCAAATAAGACCAAGCCTTCATCGTTGTCATAATCACCATCTTCTTGGTAGCGTGTTTCCGCATCAGCAATCTGATGAATATCATTATTGACTGCTACTAAGCCATCGTCAGCATCACGTCGTTCACGGATATACTCCATACCTACAGTGGCTTTTGTATCAGGATCGATTTGATAACTTAATGATGGATACAGATACAGATTATTTGCATTAACACCATCACGGAAGGAATCAATATTTTCAACACTGCCTATAAAACGGTACAGCAGCGTTTTATCATCATTGAGTGGTCCGGTGGTGTCATAAGTGATCGTACTACCCAAGTCTGAACCAAGCCCTGATTCAGGAGAAGCATAACTACGTCCACTAAAACTGATGGAGTTCTTTGCCTCTTCCTCTGGTTTCTTGGTGACAATATTAATTAAGCCACCGGGTTGCATTTGCCCATATAGAACACTTGCAGGTCCTTTTAATACTTCAACTCGTTCAATATTCGCAGTTGATGGCGAACCAAATCGCGATGCTAATCCTGGTAAACCATCAATCTGTATGTTTTGTAGATTTGATGATAAACCTCGGAGAGTGACACTGTTTGCGTTATTGCCAGATTGATTCAACCCGACAATGTAAGGATAGACATCAGCTAATGTTTCAGCCTGAAGATCGTCGATAAATGCCTTGTTGATAGTATTAACCGTTAGTGGCGTATCAAGCAGGTCTTGGTTAGTTTTTGTGGCTGTTTCTGAAAGTTGGATATAAGGTGTTTGCTGACTTGTTACTACTAGCGTTGATAATTCTGTAGTTGTGTCAGCTGCAAGAACAGGCGTTATGGAGTATGAGGCTAAAATGAGGAATGTGCTTTTTTTTGCAAACGAGTGCATATTATTACCATTTAGAAATGCGATTGATTTGCATTAATATATGGTAATTGCGATTTTTTTACAATTCTACTTTCCACACTTTATTTAAGCTTGTGCTTCGGGGGCTCTGCAACATCAGCTTTTTATCGAGCCATGAACTCCGGCAACCAAAGACTTAAGCTTGGAAACAGAATCACTAGAATAAGCACAATCATCTGAATGCCAACAAAGGGGATGATGCCTTTATAGATCGATTGTAATTTCAGTGAAGCGGGTGCGCTGGCTTTAAGATAAAACAAAGAAAAGCCAAAAGGGGGCGTTAAGAAAGAAGTCTGCAGATTAAGTGCAATAAGCAGGGCAAACCAGAGCGGGTCGAGTCCCAAATGGATAGCAACTGGTGCAATGACTGGGACAACGATAAAACAGATTTCAATAAAATCTAGAAAAAAGCCCAAAAAGAAAATCATCAGCATACTGACCAGAAGGAAGGTCCACTTTCCGCCGGGTAAAGAGGTAAATATATCCAAAATAACGTCATCTCCCCCCATGCCGACAAAGACTAAACCGAAGCTGGTGGCACCAATAAAAATAATGAATACCATACTGGTGAGACGCGTAGTCCGTTGCATTGCCTCTGTTAGATTAGGCAGTGACATTTTACGATGTAATACGGCGAGAATGATGGCGCCTAAAGCACCAACCGCAGCAGACTCAGTTGGTGAGGCTATACCGAAAAAGATGGATCCTAATACTGCCAAAATAAGGAGTAATGGTGGTAATAAACTCTTAAGGACGCTTACTAGTAAGGTTGAGTCTTGCTCTTTATCTTTACTGATAGCGGGCGCAATGGATGGGTTACGCCATGCTGTCCAACCGATATAACCAATATAGGCAAGAATCAATACGGTGCCAGGAATAGCAGCAGCCATAAACAACTCACCTACAGGCACCCCAACAACATCCCCCAGTAATATAAGAATAATGCTGGGTGGAATTATCTGGCCTAATGTACCTGATGCGGCAATCGTACCGCTGGCTAATGCTGGCGAGTAGCCATTTTTCAGCATACTTGGGAGAGCGATGACAGCCATAGTAACGACGGACGCACCAACGACACCTGTAGTAGCGGCAAGAAGTGCACCCACCACCACCACTGAAATAGCTAAGCCACCTCTAATTTGGCCAAATAATCTGCCCATGGTGTTGAGTAATTCTTCGGCGATACCAGATTTTTCTAAAAGTACGCCCATAAACACAAATAAGGGCACGGCTAAGAGAGTGAAATTCGTCATCACTCCCCAAATTCTAAAAGGCAAGAGATTAAAAAAGTCTATGCCTAGAAAAATGCTTCCATAACCAAGTGCAATAGCGCCCAGAGTAAAGGCAACTGGATAGCCAATCAGCAAAAATATAAATAACACTACGAACATGGATAATGCCCAGTATTCCATTAATTTGGCTCCTGATGACGAAGGAGACATTGAATACTTTTAAGCACTTCAGCAACGCCTTGAATAATGATGAGGATGAAACCTACCGTGATGGCTGATTTGATGATAAATCGATGTGGTAATCCCCCCGGATCCGGAGAGCCTTCATTAAAATAAAACGCATTTTCGGCAAAAGACCAACTAGTGATGACAACCATTAAAGAAAAAGGGAATAAAAATATGATGCAACCAAGGAGCGTTATCCAAGCACGGCCATATTCCGAGACGAAACGGCTGTGATAAATAATGTCGACACGGACATGATCATCCTGTTTCAGTGTGTATGCTCCACCCAAGAGAAAGAGCAGGGCAAACAAGTGCCATTCCAACTCTTGAAGTGCGATAGATCCTTGATGAAAAACATAACGCATGAATACGTCATATGAAATGAGTAAAACCATGGCGATGACCAGCCAAGATATTGTTTTACCACACATCTCTGTGAACTGTTCAATTGCAGAGATAATTGAATCGATACGCGTTTTCATTGAACTTCAATATAGTGGCTGTGATTTTCTAATTTTCCCATAGTTTGGCTTTTGGCTCTACTTAAATAGTGGCCAAGATACTTATCATCAAACTAAAATGATAGAGTACTCATTCAAACCACTACTTAATAAGGACAGCAGAATGGAAAATGAAACCTTAAAAAATAATGTTAGTGATAAAAACCAATGGATGAGAATCCTTTACATGATCTTATTTGCCATCATTCTTTACTTCACAATGATGATTGTTGGTTTAGTGGTCTTTGTGCAGTTAATATTTGCACTGGTAACAGGCAAACCTAATTCTGGGGTGGCAGATTTTGCTTCTGATTTGACTGACTATGTACATCGTATCGTTGGTTTTTTAACATACACCCATGATAAGCGTCCTTTTCCATTTAACCCATGGGATGAAAAGGCGATTGATGATTTGAGTAATCATGATTAACTTTTATTGGTTTTAGTTTACTAATTTTAAACATATTTTACATACAGGGTATTTATGCTGCTTGTTATTTCACCTGCTAAAACACTAGATTTTGAGACAGAACCAACGACAAAAATCTATTCGCAACCACGATTCTTACCCGAATCTAAAGAATTGATTGCAGAGTTAAAGCATTTTTCTGTCGAGCAGATTGCTAGCTTAATGAAACTAAGTGATAAGTTAGCAGCATTGAATGTAGCTAGATATGATTCGTGGAATCCCCCTTTTGATCTAGACAATGCCAAGCAAGCTGTTTTAGCCTTTAAAGGGGATGTCTATACAGGACTTGATGCGGATACTCTAGATGAGAGCGGTATTGAATTTGCTCAGCAGCATCTACGAATTTTATCGGGGTTGTATGGTGTATTGAAACCCATGGATCTTATTCAAGCTTATCGTTTGGAAATGGGGACTAAATTAGATAACCCACATGGCAAAGACCTCTATGCATTTTGGGGGAGTTCCTTAAGAGAATCGCTAGAAAAAGAGACAGAATTTAGCGATAAGATTTTGATAAATTTAGCTTCTAATGAGTATTTCAAAGCAGTGGAAGCGAAGAAATTACACGCTAGAATTATTACTCCAGTATTTAAAGACTGGAAAAATGGTCAGTATAAGATGATCAGTTTTTACGCCAAAAAAGCACGAGGATTGATGACGCGTTACATTATCGATCATCAAATAAATGATCCTGAGGCAATGAAACAGTTTGATTACGAGGGGTATCGCTTTTCGGCAGATATGTCGAAAAAAGATGAGTGGGTATTTACCCGAAATCAAAGCTAATCCTCATGCAAAAACATTCATGGATGAATGATATCAAGCAGTATTTTCTGGCTAGCCTAGTCAGTGTACTTTTGATGCCTTATCAAGCGGAGGCAAACGCACTTCAATTGCTTGCTGATGAAGAGCAATATCTCAGTACAATCAATGAGATACGCCTGTGTACGGATCCCGATTGGCTGCCTTATGAGGCGATCGATAAAGACGGCAGTTACACAGGGATTATGTCTGATTTTCACAAGCTATGGGCGGGGATGATCGGTAAACCGATTGTTCTGATGCCTACGTCGAGCTGGGATGAGGCACTCACACTGATAAAAAACAAGCAGTGTGATGTGCTGTCTAGTGCTCAAGATATTCCAAGTCGACAACATTTTCTCAGTGTGACAGACCCTTTTATTGACTACCCTTTGGCTATTGCAACCCATCCTGATGCGTTATTCATTACTGATCTGTCTCAGGTAGCCGATCGCGTTTTTGTAATGGTTTCAGGTTATGCTGCAGCCGATATCATAAAAGCTAAATACCCAAAACTTCATCTTGTGTTAGTGGATAACTCTGAAAAAGGGTTGAAGATGGTAGAAAAAGGAGAAGCCTTTGCTTTTATTGATACGGTTCCCAGTATTAACTACCAGATGTTGACCCATGGTATCTCGCATTTAAAAATAAGCGGTGTACTAAATAAACATTACAGTATGTCGGTAGGCATCCGGAAAGACTTACCTGAGCTGCTCTCAATTTACAACAAAGCTATTGCGGCAACGAGTGAACAACAACGACAAAACATTCTTAATAAATGGCTTTCTATCACCTTTGAGTATGATTTTAATTACCAACTGTTATGGAAAATATTAGCGGGCTTATTTGTTCTTATCAGCTTTATTCTTTATCGGGCACGTGTCATTCATCGTCATAACGCTGACTTAAAAGAGGTCAACAAACGCTTATTCCATATGTCGAATAATGACCAATTGACAGGCTTGTCCAATCGATACTTTCTACATGAAAAATTTACGAGACTCTTGCAAACTTTTCAGACAGATGAAAAGGTCTTTTCAGTGATTATGACGGATATTGATCACTTCATAAAAGTGAATGATACCTATGGTCATATTGTCGGAGATGAAGTCATCAAAAGAGTGGCGACATTACTGAAAACTCACCTTCGTGGTGATGATGTTGTGGGCCGCTGGGGAGGAGAAGAGTTTTTAATCATTTGCCCCAGTACAGAAGCAAAAGATGCAGAAAACGTGGCAGAAGGGCTTCGATATTTAATCGATGAATATGATTTTAGCTTACCCGACCTTGCGGTAACAGCGAGTTTTGGTATTGCTGAAATTAGGATTGGTGAGCAAGTGGAAGACTGCGTTAAGCGTGCTGATATGGCGCTTTATTTGGCTAAAGAGTCAGGTAGAAATCGTACGGTTGTGTTTTAGAGCCCGAAGCATGAAGCGACTTTTTTTTGCTCTATGGCCAACACAAACTTCACGAGATCAGATACAGTTGGTATCCGATGCTTTTCAACAAGATACAACGCGACAAGTACCAAAGCATAATCTTCACATCACTTTGTTTTTCATTGGAAATATTGACCACCAGAACATACCATTGTTGATGGAAAAAGCCAGTCTGATTCGTAATTCGAAAATAGCATTAGTATTTAATGAATTGGACTTTTGGCGACGGCCAAAAATTTTATGTTTAAGTTGCCAAAGACAAACAACGCCTCTATACCAACTTGTTAATAGTCTAAATCAGCTAGCAAAAACATTATCATTCCAAATTGAATCGCGACCTTTTAGAGCCCACATTACCATCGCTAGAAAAGCACATTGTCGACCAAAAAGTGTATTTGAACCGATAGAGATGTGTTTTGACCGTTTTTCACTAATAGAGTCAACATCAACAGAAGAGGGCGTACTTTATTCTGAATTATGCAGTTGGCCTTTAGGAGAGGAATAAAGACGGCTCATCTGCCCAAGTTGCTTTAGTACTAAACCAATGTTCTTGTTTGAGTCCAAGTAGGCGATACAAACCAATTGGCAGGTCATTAATTATTGATTCAGCATCGCGCTGAATATTGGCATAGTTCATACACCCATTGATGAAGTTGTACATTAGTCTAGCTAGTTGTTCGCTATCCATCTCATAAATAAGGTAGTCACCATTATTGAGTGCGTTAATTAGCGCCCTGTTGTAAGCGATTGCGGTAGTGGATAAGGTCATAAGCGCTGTCATTACTTGCTCATCATCCGTTCCCATTTGAGCGCCAGCATTAAAAAATGGGCAACCGGGCAAACGTTCATTATTTTTGCCTAATTTAGATTTGATCAAAAATTGAATTAGGTTTTCTAATTGTTCAAGCGGGGTGTTTATTGGGGACAAAATAGCATCTAAGTCGTGTTTGATCACTTGCCAATAAAAGGTGGTTGCCTCACAAAATAGCGATGCCTTACTACTAAAGTGATGATAGAAGGCGCCTTTGGTCACACCTGCCTGACGACATATTTCATTGACGCCAACACTGCTATAGCTGCTCTGCCAAATCAGCGTTAATGCTGTTTCTAATAATTTTTCTTTCGTTTCTGAAGTCGACACAATCTTTCACGGCTTTGTAATTTTAGGTCTTTAGTATAGATACCGATTGGTTTAACTAGCAAGGTAAAAATGTTGTGGGCGAGTAGTTTTAAACTAAACTTTAAGCAACTGAAAAAAAATGGTAACTTCTATATCATTGTTTTTATGATGGTTATATATTATCTATATCATGCAGTTTAAATCTTGACTAGCATACCGCTCGGTATGTATCATTCATAAGTTAATGTCTAAAATAAGCAGTGTTGTCTCTGTATTACATCTGCCGAATCTACTCACGGAGAGTTTGATGTCTGATTTATCGCCTAGTCATAAAAAAAATGGCCTGTCTAAATGGTTATTAGGAATAGGATTTGTTGCTATCACAACGTTCACCTATGTTTCCTATGCGGCTAGTGAAGACGAAAAAACAGCAACAGCGGCGGATACGCCGCCTGCACCAGTAGCTGAAATCATTACTGTCGAACCGCAAACGGTTCGTATCTGGACGGATTTTTCTGGACGTTTAAGTGCAGTAGATACTGCGGAAATAAAAGCTCAGGTCAGTGGTGAGTTACAAAAAGTTCTGTTCACGGATGGTCAAACTGTAAACAAAGGTGATTTACTATTTGTTATTGACCCACGCCCATACAAAGCGGCTGTGAACAGTGCTGAAGCAAAATTAGCTTCTGCAAAATCTAAAGCCACTTTAGCTAAAGACGAATTAGCACGTGCTGAAAGTTTGGTTAAAGGTAAATTAGTCTCTGAAAGTGTTTTTGATGCAGCAAAAAACACCAACCAAGTTGCGCTTGCCGATATACGCGAAGCTGAGAGTGCCTTATCGCAAGCAAAATTAGATCTTGATTATTGTTACATTCGCGCGCCATTTTCAGGGCAGCTAAGTCGTGCAGAGCTGACTGTGGGTAATATCATCGAAATGACTCCTAGCTCACCAGTATTGACTACGATTGTGTCAAATGATCGGGTGTATGCCGAGTTTGATATTGATGAAACAAACTATATCAAAATTAAGCATAGCCTAAATAAACAAGCGAAAATGCCAGTAAAAATGACTCTGGCTGCGGATGCTGGCACTGTCTACAAAGGCGAGGTGTATTCATTGGATAATAAACTCGATATTGCTAGCGGTACTATTAGAGCTCGAGCCATTTTTGATAATACAGACGGTATCTTGACACCGGGAATGTATGCCAATGTACGTGTGGGCTCAATAGACAAACAAAGCGTTTTGCTCATTCCAAACAGAGCGATTGGTACTAATCAATCACAAAAATTTGTCATGGTAGTGAATCCAGAGAATATCGCGACTTATCGTCCTGTAGAGATTGGTGGTTACCACCAAGATCAACGCATCATCACATCAGGCTTAGAAAATGGCGATAGGGTCATAGTCAATGGGCTTTCTCATATTCGTCCCAATAGTCCGGTGAATCCAAAACCGATTGCACAAGCCAAAGACAGTACAGAGTAATTAGAAAGCAGCTCGATTGCCTGCTTACCCTAGTCAAGGAATACAATGAATATTTCTAAGTTTTTTGTCGATAGACCCATATTTGCGGGCGTATTATCGGTTCTTATTTTTATCGCCGGTTTACTGTCGATGTTTCAACTGCCTATTTCAGAATATCCTGAAGTAGCGCCACCCTCCGTTGTTGTTAATGCACAATTTCCTGGTGCAAACCCTAAAGTCATCGCTGAAACAGTGGCGAGACCACTGGAAGAGCAGTTGAGCGGTGTTGAAAACATGATCTATATGTTTTCTCAGGCGACCTCTGATGGACGCATGACGCTGACCGTCACCTTTAAAATTGGTACGGATCCCGATTTAGCTCAGCAAATGGTACAAAATCGAGTAACCCAGGCCACACCCCGATTACCTGAAGTGACTCGTCAACTAGGTGTGACCGTTGTTAAAAGCTCACCTGATTTGACCATGGTGGTGCATTTAATCTCTCCTGATAAAAGTTATGACGAGTTATATCTGCGTAACTATGCTGTCTTACATGTAAAAGATGAGCTTGCCAAAGTCGAAGGTGTTGGTAATGTCCGCCTATTTGGCTCTGGTGATTATGCAATGCGTATCTGGTTAAACCCAGATAAAGTCGCAGAGCGAGGATTGACCGCCAATGATGTTGTCGCTGCTATCAGAGAACAAAACGTTCAGGTAGCTGCCGGTATTATCGGTGGTGCACCCATGACCAACGCGGTGGATGTACAGTTACCCATCAATGCCAAAGGCAGACTGGAAACACCAGAAGAGTTTGAAAACATCATCATCCGAGCGGGTAAGGACGGCCAGATTACTCGTTTGAAAGATGTGGCACGCGTTGAATTACAAGCCGCTGAGTTTAGCTTGAATTCGATGTTGAATAATCAGCCAGCCGTTGCTATTCCTATCTTTCAATCGCCTGGCGCTAATGCCATTGAAATTTCAGATAATATTCGTGCCACTATGGCGCAGCTGAAAAAGAATTTCCCTGTGGGTGTCGACTATAGCGTGGTTTATGACCCTACTGTCTTCGTAAGGGATTCTATTCATGCTGTTATCAAAACCTTACTTGAGGCGCTGCTTTTAGTTGTTATCGTGGTTGTAGTGTTCTTACAGACATGGCGTGCTTCACTGATTCCTCTCCTTGCTGTGCCAGTATCGATTATTGGTACCTTTGCATTAATGCATGTGTTTGGTTTTTCCATCAATACCTTGTCACTGTTCGGCTTAGTATTAGCCATTGGTATCGTCGTTGATGATGCCATTGTTGTGGTAGAGAATGTGGAACGAAACATCGAGGCGGGTTTATCGCCATTAGATGCCAGTTATCAAGCGATGAAAGAGGTGAGTGG
>LAZR01002131.1_pt1 | contig 11781 bp, 17 predicted proteins | sample 329461 | NCBI WGS metagenome assembly LAZR01 (sample SAMN03002196, study PRJNA259156) | marine sediment metagenome | biome: sea floor; feature: Hydrothermal impacted sediments; material: marine sediment; isolation source: Loki non-amplified sample from Loki's castle hydrothermal vent sediment ...
AAGGAAGCTGAACTGCCAGATCGTATAGTCCGAAGCAACAAAAGGGGATGGAAGTTTTCCGGCGTCACGTTAAATAATGTTTCAGACGCATTGAAGGCTATGGCCATAAAGTCCGTAGAAGTTACCGGTTTGGACTTTGGTGCGGTCGATTGCGCAATTGGATTGGACAATAACCCTTATCTTATCGAGATCAACAGCGGCCCCGGTCTACAAGGAACAGCTTTACAGAAATATGTGGAAGCATTCCGGGCCAAGATCAATGAAATTGAGGCTCCTGCTAGAGAAGAACGTCCTGCAGCAAGACCGGCGCCTGCAGCAAGACGGGGCCGAGCGGTTGGTGCAGCAGTAGCAGATGAGGCTCCTAATGGCGGTATGACCAGAGTTATGCGTAATGTTCGTAATGATGAAGAAGCACAAGCCGTAATAGCCGCCTTAATGAGGGGAGACATGTGAGTAAATGAGTAAATTTGTACTAACAGTCGGTGCCAGGAACATAGCTGTACAGATAGCAGATATGATCAATGCTGGAGATCAGCTATGGGCCCGACTGAACGAAAGTTCAATACTTCTTAGTCCAGTAAAATATCTAATAGAATTAGATGGAGAAATAATAACGGGCGTGATAGGGCTTGAGCAATATGGCCTTACGACTGAGCTCAAGCACCTATGCGTTCATCCTAATTATAGAAGAAGAGGACTAGGTAAAAAACTACTTGAAAAAGGCATTCAAGCGGCTACTACTGAATTTGTATATGGTGCTGTTGGTAGTGATAATCACACGAATATAAGGAATAATTTACGGGTAGGTATGAGACCTATAGGGAAAAGATGGGGTCGTGGTAGACATATTATAATATTTGCGAGGAGAAAAAATGGTCACAGAAAAAGCATTCACAACAGAGAAACTTAAGGGTATCAAATATGTGGTGGTTGGGCTTACGGCGAAAGCCGACAAGAAAGGCCCAGTAATTGCCGGGTATTTCCTCGGTTTGCGTGGATTAGTTGATATCAATGTTCAATTGGTCAATAAAAATGATCTTTTCGTATGGCTGATGAAGGGTGAAGAAGTTCAAATGCTAAATCTCAGCCATTACGAGATCAAGTTTATGGAAATCAATATAAATGGCTCTTACACTAAATATTCTGCCTATAAAGAAGAAGTGAACATTGAAAGACTGACGTGTGTCCAGGAAGCCCTAAAAGAGTACGATATGCTACGCCCTAATGGACTTATTGATACAGATGGTTATACGAATGTACCAGAGGCGACAAAGAAACTAGTAGAGGACGATATAAAACCTACGTACAAACCTGCTAACAAAACTACTAGCAAAGCTGCAACCTATAACCCTGTAAACCATGCTTATTCTGGTGCTCCGTATCATAATAGGCCTATCACTACCTACAAGAAAAAAGAAATAGAAACTTTTGTGATAAGAAGAACAACAAAATATCCAATATCTAGTGCTATTGAGAGAATGAAAACAAAGATAGAGGCTATTAAAGAGGGTACTTACAAAGCTCCAAAACTTGCTGAAATACCAGCAGATAAAGAACCAAAAGAAGGAGAAAAAAAAGGGGACAAATCTGAAACTACGGACCAAGCTCATATGGAAGAAGTATATGGATATAGCGGATACGCAGGATTATAATGAATTTTTTACTTGACACAAGCTAGCAAAATGTCTATATTATTCTATAATATATGTAGAATTCTAAAAAAGTGAGGTACTTACGTGAAATTGATTGGTAATAAAGGTATTCTTGTACAGATAGACATTGCTATAAAATCCGCTATCAAAGAAAACAGATCAATACCACATATGCTCATGAGCGGAGCTGCTGGGTGTGGAAAAACTAGTACATCCAAATATATCGCCGATATAACTAGTGGTAAATTTGCGAGTGTGGCCTGTGATTCTATTAAAGGTAGATCCGATCTATTACAGATAGTGGAAGAGTTCGATCGAACTGGGTATGATATATACGGCAAAAAACTGAAAGACAAGTGTATCCGGCATAATATAATATTTATAGATGAAATACACAACCTGTCACTGGCTGGCCAAGAACATATGGGCGTATTAATGGAAGAATGGTATATACCAGTAACTAGTCGAGAAATGAAATCTGATCCACTGGACATTTTTAATGATGCTACAGAAAGAACACGATGGAGCCCTGCATTTACACTAATAGGTGCTACTACAAATGACGGCAAGTTAAGTAAGCCGTTTAGAGATAGATTTAAAATGCGATTTGTATTCACGCCATATTCACAAGAAGAGTCTATACAAATAGCTATTGTACATGCAGAGCGGTTAAAAATGAAAATAAGCGAGAAAGCTGCACTGGAAATCGCAAAGAGAGGCAGAGGAGTACCAAGGGTTGTGGTCAGCTTACTTGAAAGGTGTAGAGATATGGCTGCAGCTATTGATCGGGAGGCTGTCACCTCTGATGTAGCTATAGTAACATTCAGCGAGCTTGGAATTGATAAAACCGGTCTAAATAGTACAGATATTAGTATGCTAAAAATGATGTACGAAGTTGAAGATCCTATAGGGCTGGATAACATAGCTGTACGACTGAATGAGTCACCAAAAGTTATATCTGAAACTATGGAGCCATATCTTATACAACGAGGGCTAATTCTTCGAGCACCAAAAGGAAGGAAAATAACAGACCAAGGTAGAAAATATTTACTCGATAATGGACATATAAAATCAACCATAAAAAGAGATTATGTAGATATTCCAAGAAATTTTGATAGGGAGATGTAATATTAATAATATACCATGACGAGAAAAATATGTACTAAGTGTGAAAAGGAAAAGGATATAGAGGAATTTAGTTGGCGGAATAAAAGTAAGGGCCGCAGGAATTCGTAGTGTAGGCACTGTAGAAGTAAATATGTGAAGCAATGGCACCAAAATAATCCAGAGTATAATAGTAAATATTATATTAATAATTCGGAACAAAAAAAGGAACACAGCTTGAAAAAGAAAAATATGTTATAGATCATATTCTTCCTCTTAGTAAAGGGGGCTTACACCATCAAGATAACCTACAAATACTAGAAGCACCCCTAAATGCACAGAAATTTAACAAATATCCATTGACAGAACGAGAAGAATTGATTTATTCCGGTATTATATATGATATGTTGCAGAAAGGAGGCAGGCTAACATAAAAATGATTTATAGATATTAAATACTATAGCAAATATAAAAGGACAACTTAACTAAAGGAGAGTTAACATGCCAATACGTGACGGTGAAGTTTTTAGTAAGCACTTTCTCGCAGATACTAAGGAGCAGGCCGAACAGTTATTAAAAAAATACGAGAAAGACATCAGCTTTCTATCAAATAAACTTTCAGCTATTACCGGTGTAGACAAGGAAGACCTGCGCCAGGAGGGTCTAATCGGCTTGGCGAGAGCCTATAGAGATTTCGAGCGGGAAAGAAGTGAGAAGTTTAGAATTTATGCTATTTATAAAATCAAGGACGCTCTTCGTGAGTACATAACCACGCAAGGGAGCAATATAAAGATACCTCAATATGTAAAGAATGCAGCAAATCTAACAGAATCACTACAAAAAGTTCTAGAAAAAATGGATGGTCTTAGACGGTTAACTTTTGTAGATATATGGACAGCTTCCGAATATTATAAGGACAATCCTCCAAAAAACAAAGAATCTCTTATGGAGGATGTTATCAGAATACAGCAAAGTATTCAAAATTTAGCTGACAGATCTCATACTTCAGTTATACAATTATTAGAGCGTGCGGAGCTCTCTCCAGTATCCTTTCCTGAAATAATTTATACCAATCTGGACACCATAGCCGCAACAGCCACAACAGATGATTCAGCCTTCTCCAACATTGTGTTTGTGAAAGAAATAAAAGAAAGTCTATCAGAGGAAGATTACGACCTATTGTACAGACATTATGTAGGTGGAGAAACTGAAAGAGAGCTAAGCGGCCCATTTGGTGTGGAAGCATCAACTTTACATATAAGAATACAAAATCTGAAAGATTTACTTGTGAAAAAATACGGAGCGCGTATAAAACATGAAAATAATATCAATACTGAAGAAACTAAACAAGGAGACTCCGGCTGAAATATATTATGCAGGCAGATACGTTTGTAATCTTGTGAGGCGAAAAAAGTCCACCAAAATAGAGATAGTAGTAAGACAAATATCATTACAAACAGTATCAAAATATTTACGCCGGCATCGTAAAAATCTAAAAATAGAGAAGTTAAAGGGATGTATCTCGTTTTCCACAGATGACATAAATTTCATTATACGGAATCCAAAGAAAAGAGGTAAATATAGTCCATATTTCACATTAAAGGAGGATGCAAAAGAAAAGGCATTTACAGTAAATGCGATGTATCTACCTATAGCATCAAAAGGCCCAAAAGGTCTTATAGACATTTATCGTGGTCGAAACGATATTCGGAACAGAAAAATTAAAGTCATTGGAAAGGCAGATCTAGTTACGAAACAAAATCCAGCTATTATGATGGAAACTCTGTCGCTGGCAGCACACCTCAATTACAGAATAGATAGCAATTTATTTTATGCGATTAAATCAAACCATGCATTAGTAAAGAAAGTATCTATAAATAGAATAAAATTTGAGTTCATAAAAATAGTTATGAGCCAAAAGCCTTCAAAATATCTGAGAACAATGCACGACTCAGGTCTTATGCATATGATCATACCTGAACTAAGTATATGTGACGGGGTAACACAAAACAGGAAATATCATAAATATGATGTATTAACTCATTGCTTAACAGCTTGTGGTAATGCCGAAAGAGACTTGGTATTGAGATTAGCAGCTTTATTACATGATGTCGGCAAGCCACAGGTAAGAGAAGAGGTTGTAAGAGGAGGCAAATATAAAGTAACGTTCTATAATCATGAAGTCACCGGCGCAAAAATGGCGAGGCGCATACTAAGAAGGTTAAAATTCGACAAAGAAATGGCATTAGTAGTATCTGACCTAATATATAATCATATGTACAACTATGAGCCTAATAGGTGGTCAGATGCAGCAGTTCGCAGATTTATAGCTAAAATACATATCTCGAACAAAGAAATAAAAAAGCTAAGCCGTATGCCAGTATTTTTACTAAGAAAAGCTGACAGAGCAGCAAATGGTCTAAATCTCAGTGAAATATCACCGAGACAAATATCTTTTGAGAAACGTATAAAACAAGTCTATAATCAATCTAGAGTGCTACATGTTAAAGATCTGAATATAGATGGCACCGTACTCATAGAAGAATTCAATTTGAAGCCTGGTCCTACTATAGGTCATATACTAAACTATTTATTATCTATAGTAATAGAGGATCAATCGATGAACCAAAGAGACGTTCTTATAGAGGAAGTGTCTAAATATTTATCCACAGCACTGAAATAGGGAGAAAAGTAGTATGAAGCTAAAAATAACTACAAAAAAGTATCTTGAGGTGAGCTGTTGGGACTTAGATGAGTTTCTCACGGAAAGATTCAGTTTTGATCCAAAATATGAGTTTGTCGCAGCCGAGGAGATGAGTAATGATTCGGAAAAGAGTATAACTGTTGAGCCTGAGTTAGACAAGTGGGACGAAGAGGAGATGGAAAAAGTGCTCGAAATAAAAAAATGGGATTGCCATGAAACTGGAATGCTGCTGTGTTACTTATGTAAAAAAGGAGAGATTCCAGCAGGAAACTATTTAATCAGCGTAAGTTGGTAAGGAGCAAGCTATGGATGGAAGTGGAATTTGTGTAGCCATGAAGGGTGATAAATGTGCCTTAAACTATTGTGACTTATGGAATCCTGAACATCAAATGTGTTCTAAAGCTTTAGAATCTCATAGACGAGTAGAAATACTTACCATGATTCTTGCAAAGGCTGAAGATCTCGTGATGAAAGTAAAGGAAAAAGATGATTTAATGAGAGTTGTCCGTGATTTGAACATTATAGATGTAGGTAAAACAATAAATTAGATATAAGATGGACGTATTTACAATTGGGAGGATATCGTGCGGAACACCTAACGGTTTTCTATTATCGCTACCGATGATCTATTGTATAACGACTAGGAGCGTCCCTAAATAAATTTTAGTCAATAATGATTCGACACCTTAATACTAGAAAGCGGGGTAACTTGCCGTTAGTATGTGCTGTTTCATTCCAATGAGGGTAGCAGCTCGTTGATTTGATTGAGTGGTGTCATGGATTGAGATCGAGTGGGCTAGGGGCGGGATATTTATATTTTTTAAAGCGTTTGGGGATAAGCGTGAACATGGGCGTACGGGTGAAGGGAAGTACTGAAATTATAGTAGGGAAAAGCAACGTACCTTAATCGTCAAGTTCGAAATAGCCCCACCGAAAATAATAGGAGAGTATCATGAGCTTCTTAGATTTTGATAATGATGGAGACTTCGATATACAAGATGCTGCAATATTGGGTGGTATCATGGGGTTTGCTGAAGAATCTATTAGAGAAGAAGAATCAGGATTAGTAGATGAAAAGCTTGAGAACATAGAAGTAAATCCAGAAAAAATAGATGATGTAAACCTCAGGTTATTCTATAATGGTAATCCAAAGTTGTTTAATCACGTAGTCAACACAATAAGAAAGCACATTGCTACAGCTAAAGCTCGCAGACAAATGAAAGATGATATGGAAGAAGTGCAACATGAAATAGATGCTATGAAAGAATCAGAAGCATATATGAGCAAGGAAGACCTACCGTGATAATAAAAGATATGATAGTACAATATATATGTAACGGATGTGGTAAAACAGGAAGTTATTCTGTTTATGGACTACATGAAAAAATAGAAAAAGTATATGAAAAAAATATTAGACACCATGTCGGGGATACATGTACAACATGTCATAAAGCAAAGACAGTAGTTCGTCACGCAGAAATGAAACTAGCTACACCAATCTCTTCAACAGATATCAGATATAGATACGAACTCGATTGGTACTGCAAAGATTGTGGCAGATCGTGGTCACAATATAGATATTTAACAAAGAGATATATCGAAGGTGGAAATGTCGCAACAGTTATAAAGAACAGCACAAACTGTACTTGCGATAATTCTAACCGAGATTTTTTTCTCAAAGGATTCACTCGAAAATTATAACAAAACTCTGCTCATTGTAGAGTTCATATAGGAAAAGTGTAAGTCTCAGAAGAGTAGAGCTGCTGAAAAGTTAATGTTGGAAATTGTATTGGCGAGAATACTTAGTAAGCGGTCATTGGTTCAAGTCCAATTGCTTTTTCATGTCAGCAAGGGGTGTGGGGGTTGGGGTTCAACTCCCCCACCCACACCTTGCGGGGGTAATAAATGTTATTAAATTCAATGCTAGTAAAATATAAATGCATAAAGTGTAATGCCTACCTTAAAGTAGAACACATGAATGGTTATCTGAAAGGTATTTTTACTTCATTAGAAGAACTTGACAAAGATAAGCTTTGTCACCTATGTGCTAGTAAAATGGATATAGCCAGTATATCATCTAAAGTTATGAAAAATATATTTGGTAATGAAAATTTTGGATTTTGGATATGTTCTAAACATAATAGCAAAAGATATTACCCAAACCCATTAAAGAAAGCTACTACAGATAAATCTATGACTGGTTTTGGAGACATGGGAGCTGCTTATGTGACCATAACTAATAATAAGTTTCCCTGGAAGTGTCCAATTTGTACCAGTGTACTAAAATATATAGATGAAAGGCATGTAATAGGTATATGTTAGAACTAAATAATATCTACCATGGTCGTAGTGAGAATTTGGCCACAAAATTATATTATCAATAAACTAACTTTTCTATTATAGGGGGGATGTTATAACATCTCCTACATAACAAAGAGGGGTTAGTAAAAGATGCCATCCATAATAGAATTGAATAAAAAGCAGGTCATAAAATTATATAATGAATGTAGATCATTACGCAAAGTAGCCAAAATACTAGAGACATCTATAACACCTATCAGAAGAATATTGTATTCAAATCAAATAGAGATGAATACATCCAGAATATATGAAATAGATGAAACTTATTTTGAAACTATAAATACAGAACATAAAGCATATTGGCTAGGATTTTTATATGCTGATGGGTGTGTAAGAATCAGAAAAGACACAAGCCATTCATTATCATTTAAACAACATAAAAGAGACAAAGATATATTTATAAAATTTAATGAATGTCTTAATTCAAATTACCCATTTAAGCCTGTTAAAAATACTAATGTATATCAAATAGAAATTGGTAGCAAAAAACTAGTAAAAGCGTTGATATCAAAAGGATGTATGCCAAGAAAGTCCTTGATACTATCATTTCCAGAAGATACAATATTACCAGTAAACTTACAAAAGCATTTTATAAGAGGATATTTTGATGGCGACGGTAGTATATCTATTGTGTATCAAAAAAGATCTAAATATCCAGCTCCGATATTAAATATAGCTGGTACAAAAAGTGTTATGTCTTTTATAAAAGAAATACTAGTAAGAGAAGGTATGGAGGGCTGCCAAATCACCCCCTATATGAATAAGAAAGCAAAAAATAAATTGTGGTATGTTATTCTAACACGCAAAAAAAATATACTTTCATTCTACCATTATATTTATAGAGATGCATCTATATTTATGGAAAGAAAGAATAAAAAATTTAATTATCTAATAGATAACAAATATCTAGAATACTATTGGGGCACTGCACAAAGAAATCGTGATAAAAGAGGTAGATATATATAATGTCGATACAAAACTGGATAAATAAAATACACTGTGGAGATTGTTTAGAGTTAATCCCCAAACTACCAGATGAATCTATAGATATAACTATTTGTAGTCCCCCTTATAATGTAGATCTGGGAAAAAATAAGTACAATAAAAATCCATATGATCTTTACAACGATAACTTAGATCATCAAGAATATATACGATGGCTATGTAATATATTTGCCATTCTAAAGCCAAAAATGGTAGAGGGCGGCAGAGTATGCATAAACATAGGTGACGGAAAAAATGGGGCGGTGCCTACACATACAGATATCATTCAGTTTATGACAAAAGAGTTGGGGTATTTGATAAAGACCGTAATTATATGGAACAAAAATCAGATAGGAAATAGAACAGCGTGGGGTAGTTGGAAATCACCATCCAATCCCTCATTCCCAACTCCTTTTGAATACATACTGGTATTTTGTAACGAAAGCCAAAAAAAATCAGGGAGAAAAGAAGATATAACTGTAAGTAAAAAGGAATTTATAGAGTATAGCCTAGCTATGTGGAAATTTGCACCAGAGTCTCGTATAAATAAGTTATACGAACATCCTGCTATGTTTCCAGTAGAACTACCTAAAAGATTGATACAACAACTATCTTACAAAGGAGACACAGTATTAGATATTTTCTCAGGTATGGGAACCACTTGTTTAGCAGCAGCAATTTTAGAAAGGCAATGGTTAGGATTCGAGCTTAGTGAAGACTATGCAAGCNGATCCATAAAAAGGATACAAAAATACACAGATCAGAATAGAATATTTACTGGTCTGGAAGGTTAGGATATAGGTATGGCAATTATGAGAGACGATTATTATGGGTATAGTAATACATCCACTGCGGATTCTTGTATTGAACCCCCCCGCGGTTATTATATAAGAGAAGAGGCTACAGAGTACGAAAGAAAAAAAGAAAAATTTAAAGTAAAAGAGAAAGCGAAAAAGGAACGAGAGAAGTCGTTACTGTATAAACTGATCAACAAGAAACTTATATCCGGCGAGACATTAGTCTTTGCACCACAAAAATCACCCTGTCTATCAGATCTAATGTCTATAACTCTATCAGATAAAACAAAAATACAGGTATTTGATCCATTACGGCTATACGATGGTAAAGAGCCATACATAGAGCACTATGATTTTGTTATAATAGCTGATTTATTAGAGAGATTACCCGATATGATGAGCAAAGCTAATATTGTTAAGGAAGCTCTCATATCACTACGAACGGACAGCTCTCGTGCATGTATAATATTAGCAGCTAGAAGCAGGCAGACAGTAGAAGAGATGAGCGGCGTGAAAAAGGACAAACTAAAGATGATACGGGGTATAAACGCTGACGAATTAGAATCTCTTGCTATGTTTGCTGGAGCAAAAAGCACATGGAGTATCGAAGAATTAGAAGAAGAAGGCATTTCTTATATAGGAGCGTCTTTTTAGTCGTAGAAAACAAAGCTAACATTATAACTCTATAACATTAAAATTGTGGGTGGGCAGAAAACATACAAAAAACGGGATAACATTTTGTGGGTGGGGTCAATAAAAATATTTGGGACAGGGAGGATAACTCCTTGGTTTTGTTTTGGTATTTGTTTTATTTCATGATTTACTCCTTTCAAAGTCGTCCAGCCAGTGGAGATTGGCTGGACGGCAAACTCCTCTCCTTGAAAAAAAACCAAAAAACAATCTAGCAAAATTGAAATTGTGTTCTATAATATAGATGAGTGCTATAAAAAGCGCTAAAATACCAAGGAGGATACAATGTCTTCGAGCATACTATGGCAACAAAAACCAATTTGTTTATCCGTCTCATTTATATATACAGGGACGCCGGCCACCAGTTTGCTCAGAGAACGTGATAATCATATTAGAAATCCCTTGGTAGGTATTATAAAGTAGAATTACACAACATAGTAGAAACCAAGGGGGTCAGAGAAAATCTGAACCCCTTTTTTATTGGAGAAATTATGATATATCCAGAAGACTATAGATTCTTTCATGAATTAGATAAACCAAGAAAGTTGGAATTCGATGATATTGCTATTATACTTGTAGTTATTGGTATAGTAGCTGTATTAATATGTGCAATATTTATATAGTAGATGCTCCCATCGTCTACTGGCTAGGATAGCGGGCCTTCACCCCGCAGGAGGTGAGATCGATACTCCCTGGGAGCAAAGGAGGATTAACATGTCAGTAGAATATCTTGATATTACATGCATTAATTGTGATAGAAAGCACGAACTAGAAGTAGATGACTGTTACTGCGATGAGGATCAAGGCGCAGGATACACATATAACGATGAACATGGCGACTGTGATAACTGCGAAGAAGTACTAAGTGAGTGCCCAACATGTGGAAAGAGCATGGTCTATAAAGTGTAAGCTCTGGTCATCTGTCGGAGCAAGGGAGAATCAATATGAAGCTAGTACTAATAAACGGAGAAAAGATAGAGATACATAAGCGTAACTGTGGATATCAATATTTTGATGATAAACATATAGCGTGGGGACGCAGCAGGTGGTCTCGTAATTGGGGTATAGATCCTGTTGAAATAGTAGGGGATGGAAGTAAGCAGGGCTTTTTTGTCATAGGAAAATGGGGAACAACTGGAAGAGAACCGTGTGACAGACTTATTCCTGTTAGAAGCGTTCTTTATATAGAAGAAACAGATGTTTGGTAAGGGGGGAGAATTACAATGAAAGTGATACAAATAGAAGAAGAACGATTCAAAGAGTTATTCGACGCCGCATCTACAGAACTTCTAGCAGAAAAATATGGAAACGAACATAATCACTACAATTCTGACGCTGAGTATAAATCAGCCCTTAGTGGTATGCACAGAAGGTTTGTCTATGTAATGCGAACATTACAGGATAAACTTGAGGCAGCATAGGCTCTGGTCGTCTATCGGTTTAGGACACTGCCCTCTCAAGGCAGAAAGCTGGGTTCAATTCCCGGTCG
>LAZR01002132.1_pt1 | contig 11781 bp, 9 predicted proteins | sample 329461 | NCBI WGS metagenome assembly LAZR01 (sample SAMN03002196, study PRJNA259156) | marine sediment metagenome | biome: sea floor; feature: Hydrothermal impacted sediments; material: marine sediment; isolation source: Loki non-amplified sample from Loki's castle hydrothermal vent sediment ...
CCGCCGATACAGCCTTACTTTTTGCGTCCTCAATCGTAGCACCTTTAGCCAGAGCAACGCCCATTCTGCGGCGCCCTGAGAGTTCAGGCTTACCAAAGAGTCGTAACTGTACGTCTGGCACTGAAAGCGCCATCTCCAACCCGGAAAATGCCACTTCTGTGGAGTCTCCTTCAGGCAAGATCACGGCGGAAGCCGATGGTCCTTGCTGTCGGATTGCAGGAATCGGTAGGCCCAGGATCGCTCGCGCGTGCAAGGCGAACTCGGACAAATCCTGAGATACCAGTGTGACAAGGCCTGTATCATGAGGCCTGGGGGATACTTCAGAGAAATAGACATCGTCTCCGTGAATAAACAACTCTACTCCGTACACGCCATAGCCACCGAGATTTTCTGTAATCTTCAAGGCAACGTCACGAGATCTCTCCAAGGCTTTCATACTCATTGGCTGCGGCTGCCAGGATTCACGGTAGTCACCGTCTTCCTGACGATGACCAATCGGCTCGCAAAAGCTGACTCCTCCAGAATGCCGCACCGTCAGCAACGTTATTTCATAATCAAACGTTACGAACCCTTCTACATTGCCCCGGCCCTTGCCTGCACGACCGCCTGTCTGAGCGTACTCCCAAGCGGCATCAATTTGGCGCTCATCGGTAACCGTGCTCTGGCCTTTGCCGGATGAACTCATCACCGGTTTAACAACAACAGGTAATCCGATTGCATTGATTGCCTCAACAAATAACTCTTTCGTATCGACAAACCAGTAAGGCGACGTGGCCAGCCCAAGCTCCTCTGACGCCAAGCGCCGGATCCCCTCTCTGTTCATTGTGAGGTCGACCGCTCTGGCTGAAGGAATAACCCGGTATCCCTCCTGCTCAAGTTTGACCAACTCTGCAGTCGCAATGGCTTCTATTTCGGGAACAATGAGGTCGGGCTTTTCGAGCTCGATAATATTGCGTAGCGCCTGCGCATCCAACATATCGATGACGTGACTGCGATGGGCTACCTGCATCGCTGGCGCGTTGGGATATCGATCTACTGCAATTACTTCAACCCCGAATCTCTGCAGCTCTATAGCGACCTCTTTGCCGAGCTCCCCCGAACCACACAACAGCACCTTATAAGCATTCGCCTTAAGCGGTGTACCCAGCGTTACCTTGCCAACATTATTCAAACTACATCCCCCGACAGACGACTTATCGTCATCATTTCTTTGCGTCAAACGAACGTGCAATCCCCTGCTCCCGCTCAGCAACGTTTACAAGCACTGCTTTACGCTCACGGTTAGTCATTGAGCTCCAACGCAAAATTTCATCGCTGGTGCGCTGGCAACCAACACACATATCGCTCTCATCCAGCGCACAAATGCTCACACAGGGCGAGCGCACCTTGTCAGCAACTTTCATCCTGCCACCTCAGCTGATTGCATTAACGACTACCATGATGATCCCATTCAGACACCATGATAACCGTTTCTGATATCTGCTTCTAATCCCTGGTGGGTCAGTAAAAAAACCAATCAAATTACGGGTTTCTCGCGATAGGTTCCCCATATACCTTTGAGCGTTTCAACGATATCCCCCATGGAGGCACCCTCTCTCACCAACTCAATAGTGATCGGCATAAGATTTACCGATTCGTCTTCGGCCTGCTCTATCAATTGTTTGAGCATCGTTTGAACTTTTTCCTCATCGCGACCATTCTTGACCCTGTTCAGGCGATCAATCTGCCGACGCTCGGTTTCGGGATCGTGAGGATGGATTTCGATTTTAACATCCTCTTCATTTTGCACGAACATATTCACACCGATAACCGGTCTTTCTCCGCTGGCTTTGCGTAACGCGAAATCATATGCGGAATCGGATATGCCTCTCTGGAAGTAGCCGTCGTCGATACATTGCAAAGTGCCACCGAGCTCTTCCACCTCATCAAGAATTTTCCATACTTCCCGCTCAATCTCATCGGTGAGGCTTTCGACAAAGTAGGAGCCGCCCAGCGGATCCACAACCTGAGTGACATTGGTCTCATGGGCGATGATTTGCTGAGTGCGCAGGGCAATCCGCATCGCCTCCTCAGTAGGAATGGCAAAGGCTTCATCCATACCGTTGGTGTGCAGCGACTGCGCTCCGCCCAGCACAGCAGACAGAGCCTGCAGCGCGGTGCGAATCGGGTTGATCGTATACTGTGGTTTGGTCAGGGTCGCTGCCGCAGTCTGTGCGTGGAAGCGCAGCCGGCTGGCCTCGGGGTTCGTGGCACCGAATTTTTCGCGCATGATCTTGGCGTATATCCGCCTGGCCGCGCGAAACTTGGCAATTTCTTCAAAGAAGTCTGCCTGGCTCACGAAGAAGAAGGAAAGCCGGGGCCCGAACTCATTGACATCAACCCCTGCATCAATTGCCGTTTGAACGTACTCCATGGTGGTTGCCATGGTGTACGCCACTTCCTGAACAGCGGTCGAGCCGGCTTCCGATATGTGATACCCCGAAATATTGATGGCGTTGTACCGCTTCATGCTCTCGGATCCGTACTGGATACAGTCACGGACCAGGCGAACCGACGGCCGCACCGGGAATATCCATTCCTTTTGAGCAATATACTCCTTGAGAATGTCGTTCTGAATGGTACCCGACAGATCATTGAGGTCGTAGCCGCGACTCTGCGCCAAGGCGATGTACATGGCGTAGAGTATCCATGCCGACGGATTGATCGTCATGGATACTGAGATTTTCGTCAAATCAATATCGTCGAACAACTCCTCCATATCAGCCAGCGTGTCGATGGCAACGCCTTCGCGGCCGACCTCGCCCTGACTCATGCTGTGGCTGGAGTCGTATCCCATCAGGGTAGGCATATCGAAGTCGATCGAAAGCCCGGTCTGGCCCTGAGCGATGAGGTATTTGAACCGCCCGTTGGTTTCCCTCGCCGTACCGAAGCCGGCTATCTGGCGCATTGTCCAGTTTCGACCCCGATACATGGTTGGGTAAGGCCCGCGGGTGAACGGGTATTGCCCGGGCAAACCAATGTCTTCAAAGGACGTATTTTTGAGGTCGAGTGGCGTATAGGTTCGTTTCGTCGGCATCCCGGAAGCAGTGGTGTACTCTGACTGACTCTCCGGAGCGCGCTTGATGAAAGACGACACTTCATTCTTTTCCCACTCGTCAAACTCTTTCTCAATGTGCTTGAGTGCAGCGGGGTCATATTGATCAGTGTGCTTCATGAATCTTCTCCTTCATGGCCTTTAGCAAAGTCACTGCCGCTCCATGGGGATCCATTTCGCGCTGAGTAACCATTTTGAGCAACTCTTCGGTTTGTGACCTGCTGTCACGTACAAAATTGTCCCGGACGATCTCCTCGGCAACTTTCACCACTCGGGTTAACGCAATCTGGCGACGACGTTCGGTGATTTCTCCGCTATGCTCCAGATGCACCGCGTGGCGATCAATTGCCGACATCAGCTCACCGAAACCGCTGTGTTTTTCAGAACTGGTCGGCACTACCGGCACCCGCCATATGTCCTTGCCCGGCTCAAGGCTCATCGCAAGCATGACCTTGAGTTCCTGAATAGTTTTGTTGGAGTCGGGCCGGTCCGCCTTACTCACCACATGAATGTCGGCAATCTCAAGCACCCCTGCCTTGATGGCCTGAACGTCGTCGCCCAGGCCTGGCGCGTTGACAACTACGGTGGTGTGCGCCGCACGCACGATATCGACTTCATCCTGACCCACGCCGACCGTCTCAATCAGGACCACATCGAATCCGCCTGCATCCAACAGATCGACTGCTTCCAAAGCCGGCCTGGCCAGGCCACCCAAGGTTCCCCGGGTTGACATGCTACGAATGAAGACACCCGGATCAGAAACCAGTTCGCCCATGCGAATGCGATCACCGAGGATCGCCCCACCGGAGAAAGGGCTGGAAGGATCTATAGCAACAATACCGACTGTGCGGCCACTCGCCCGGTACTCCTGGACCAGCTCTGCGACGAGCGTCGACTTGCCTGCCCCCGGCACACCGGTTATGCCTACCACATGGGCGCGGCCGGTGCTTTTGTAGAGTTCAGCCATGGCTTGGCGCACCTCAGGGTCGCGACTCTCAACCCGGGTAATAAGCCTGGCGATGGCACGAAGATGTCCTTCCCGCACCCGCTCAGCAAGCTTCATAGAGGATGTGCGACTAATCATTTAATCTCCTCGCTTCTGGTTAAGGCTCTGGTAAAGATCCCGGTCATCAATCACCCGCTGGGCCTTGAAGTCGGTACGCGGAAAGGTGTCCGGCTCGACCATCACAACCCTTGCACGAACACCCAACACGCGACTGCACTCAGCCTCCACCCGCCCTAACAACGCCTTGACTGCATCGGGGCCTTTACTGGCTGTCTCATGATCAAATTCTGCCTGTACGGCCAGTTCGTCCATCGAGCCACCGCGTGAAACAACAATCCGATGCTCGCCGCCATAGCCAACAAGGCCTTCCAGGATTTCAGCGATGGCACTGGGATATATGTTTTCGCCACGGATCTGGAACATGTCGTCGATCCGCCCGTAAATGCCTTTTGGCAATCTCGGATAGGTGCGGCCGCACGGGTTGTCTTCCATCACCCAATGGGTCAGATCGCCGGAGACCATGCGGATCATCGGCTGGGAAGTGCGCTCGAGATGGGTATAAATTGGTGTGCCCTGCCCACCATAAGGAACACGACAATTAGTATGCGGGTCCGCCACTTCTGTATAGACGATGTCCTGCCAAAGGAGCATACCCTCGGTGTCCGCGCTGCCGGAGGCATGCATCCATGGCGTCAACTCAGCCATGGTTCCGCAATCAACCACTTTCGCACCGTAAATATCCTGAATCTTGTCACGGATAGATGGGATGGAACCGCCCGGCTCGCCTGAAAAGAACAGCACTTTGATACCAAATTCCCGGGGATCAATCCCTTCCTCTCGGGCGACTTCCGCCAGCCTCAGCGCATAGGAGGGTGTGGAGTAAAGGCCGGCGGGCTTCATCATGGCCAGCCAAGTAACCGCTCGCGCCGTCATCCCCGGGGCGCCGGCGCCGAAAGGGAACGCTTTGCAGCCCAGCCGCTCAGCACCGATCAACGCACCCCAGGATCCCATATAGAGACTCAGAATAGCGGCCACAAACACCGTATCCCCCGGCCGCAGGCCCATACCCCACATGATCCGGGCATGATTATTGGCAATGGTTTCCCAATCACCCCGGGAGATACCAAAAGCGGTAGGCCGACCGGTTGTGCCAGACGTGCCATGGATATGATGAATATCGCTTTGAGGGCAGCAAAGATAATCCCCGAATGGCGGATTACTTGCCTGGGAGTCGCGAAGCTCCTGCTTAGTGACCACAGGAACCCGTTCGAAGTCTGCAAGGGTACGAATGTCATCTGCCTTTACACCGGCATCGTCCCATTTGCGTTGGTAAAACGGAGAGTGATCGTAAGCATAGGCCATTACATCCCGTATGCGCGCAACAATTAGTTCATCGCGCTTTGCAGGATCCATCGTTTCCCGCTCCCGAAACCAGTAAGGGCTGTCAGAATCAGGAAAGTAATCTTTGTTGTAGCTGGGAGGAAAATTCCAATCTTCCATCGGAGACTCCTGATATTATTATTGGTTGTCATCTGAGGAAACCTGTCATGAGCGCCCGACCGCCCTGGTGCCGTATCTATCGGGCACCACGGTCTGCCACTAATTGACGGAACGAATCAATGACTTCCTGAGGGGGAGTGTCCTGGAGAAGAATCTTGTGAACGCCCATCTGATAGAGCTCTTCGACATCGTCGTCCGGGATGACACCGCCACCTGCGACAATCATGTCGTCTGCTTCCTTGGCTTTCAGGAGCTCCAGCACCTTGGGGAAAATGTGCATGTGCGCACCCGAAAGCAGACTGATCCCCAGAATATCCACATCCTCCTGAATAGCGGCATCCACAACTTCCTCCGGCGTGCGATGCAATCCGGTATAAACCACGTCCATGCCAGCATCCCGCAACGCACGTGCAACAACTTTTATGCCTCGGTCATGACCATCCAGACCGATTTTCGCCAACATTACACGAATCACATTTGCGCTATTGTCATTGTTTTGCATCTTATTCTCCTTGGATTAACTCGCCGCGTTTCCGCTTCTTTTCAGAGGTTCACGAGAGCTTTGAATTTCCTGCTGAAGCCAGGTCGAAGCGGTTTCCACATGTTGCCTCGCAAGCGTTTCAGCAGCCCGAACGTCGCCGGCCAATACAGCATTAAGTATCGCCGCGTGCTCTTCCCAGATCTGTTTCTGATTTTTTTCCGCAATAAGGATGTCGCTCATAACTCGCCTTACGTGGTTCCAGTGGGCCTCCATTGAATCCAGGATAAAGGTGTTTCCCGCCAGTTCGTAGATGAAGCCATGGAAGCGCATATCAGCTTCGATAAGCGCAGGAAGATCATGTGCCTTTCCTGCTGCACGCCCCTCATCAATAATGTCTTCTCCACGCTTCCGCGAGCCGGCGTCGACCCGCTGGGCAGCGACTCCGGCACTGATCAGGTCAATCCCGCACCGAAACTCGTACAACTGCGCCACAAAATTCTCATCGAGCAGCGAAACCATCAGACCCCGACGTCCCACACTGGAAAGAAACCCATCGTCTCGAAGGCGCTGCATGGCCTGACTCACCGGTAATCGCGAGACATCCAGCCTCTCGGCCAGGCTCTCTTGGGTCACCCGCTCACCCGGCTTGAGCAAACCTTCAACGATGGCGTTGACCACAGAATCGTATATGAGCTCAGGCAGGTTTTTCTCGGCTTGGATTTTCTTCATTGATCACACTCCACGACGCAACTCCTTGGCTGTCGTTTGCATACAGTATTCACTATGTAATACCTGTTCGCCTTTTATGCGTATTAGACTTTAGTCTAATTAACGCCAATTTCTGAATGCAAAGCGAGGCCGAGTCGTTCCTGACGGAACCACGACACGAGAGGGAGCGCGGAAAGAAGTTGTGCAAAATAGCGGTGCGGGCGAGGCTGTGCAGCTCCGGTACCAAGGGACATCAGTAGGAGATCAAACCAGGAGAGAGGGAGGGGGCAGGCTTACTTTGGAGGTTCCCGCAGATCAATGCCCGCGTCATAAACGGCGTTCAGGAAATCGACCAGAACCACAGCCGACAGCCCCCATATCTGATAACGCTCCCAACGGTAGCAAGGAACATGAATTGTTTGATTCTGAAAAAGAAGTGCATCGGTACGCTCACGCCGATCTTCAAGAAAAAAAGAAAGGGGCACACGAAAGACACTGTCGATCTCATCTGGGTTGGGCTCCAGTGGATGCTCTTCGGGCACAACACCGACATACGGAGACACGAGAATCCCGTGAAGCGACATCACCTGGCTCAGTGGCGATATAATTTCCACTTGATCGGGCGGCAGACCAATTTCCTCATGGGTTTCACGTAAAGCCGTAGCGGCCAGCGACAAGTCTCCAGGGTCTCGTTTCCCACCAGGGTAAGCAACCTGTCCCCGGTGAGTGCTCAGATTTTCCGAGCGCAACGTAAATATCATTTCGGGATTGCCAGGGTTATCCGTAACCGGCACGAGAATGCCCGCCTCGGGGTACTTCAGATCGAGTTTCCGCGGTGCATAGCCGGTTAAACGCTGAACAAGTAAATCACGCAAATCGGAACTCCTGGGCAAATCCGGTGTTGAATGAGACAGCGACAGCAAGGATCATTAAACTGAACGCTTTACCAATTCAAGTATACGGGGAAAATCATGAAGTACTGCAGCACATGCGGCCATCCGGTTGAACAACGTATCCCCGAGGGCGACAACCGTCACCGCTTTGTGTGCACAAGTTGCGGCACAATACACTATCAAAATCCACGCATCGTCGCGGGCACCGTACCTGTGTGGAACGGACAAATTCTGCTTTGTCGCCGCGCAATCGAACCGCGCTATGGGTACTGGACCCTCCCCGCTGGATATATGGAAAATGCCGAAACAACGGTTGAAGCCGCCCAGCGCGAGACCCTGGAGGAGGCTCTGGCCGAAGTCAACATTGAGGGGCTGTATTCCATTATTGATGTTCCCCACATTAACCAGGTGCATATGTTCTATCGAGCGACGCTTAAAGACGGTCGATTCGGTGCTGGCGAAGAATCTCTTGAAACCCGCTTATTTGCTCTGGACGACATTCCGTGGGATGAGATCTCCTTCCCAACCGTGCGCAAAACGCTGGAACTATTTTTGGAAGACTTGAAAAACGATTCCTTCGGCGTGCACGTTAGTGATATCCGCCACCCTATGGCCGCTACCCGGAGTAAGCACGATCTATAATATTTCCATCCGGTAAATTTCGTAGGCAGGCTCCTCATACGGATGGGCTTGCTTGAGTGCGCCGACTGCCTGACGGATCAAATCGTCTCTGCAAACGAGTTCAACTTTGAACTCCTCCACAACTTCCAGTGCCCCGGCGTCTCCCAGAAAAGGGCTGCTACCCTCGAGGGGGCGGAACTGACCCTGTCCACGACATTGCCAGGCGCAAGAATCATAATCACCGATACAACCTGCGCCAACATCGAAGAGCGCCTGCTTGGTTTTCTCGAGGTGCGTTTCTGGAACGAAATAACAAATTTTGTACATGAGAATCCTCTTCAAACAGGATATTTTTTGTACAGATTAATAGCTTAGGTACTTACCCACAGATTCTGTGGATAACTCTGGGGAAAGTATTGGGGAACCCCTCTCTATACCCCGTATTTGCTACCCTCACGTCAAATTGGTGACAAATTCACCTGATATACTTTATTCATATTTTTCAATGCGTTATACGACTCGATCAAAAAATGAACCTGCATAACGTGCATTGTTCATAGAACACACAGAGAAACGATCGAAATGTGCATAAATATATTGAGTCAAGGGCTATATTTCTAATTTTACAATCTTTATCGCTTGAAAAATGCCAAAAACTCCGGGTGACAGCCACAAAAAAACCGACTCCGGAAAGGCCCCTTCTCAGCCCTTCCTAAAGTCGGCTTTTCCACTCAGGGTTCCCTTAGCCGAACCAGCCTCTCGCATTCCTGAACATGCGAATCCAGGAGCCATCTTCCTGCCATTCTTGCGGACGCCAAGAGTGCTGGACAGCACGAAAAACCCGCTCAGGGTGTGGCATCATAATCGTAATACGACCATCACGAGTGGTCGCACCCGCAATACCATCTTGCGAGCCATTAGGATTGTAAGGATAACGCATTGTCGCTTGCCCCCGGTTATCCACAAACCGCAGCGCCACGCGTTCGCCTTCTGACAGATCCGTAGCCGACGCTCCCCCTGAGAACTCTGCCCTACCTTCGCCATGAGCAACGGCAATTGGCATGCGCGAGCCAGCCATCCCCTCCAGGAACGCAGACGGTGACGGCATCACTTCAACCATGGCCAACCGCGCTTCAAACTGCTCGGACTGGTTGCGAACAAAACGTGGCCATCCCTCGCTGCCGGGAATCAGCTCGTGCAAATTGGATAGCATCTGACAGCCATTGCATACGCCAAGTGCGAGAGTGTCCTGACGGTTAAAAAACGCTGCAAACTGATCGCGAACCCGATCATTGAACAGTATGGACTTGGCCCAGCCTTCGCCGGCGCCCAACACATCCCCATAGGAAAAACCACCACAGGCCACCAAACTGTTAAACGTCTCCAGATTCACCCGCCCGGAAAGCAGGTCGCTCATGTGTACGTCAACAGATTCAAAACCGGCCCGATCAAATGCGGCAGCCATCTCAACCTGACCGTTAACGCCCTGCTCACGCAAAACAGCGATTCTCGGGCGTGCACCTGTATTGATGTAAGGTGCAGCAATGTTGTCATTCACATCATAAGTAAGCTGCGCGTGAAGGCCTGGATCGTCTGCATCAAGCAGGTTGTCAAACTCCTCCGCCGCGCAATCAGCGTTGTCTCGGAGGGATTGAATACGGTAGCTGGTTTCAGACCACAGACGTTGCAATTCTGTTCGCGAATCATCCCAAACCGTTTCGCCCTTAAACGTCAAACGTAACCGGTCCTGATCATTTAATGTACCAATAACACTGACGTGATCGCCTAGCCCTGCCCCTGAAAATTGCTGCAGAACAAAATCGGTATCTTCACTAAGCACCTGAATAACGGCGCCCAGTTCTTCATTGAACAGCTCACGGGCAAACTGTGTGCGATCGTCTGCCAAACCATCCAGCTTAACGTCTACACCGGTACGACCTGCGAAGCACATCTCGGCAAGCGTCACGAACAAGCCGCCATCCGAACGATCGTGGTAAGCAAGGAGCTTATCGTCTGCGCTCAAGCCCTGAATAACGGCGAAAAACGCTTTGAGATCCTCGGGATCGTCAAGATCCGGCGCCACCGCTCCAACTTGACCGTACACCTGAGCCAACGCCGATCCACCCAGACGATTCTGCCCTGCGGCCAAGTCAACGAGTATCAGATCGGTCGCGCTTGCGCCTGTCACCAGTTGCGGCGTCAGGGTACGCGAAACGTCCGTAACCGGGGCAAAGCCGCTGATAATCAACGAAAGCGGCGCCGTAACGCTCTTCTGTTCGCCGTTATCCTCTTCCCACATGGTCTTCATGGACATGGAGTCTTTGCCCACGGGAATGGTAATCCCAAGCGCTGGACACAACTCCATACCCACCGCTCGCACGGTTTCGTATAGGTTTTCGTCTTCCCCCGGGTGACCGGCAGCAGACATCCAGTTAGCCGATAAGCGAATATCGGAGAGCTTCCCAATAGCGGCAGCGGCCAAATTGGTAATGGCCTCACCTACGGCCATTCGGCCGGATGCGGGCGCATCGATGGTCGCGACGGGCGTGCGCTCACCCATGGCCATGGCTTCACCGGCCAATACATCAAAGGAACTTGAGGTAACCGCGACATCGCTGACCGGCACCTGCCATGGACCAACCATTTGATCACGGGCAACAAGCCCGGTAATCGTGCGATCACCAATGGTTATCAGGAAACTCTTGGAGCCTACAGAAGGAAGGCGCAACACTCTGCGAATCGCATCGTTCAGATCAATCCGGGTCGAGTCAAACACCGGCTTGGTAAACGATGTTCTGTTAACACTCCGGTGCATGCGGGGCGGTTTGCCAAAGAGGACATCCATCGGCAGATCAACGGGCTTTTCGTTAAAATAGGAATCACTTAGCTCAAGGTGATGAGCTTCCGTTGCCTCTCCAACCACCGCATAGGGACAGCGCTCCCGACGACAAAGCGCATCAAAAAGCTCCAGATTCTCGGGAGCGACGGCCATAACGTAGCGCTCCTGGGACTCGTTGCACCAGATTTCCAGAGGCGACATGCCCGGCTCGTCACTCGGAATGTCCCGCAGTTCGAACTTGCCACCGCGGCCACCGTCCTTAACCAGCTCCGGCATGGCGTTGGAAAGACCGCCTGCGCCAACATCGTGGATGAAACACAGGGGATTCTTCTCGCCCATCTGCCAACAGCGGTCAATCACTTCCTGACAACGCCGCTCCATTTCCGGGTTATCCCGCTGCACAGAGGCGAAATCAAGATTCTCATTACTGGAACCGGAATCCATGGACGAAGCAGCGCTGCCTCCAAGGCCGATAAGCATGGAAGGACCACCCAGTACGATAAGTTTTGCGCCTACCGGTATCTCACCTTTTTCAACGTGCTCTGCCCTGATATTACCGAGACCGCCGGCGATCATGATGGGCTTGTGGTACCCACGCACCTCATCGCCTGCCGGGCTAGCCACTTTTTCTTCAAACGT
>LAZR01002133.1_pt1 | contig 11778 bp, 8 predicted proteins | sample 329461 | NCBI WGS metagenome assembly LAZR01 (sample SAMN03002196, study PRJNA259156) | marine sediment metagenome | biome: sea floor; feature: Hydrothermal impacted sediments; material: marine sediment; isolation source: Loki non-amplified sample from Loki's castle hydrothermal vent sediment ...
GGTTTGCTCACCAAACTCAACCAGCAAATAATGATCACCCGCTAGGCGGTAAGTGATATTCAAATCAACTGTCTCATCTATCGTTTGAGCATAAATAGGTGACTCAGGGATAACCGGTACGATGTCTGATGCGACTAATTCTAGGGTTTCAATCGATTTTTTTTGTGCCTTTTCTAGTGCATTGGCGGTTTCTATACTGACAGGGACAAACTGAACCGTATCCCCTGCTTTTAATTGGCCTACTTTCCACAGATCAGCCGTAATGACCGTAGCAGGACAAACAAACCCTCCTAGAGATGGGCCATCAGGACCCAAGATAATGGGCATGTCACCGGTAAAATCAATCGAGCCAACCGCATAGGCATTGTCATGAATATTTGATGGGTGTAAGCCGGCTTCCCCACCATCTGTTCTTGCCCAATCAGGTCTTGGCCCAATGAGTCGCACACCCGTTCTACTTGAGTTGTAGTGAATTTTCCACTCAGCCTCAAAAAAACGGCTGATATCATCGTCGGTAAAGAAATCAGGTGCACCATGAGGTCCATATACAACATGTATTTTCCAATTATGCTGGATGGCCGGTTTTAATGAGTCAGCTAATGCCGCGACATCAACAAGCTGCTCAGCTGGCGCCAGATGTAACACATCGCCCGTTTTGATTGTGCGTCCAACATGGCCACCAAATTGGCCTAAAGTGAACGTCGAACGTGAACCTAAGTATTCAGGACACTGAATACCACCAGCAATCAATAAATAGGCTCTAGCCCCCGCGCCTTTTACTTGGCCTAATTTAAGGGTATCGCCGGGCTTGATGTTGATAACCGTCCACGCCGCAGCAGATTGACCATTATGTAATATAGCCAGCTCTGCTCCAGTTACGACGACCTGCGTCGCCACATTAAAACTGAGTTCTGGACCTGACAACGTAATTTCAAGGCCCGCACAGGATTCATCATTACCTAAAAGACGGTTACCCAAGCGAAATGACATGCTGTCAAACGGGCCTGATGGCGGTACGCCGATATCCCAATACCCGACACGACCTGGATAATCCTGAATGGTTGTCATCGTTCCAGCAGAGAGAACATTCAGTGTAGTAGGCAAATACTGGAAACTATCAAGATAACGGGTTGTGATAGCCGCCGATAAAAAGGCGTCATCTTGAAGCACTTGACTAACGTAGGCTGCATTGGTTTCTACGCCATAGACTTCAAGTTCGTCTAAGGCCGATAGCAACTGTTGATGCGCCTGCTCTCGATTATCCGCGTGACTGATAATTTTTGCCAGCATAGGATCATAGAACGGAGAAACGTCAATACCCGCTTTAATCCAATAGTCCAAACGGATATTTTTTTGTTGTGGCCAGATAACTTCCGTTAACAAACCCGATGACGGTTGAAATTGTTTCTGTGGATCTTCTGCATACAATCTAACTTGAATCGCATGACCTTTTGATTCAGGTGCGCTTTCAGGTAAACAAGGTACGCCTGCGCCCACCTCAATCATCCAACGAACTAAGTCGACAGCATAAATCTCTTCTGTAACACCATGTTCAACTTGAAGACGCGTATTCACTTCAAGGAAATAGAACGTTTGATTATCGGCGTCATACACAAATTCTACGGTACCAGCACTGCGGTAGTTTATTGACGATAACAATCTGACCGCAACAGCCTGCATTTCAGCTCTTATATCAGCAGGGATATTGGGCGCAGGCGCTTCTTCAATCACCTTTTGATTTCGACGCTGACTGGAACAATCTCTATCGCCCAGAGCAAGAACATGCCCTTTGCCATCACCTATTGCTTGTACTTCAATATGACGCGCTCGAGTAATAAATTTCTCTAAGAAAACACCATCATTAGAGAAATTATTCGCACTCAAATTTTTCACAGAATTAAATGCTTGGCGTAATGATTTTTCATCATCACAACGCATCATACCGATGCCACCACCACCAGCAGTTGATTTAAGCATCACCGGATAACCGACAATGACAGCTTGCTCGACGGCATCGTCAAGGGAATCTAATAATCCCGTGCCAGGTAATAACGGTACATCATTAGCCTCAGCAAGCGCCCGAGCACTGTGCTTAAGGCCAAAGGCTTCCATTTGTTCCGGCATTGGGCCTAAGAAAACAATCTCATTATCAGCACATAAGCGAGCAAAGTTCGGGTTCTCACTCAAAAACCCATAACCTGGATGAATGGCTTCAGCACCTGACTGTTTAGCCATCGTGATAATTTTTTGCTGATCGAGATAGGTATCAGTTGCTCTACCCTCTCCCAGAGAGTAAGCCTCATCAGCCAGACTGACATGAAGTGAGTCACGATCGGCTTCAGCAAAAACAGCTACTGAGGTAATGTCCATCTCATTTAAGCTACGTGTAATTCGTGTTGCAATCGCACCACGGTTAGCAATTAACACTTTTTTAAACATACGCTTATCTCATCCTATCTGGGTCGTCCCAGTATTCATATCAGTACTATCGAGTCGTCTCGATAGGTGAAAAGAGTGCTCCGATGCTTACCAGATAACCACTTCCACAGGGGTTGGGTTATAGGCATTACAGGGGTTATTTAATTGTGGACAGTTTGAGATCAACACCACAACATCCATCACGGCTTTCATTTCTACATATTTGCCCGCTTCTGAGATTCCATCAGCAAAGGTCAGCTTGCCATCTTCAGTCACCGGAACATTCATAAAAAAGTTAATGTTATGTGTGATATCACGCTTACTGATACCGAAGTGTTCATTTTCAGCAACGGCTAACATCCAACTGTCACGGCAGGCATGCATGGTTTTTTTCTCAAGCGAGTAGCGAACGGTATTTGACTCAGTCGCACAGGCACCACCCAGCGTGTCGTGTCTGCCACAGGTATCCGCCGTAATCTCAAGCATCGGATTAGCAAGATTGCTTAGCAAGGTCGTGCCAGCCGTAAGATAGACATTTCCTTGTTCACGAAGCGTATCGATTGCACTGTAACGTTCAGCGGGATCAGCGGCACTATAAAACAGTGTGTCGGCCGCTTGATTACCATGTAAATCAACGATGCGAAGCGTTTCACCGGCTTTTAACTCTTGCATCCAATAATCTCCAGCATTGACCACTTCACGAAATTTGGCATCGGTAGTATTTAAAGTACTTTGTTTAATCACGTTAAAATCCATCCACGTTGTTTAGTGATGACAGCATTGCTGATGATAAATACGATTATTTTCAAACCCGCGTTGATTTTCATCACACGCCGTCATGCAGATATCATCTTCCGCTATGGGTTCAGATTGCCTCAGTTGATAACGGACAGGTTTTTTAGGATAAGCTTTTGCTGGGTTCATCGGGTGAGGGCAAGTGTGGAATACAACTAATGTATCCATTTCAAAACGTAAATCGATATTGTCGCCTGCCTGGCTGTTTTCCTCGATGAATTGCATATTGCCTTCATCATCAGTTTTCACTTGGCTGAATAGGTTCAGGTTGGCAGCCATATCACGACGGTTTAGACCATGTTTAGCAAGCTCTACTAAGAAGGCTTTTTCACCACTCACTGTCCAGTCATTAAGATTTTGTTGGTAACTGTGTTCGCCCCAGCGTGACTCAAGTTTAGCTGTACTAAGATTTCCACCCACTGTGTCATGCCATCCTACCGTGTCATGGATAATAGAGCAGAACACATGCCCCATATCTGAATATAAACAGTGACCCGCTGTAAGTTTGAATGTGTGTTGGCATTTCAATGTATCAGGTGCGTTGTAGCGTTCTAATTTATTGAGTGGGTTGTAAAACAGCATACCCACATTGGCACCGCCCTCTTGATCCGTCAGGCGTAAGGTAGTTCCTTTTCTGACTAACATTGACCAGTGCGTGCCCCCAGGAAGCACATCTTCGTATATGACATTAGATTCTTTCTTGGTTTCGTTCATTGTTTAACAACCTATGACTAAGCTTGGGTGTAATAGAAGACAAGACTATGCAGTGACAACATCGTGTGACGTGTTATCTGCTGGAGACCAGAATGGGCTTAAGTTAAATTGGAATTTTTGAAAGTGTTGATACATTTTATTACTCACAGTTTGGTTAGAAACACGGTGCAAGAGATGTTATGAAAACAATCTCCCGGGCTTTTATCCCTCCGTGTAACCTTCACTGTGAAGGTCGCTCACTCTCGGACCTGACATTGCTAACAACCGGAACCCTAGTGAGCTATTAAATTAAGTAGATAGTAATTTACCTGAAATCACCTCAGCACTTAAATCTAAATACGCAGATTTTGTGCCAGCCAATAGCATTAATGGCTAAGTCGTTCTTGATCAATATGATACATCGCTTTGTGCAGTCCTACGCACGATGCATGCTCGCACCAAATAGATCGTTAAGTAAAACACAGTGACCTATGTTGGTGCATTGAGGCTGAAAATTATTTCTTCGCTTTTTTAGCGCTACCTATAAGACTAACGCCCTGACTGAAGCGAGTAATCATATTGAGTAAGTTTCTCGATTCATCAGCTAATTTTTCAGAGTTTTTGTTCACTGAATCTGCACTGGAAACAACATGCTCTGCATCAGAGCTAATTTGTACAATATTTTTATTGATATCTTCACTCACCGCACTCTGTTCTTCTACCGCTGTGGCAATCATCGTATTGAGTTCGTTTAATTCTTGCACACGATTTTTTATAGCGGTCACAGAGTCAATTGACTCTTGAATATTCTTACGGCTGGATGAGGCTGTTTCCTGCGTAGTGTTCATACCACTGACCACTTTCGCTACGGATTGATCAAGTTTACTAATCAAATTAGAAATCTCTTGCGTCGATTCTTGCGTACGTGTGGCAAGTGAGCGAACCTCGTCCGCTACAACAGCAAAACCTCTACCATGATCGCCAGCTCTGGCTGCTTCAATGGCCGCATTGAGTGCTAAAAGGTTGGTCTGTTCAGCTATGTTACTAATGACATCAACAATCGGATTTATCGCACTGGAATCTGACTCCAGGGTTGTGATGTAGTCAGCAATATTAACAAACGCATTATCTAAACTATCTAATCCGGCCACAGCTGTACTCGATCGCTGGTCGCTTTGTTTGGTTAAATCATCAACATCATGTGCAGTACTTGATGCTGAACTCGCATTACGAGCAACTTCTTGAATGGTCGATGACATTTCTGTCATCGCAGTGGCTACTTGCTCAGTCTGTGATGCTTGTGAGTTAATCGACTTCATTATAGATTGCTGAGATTGAAAGCTTTCTTTAGCTGACGAATCAATATTTCCAGCAGAATGTCTCATGATAACTAATATTGTATTTAGCTTTGCTTTAAGCAGCTTGTTAACCACAGAGAGATAACTAATTTCATCACTATTGCCGGTGTAGACCATGGCCATCAGGGGATTATCAACATCACTTTTTGACTCGTCTGTTGCCCTGTCCATGGTCTTAAACAACCAGCTTTTCAACAGGTAATAAATTCCTAGCCCGATGACTAGTCCAGGCAGAAATGACACATAGCTCGGAACAAGGTTTATCTGTGGTAACTGATTGGTCAATACAGCAGCTAGAAGAGAAAAGAAGGTGATGGCAGTCGATTTCTGTTTTATAGTGAATCGAGTAAACAAACCACCTACGGTGGGTTTCTTACCAGCGTTTATTTGCTGATAGAGTTTTTCAGCGCGTTCTACATCATCACGACTTGGCTTACTCCTGACTGATTCGTAGCCAATCACCTGGTCATTTTGAAAAATCGGCGTCACATACGCATCAACCCAGTAATAATCCCCCTGCTTAGTGCGGTTTTTTACTAAGCCCATCCAATGTTTGCCAGCCTTAACAGTGCTCCAAAGGTCAGCAAATGCTGCTGGTGGCATATCAGGATGACGAATAACATTGTGATTCACATGCATCAACTCATCCCGTGTGAAGCCACTGACTTCTTCAAAAGCGTTGTTGAAGCCAGTAATTGCGCCTTTGAGATCAGTTGTTGAAATCAGTGCTTCTTCAAAGAAGATTTCTTTATCAGTAACGGGTAAGTTTTTTTTCATTCTCTCGGTCCCCTGATGTTGGGATTAATAACCATATTTATGTTCAGGTTATCGTTTTAGAAAGCAAAAACTTTAGTATCTTGTGAGAAAGTATATTTACTTACAACTTAATCTAGCTGAATTGCACTCATAATTACTGCTGTATGTATCAAATGAATCCGTTGGAATTACATATCGGTGGCTTAGTATACCTATCATACATAGGGTTTATTTCGATTTAGGCATGATGGGCCAGTCAGCAGCATCGACCGAATCCAGATTAACAGCAGTCACAGCACCATCCCAACGTTTGATGAACGCTTGATTTGGGTCATATTGCTGCATTTGTTTATCAATATTGAAATGCCGACCACCTCTCGGATCAGGTCCAACACCTGCAATGTATTGCCAGTTACCCCAATTAGACGCAACATCATAATCAATCAACTGTTGTTCAAAATAGGCCGCACCAAAACGCCAGTCTAATTGCAATTCATTAACAAAATAACTGGCCACAATCTGACGACCTCTATTTGACATATAACCTGTTTCATTCAACTGCTTCATACAGGCATTGATAAGAGGGTGTGGTGTATTACCGTTGCACCATTTTTTGTATCGTTCAGGGTAAAAACAACAGCTGATCTTTTTAGTACTCACACCCTGAGGTTGAAATAATTTTTGCTGAAATCTATTTGCATACCATTGAAAATACTCTCGCCACAATAATTCAAAGTAAATCCAATAGGTGGACTCATTCGCCGTATTTTTTCTTTCAAACTCCTTCAATCGTTGGAATAGTTTTCGTGGTGAGATATTGCCACTAGCTAACCAAGCTGAGAATTTGGTGGAATTTTTCCATCCATCTAACTCATTCCGTACGTTCTTATAATTAGCAGGCAGTTGCGAAGAGAAATAATCGTCTAAATGCATCAGAGCACCCATCTCCCCCCCTACATATTTGCTGGTTGAAATCGCTGGTTTTAAAGAAACCGAAGGCAAACCATTTGTCGAGGTAATCGGTAGTGGAAAATGCTTAGGCATTGCACAGGGAGGGTCAATATTTACAGATTCAACTGCTACGCGAAACTGACTGAATGATTCCGGTAAATGCGTCATACCGAAAGGTAACTGCTCAGGTCTGAATAAAGTATGAGACCAAACTGAGTGAAAATGAACACGGGGGAAATCAGCCTGTAGATGATGCCATTGTCGATTTTCGTAAACACCGACGTGCTGACTTCGGTAGATAGCATCGATTTGATGATACTTAACGATGGTAGAGATAATATCGACAGGCTCACCTTTCATCACAACCAACTTTTGCCCACGCTCAGACAACTGTTTGTTAAGGTCACTCAAGCTCTGCAATAAAAATTGATATCGATGCTCCCCCATTGGCTTAGCATTTAATCCAGTTTGCTTAAACCATGCTTCGTCTATCACAAATAAACAGATGAGTTTATCGCAGTTGAGGCAGGCCTCTAACAGAGCAGGATTGTCATGCACACGTAGATCATGATTGAACCAATACAAGCCTGAATTTGCCATCTTTTTCACCTAGTCATCATTAGAGTTTCAGCCTGAGTCAAATTTGCTCAAACTAATTGGAGTTTAGGTAGTGTCTACTATATTGACGGTATTCTATGATGGACATTGTCCACTGTGTGTGAAAGAAATCAAGGCACTCAAAAGCTACGATGTGAATAACAAGCTCAGTCTTATCGATTTGAATATGGATAACTTTTACAGTGTCTATCCACACATTGATATCACTGCTGCCCAAAAGAAACTTCATGGCCAGCTTGCTGATGGTACGATGCTTTATGGTCTCGATGTTAGCATTTTAGCTTGGAAGACCGTAGAGAAACATCAGTGGCTAACTGTTTTACATTGGCCTCTCATTAAGCCAGTTGCCAACATGGCTTATCGTTTTTTTGCTCGATATCGTCATCAAATCGCTTTTCTCCTGACGGGTAAGAAGCGCTGTTCAAAATGTATTGATGATTAACTTGCCTGCAGCCAATAGAAGCTAAAGGCTGGAATAACCAAAGCATTCTTAAACAGTTCTGGTCGCTGACCAGAATATAGATCATACAACAGACCATTTTGTGGATTGGCCCAACTCCCCAACTCACTTAAATCCAGGTGTTGGGGTTTATCGTTAAAGTTGGCCACCACCAACACACTATTTTGCTGCTGTTGAATGCTATAGCGCTCAAATACAAACAAATGCTCATTACCCACATCAATAAGTTCACGATTATTAAAGTCGGCAAACACGTCGATTTCTTTTCTCACTGAAATCATTCGTTTAAGCGCGGTAAAAATTTCGTATTGTGGCAAACCAGGTTGATTTCTTAGCTCTGCTTTACTCCAGTCAATCACAGGGCGATGCACCCAGCGTGAGTCACCTTTTTTATGTGGATCGTCAAGGTAAGAGATGTCATTTGTCGTACCTACTTCGTCGCCATAATAAAGCAATGGAATGCCGCCAAAGGCCATTATCTGGCTGTGTAATAATAAGATAATCTTGATGGAATCACTTATCGCTTTTGGATCGTTCTGTTCAATCGCATATTCAAGGCCGACCAGTGAGGCTAATGATCCTGAAATTCTGGCATCGCCGGTTTTTTCATTTTCACCAAAAGGGAGTCCCTTAGCATGAGAATCTTCAAAACGGCCCATGAAATAATCAATCAGAAATTTACGATGACTGGCTGGCTGGTAGCCAACAGCAGCAATATCCACATCATCAATCCCCAGACCAATATCATCATGGCAGCGGATATAATTTAACCAAGTTGCTCGTTCAAGTTTAACCGGCAAGCTCTTTATGCCTTGATTGAGCAATTTGGCATTCTTAGTAGCGACAGCATCCCACATCAGTGCCATATAAGTCGCGTTGTAGGCAATTTCACATTCTTTGGCAATAACAGCGTCTTCACCAAAGTACTTGGTGACTTCAACTGGCGCTACAATCGCTTCAGCTATAAATAAAACGCCCGGAGCGACCACCTGACAACAATCTTTCATCAATTGTAAAATCAAATGTGCTTCACGCTCGTTCTGACAGGTGCTGCCAATTTTTTTCCATAGGAAAGCAACAGCATCAAGACGTAAAATATCAGAGCCTTGATTGGCCCAAAATAAGACTACATCCAGCATTTCAATGAAAACTGAGGGGTTTGAGTAATTCAAATCCCATTGGTACTCATTAAATACCGTCATCACCCAACGGCCCATTTCTTCATTCCAAGTGAAATTACCAGGAGCAGTCTCGGGAAAGACTTCAGGCATGCTTTGTTCGAACATATCTGGCACATTACGGTTTTCAAACGTATAAAAATAGTCTTGATATTTTGTTTCACCCTGACGTGCCTTTTGAGCCCATTCATGCTCATCTGAGGTGTGATTCAACACAACATCCATGGTCAATAAAATATCGCGTTTGTGCATGCTTCGGGCAAGCGTATTCAAGTCAGTTAAGGTGCCGGCACGTTCATCGATTTTGCGAAAATCACTCACCGCATAGCCGCCATCACTTGCCCCTGAAGGACACTGCATGATTGGCATAATGTGAACTAAGTTGACCCCTAGCTCTTGGAAGTAATTTAAATGACTTTCCATGCCTTTCAAATTGCCTGCAAAACCTTGGCTATATAAAGCCATACCGACCCAATTTTGCTGCAAAAACCAATTGTGATCGGCTTCGCGTTCAATATCTTTCTGGCGTAAATCTTCTGGCCTAGAAATATATTGGCGAGCCATCGTTTCAACCAGTTTTTGTGACTGTTCTAAAAAATCATCACGATGCCCATACAGACGATCAAACAATGAATGAATAGCGTAAAAGTTAGCCCCAAGACGTGTATAAAAATAACGCAAATCTTGCTTGGAAATACTCGCCTCAATCTCATTGAGAATAGTGTTTAACAGTGTATGTGCCTGTTGTTCGTACATGCCTTACCTTAGATTGCGTGTGATTGGATGGAGTTAAAGATAAAAAGCAGGATCTTTGCTTATTGCGCCACGATGCGCCACGATTTTTGATGCAAATGATTGAGCTTTTTCCAGTGATGTTTCGATATCCCAGCTGTTTAATAGACCATGGATATACATGGCTGTAAATGCATCTCCAGCCCCCACGGTGTCTATCACCTCATCAGCTAGTGTAGGTGTGACATGATGAAAGTCACCTTGTTTATCACGAACAATCGCTCCTTTTTCTCCACGAGTAATAATGAGTTGTTCCAAGTGAAAATGGGTCTGCATGCGAGTGATATCTTGTTGCAGATCAGCTGAATGAAAACCTAATTCAAGTAGTTCATCTTCGTTTAACTTTGCCCAACGTGCATTTTCAAGCCAGAGATATATAGATTCTTTATCCCACCATGGAGAACGAAGATTCACATCAACAAAAATATCCAGCTGTTTAGTTGTGGTTAGTCGCTCAAGTGTTGTCCGAGACATATCACCTTTTGCGGCAAGAGAGCCATGATAAAAGAAACCGTTCAAAGAATCGCTAGCTAAGTTAGCGGCTTCAATAAACTGCCATGCACTATCATCAATAAAGGTGTAGCTAGGTTCATTGTCTTTAATGCGTATATCAACACGGCCGGTTGGGTGAATCACGTCACGTTCGACGAACTGAGAGTCCATCCCCCACTCCGCCATTTCAGCTAAAATCTTTTTGCCAAGATCATCATTACCAACACGGCTGATGAACTTGGGTGCATCACCCAGAGCATTGAGATGCCAAGCCACATTGAAAGGTGCGCCTCCTAATACTTGCTGACCATCAGGAAAGCAATCAAACAAGGCCTCGCCAAATATCGTTAGCTGAGATTTATCCTTCATGGTGCAGACTCATCTTTTGTGTTGTTGATAAAACTAGGTAAGAAATGGCTAACACCTTGCAATACACCAGCAGAATAGTTACCTGAGTTTGGCCCAAGTCCATCGTTAGCGATGTAAAGTGCATTATCATTTTTATGGTGTTTGGATAGTTCTAATGCAGCACGTTTAATTTCTGCACTTGCATTGTTGACCAATACCGATGGAACTTGACTTGTTAAGACCGGTAAGTCATTGCCACTATCACCGGCAAATACCACTTCGTTCAGTTTATAGTTGAGTTTCTTTTGTAAAAACTCGACCGCGTGAAGTTTAGTCGCATTTTTTGGCAGCACATCGAGTAAACCGATATTTTGTGGTTCATCAATACTCCACAATAAACTGGCATCAATATCAGCATCCTTCAGATACGCTTCAACGCGAGCCACGATACTGTTTTTATCAAGATACAGTGGGACGTAAAAACTGAGCTTATGTGTATTTTGTTTGCTGCTTTCTTGTAGACGTAACTCAGTGATAGGTTTTAATAATTGTTTCAAGTCAGCATGCGTTTTACCATGCCAATCCTGATCAATCTCTTGCTCCCACTCAGCCATTTGCTGCCATTTGCCTCTAGCAATTTGATAGATTTTTGTACCTACATCAGTAATGGCGAAATCAGGCACCGGCAAAGCATAGTTTTTAATTGCTTGTTTCTCTGAATGGGCGATCACAAGCCAGAGCTAACCAATGTGCCACCAGTCCCTGATCAATATATGGTTGAATAGTTTTAGCCGTCCATGCTGGTAATGAATCAACTTCTTTTTTATTGTATGCCACCAGCGTTAACCCGTATTTCTCCCAGCCGCATTTTCTATAATCCGGGTTCGACTGGTACAGAATAAACATATCCGTTTCTGAG
>LAZR01002134.1_pt1 | contig 11777 bp, 27 predicted proteins | sample 329461 | NCBI WGS metagenome assembly LAZR01 (sample SAMN03002196, study PRJNA259156) | marine sediment metagenome | biome: sea floor; feature: Hydrothermal impacted sediments; material: marine sediment; isolation source: Loki non-amplified sample from Loki's castle hydrothermal vent sediment ...
GGTACAGATGGTAAGGATGTATGTGAGAAACTGACGGAAGAGTTGGAGGAAGGGGGGTTCTTAAGATAATTGCCTATATATAAAAACATCAGAGATGTAGAATGCGAAATAAAGGGTAAAGTATGGAGTTGTAAAATAACTCGTATCCTTTCAGATGAACTAAAAAAGGTAAATAATAATTTATGTTATATAACTAAAGTAGTAAAAATAGATAATCTTTCAGATGTGCATTTAAAAGATAACGCTAAGGAATGTGAGATATTCGATGATGGCAGAGAAAAATTTATGGAGTGTAAATAATGTCTAATTATGATAATGAGTTTAGTAAATCAGATAAATTAAGTAGTTTTCCTCGTAAAGCTCAAAATTGGGTAAGAAGAGAATTTGGAGCAAAAAAAATTCAGGGCAATATGGTTAGAAAATTTAAAACATGCCATAAATTTAGAGATGACTTAGGATATGGTACTATACTTGGGCTTGTTGGATGTGTAGTATTCTGGAATCTCAGAAAGTCGAAAGTTATAAGAGATATAAATGATAAGTACATCGGAATAAAACGTGATACATTAAATAAAGTAGCATGGGCATCGACTATAGTTGCTAAGACTATTAGTCTTGGATATTATGTAAAAGCTATTTATGATTATAAAAAATGCTAAATACGAGGATATATAGTTTTGCCGATTGGAGAAAAAGTCCTAAAAAAGTGGTATAATGTATCACGATTAAGTTGTAACAGTTCAAGAGATGATAATACATTTCATTGTTCTCTTGAATCTATAATAGAAAACGGAAATGTAACACATCATAATCCAAGACCTGATTACATACATTTTGAAAGAATCCCAGAGGGATTTGCATATGTAGAAGATGGTATACCAAATGTTATATTTAGCTTGAAATTTGAAAAGGCTAATGGAAAATGTAAAATGATAAGTTTTTATGAGGATGATATACTTGAAAATGAGACTCCTGAAGAATCATTAACACTTTCTTGCGAGACTCCAAAGACGGTAGGTGAATGGCTTGGTTGATATTTCTATAGTTAGAAAGATTTGGAGAGATATTACGAGAATAAGGTGTTATCCTTCTGAAAAATCTAACATGTTTTTTTGTGAAGTACATCATCATACTAAAGAAGGGTCTACTCTTGATGGTTTTAGTACGCATGAAGTTTATTTCACCAAAAATTCTAGAGGTTGGATAGGAATTAACGATTTAGGAGAACGTGATACCAAACAGTTTGGAATATTAGAACCAACTGTGGCGGTTAATTGGGGTAATAAAAAAGGATATTGTAAATTAACGGAAAGGATTCTTGATAATGGTGATGAACGAATTAAAGTAGTATGTGGTCATGAACCAACACTTGCAGAGTGGTTAAAAAAATGACAATACCGAACTCGGAAGAAACCCCCGATAAATACACAAACGTAGTAGGTATTCAGTGTGTTATCGGTAATTGGATAGATGGAGGTTTGCATGATGAAGATAAATTTTTTGATGAACATGATAAAGAACAATATGATAAATATTTGAAGGGTAGAAAAGAATGGGAACTGGACTGTTTTCTACTTAGTGAAGGAGAACTTAGAATCACTGGGGGGAGAACAACAAGATATCATTTCAGAAATCCATATAATATTAAGATTCCTAAAGCTCGAAATGATGTATCATTTAGTATAGGTGGTGATTACTGGGCTTTTACTATGAAACCATTATCTGGAGATATATGGAAATGTAAGTGGGATAAAGAAGAAGAAAAAGAGTGGCAGGGAAAATTTTTTAAATGTAAAGTTTCAAAAAAAGATAGATAGTATTAATTATATTATAGAAAAGGTAATAAGTTATTAGTTAGATAAAATTTTTATATACAAAAACAAATATAAGATTATAATGTCAGATAATGATGAATTTATAATGATAGTTGGGCAGGGCTGTCCCGCTTGTGCCGCTGCTAAAGAAGGATTATCTGAAAGGATTGATTCTGGTCAAATTAAGGTTATGGATGTTGTTAATAGTAAGGAGGCTCTTGATTTAGCAAATAGATACAATATTAATGGTATACCATCTATAATTATGAAGGATAAATCTTCTAATATAGGTGAAGTCTGTGAATTAAGGCAAGACCTTTCCGGTATTGTGTGTAAAAATAAAGAGGTTGATTTTTAGTGTCTTGGATTACTACTAATGAATATGAAACACTTCAAAAAAAAGTAAGGGAGACGGCAATAGCAACAGATGTTAGAAAGATTGAATGCAATATTGAAAAGGATGGGTCATATACATGTGATTTAACTTCTGGTAAATATGTTAGTTGGTTTGCTGAATGTATTGGTAAACAATTAAGGGGACAGAGAGGTGTTCGAACGGTAGGTGGTCAGAATATTATGAGACACCGATTTAGAGATGCTGCTATGAGGTGTGTAGGGAGTCGTGATAGATATGAGACTAAACAAGATATTAATATATTAGGAGAACCAATACCACAAGAAGGAGAACCACAGACAATTAGGTATTTTGCTAAAGAATTATTGATTGGAAAAGGTATTATTGATATAGTTGCCAAAAAAAATAAGTTGACCATAAAAAGTAAGAGTGGTATTACATGCTTTTTTGATGAAGATAAAGATAGATTAATATGTGATAGAAAGGTTTTGGGTGTGATTCCATAATGGTTGAAGTAGAAATACCCTTTATCCCGGCAGTGTATGAAAAACCAAAGAATGAGAATGGTTTGCCACCAAGTATCGCAAAGGTGGAGCCTAAGAAAAGAAGTGGATATCATTTATGCGACCCTTATTGGGCTCGAAAAGAGTTTAAATGGCTTTTTAAGAATAAATCTAAAAAAGTTCAAGAAGATTTTATGAATGTTATAGTATCTTCATGTGCTACTGGAGTAGGTAAAGGTTCTCATATATCTGCTAAAATGCCCAAAGTGAAGAGACCTATGAATGGATGGAATTGCTATCTTAGATGGTGTAAAGACCAGACAGTTGAAAATGAACAATTGGACTTTGCTACATGCATGAAATCAAGTGATAAATATGAGGGTTCATTAGGTTGGAAGATAAGGCAAGAAGAATATAACGGTAAGGAAGAATCTTGGAAGAAAAAAGCTACTGAGGGGTGTTAAATATAGGGTTACTTGATGATGTAAAGAAGGTACAAGCAAAAAGATTACGTCAGGTTAGACAAAAAGATTTACCATTTAGGCAAATGATGTTTGAACTGGAAAAAGCATCAGTAAAAAAAAGGCTGTTTGTAGAAGCAAGAAAAACCCCAGCGTTTACATTTAATCATAATGAAATGGTTAAATTATGTCGTCTTGCGTATGATGGTGTTGAAGATAATACATATGATTTTGGTGATAAACTTACTGAAATAGGGGATGATTATAATAATCTCAAAAATATTAATAAAATATTTTCCCCAGCTGGAAATGTAGTAATAGGTCATAAAGTGTTGAAAGACTATTGTGGAGAATATCTTAGTGATATTGAAAAAAGAGACTTAAGAAATTCTTATGGCGACTTAAAAACAAAGATTGATAATGTAATGAAAAGTATGGAGGATGAATCTGGAACGTGGGTTTCTGAGTTATCTCTTCTTGGTAGAGAGCATGGCGTGTTTACGGGGGGTCAACATCCAGTATTGTACAATATAGAAGAGATGGGTATCAAGTTTCCTGAACTTGCTTCCATAGCTAAAGAAATGTGGCTTTATAAACAAAAGTATCCTAATAAAGAAATATCAAATAGTTATACTGCTAAAACTGCTGCTTTTAAGAGATTTTTAGAAAAATTAGAAACGGTGAAATAATATAGCAAATGCTAGTGATGTATGTAAGGGTGGTGTAGCTCTATTCCATCTAAAAAACGCAAAAAAACGGGCTGAAAAGATTGAAATATTAGAAACTTTAATGAATCAGTGTGCTAAAAGTAAAGTAGGAAAGGTAAAAAAATCTGGTGGAGTAAAACAAAAAAGAGCTATGAGTGGATATAATTGTTATATGAAAGAGTGTGCTAAGAAGTCTGGAAGCTTTCAAAGCTGTCTTACCCAGAAGGGATGGGCGAAGCTTTCTGAAAATGAGAAACAAAACTATAATAATATGGCTACAGAGGGGTGTCAACTTTAGATGGCATATAAAAAATTTGGTAAGCGATTTAAAAAGGATATAGCAGATAGATGTAGAATATCTGATATCGGAAAGAAGGTCAATTATATAAAAGCAAGAGATATAGCAGTTGATATGACCAAAAAGACTCTGGATAGTGAAATAGAATATGGTTTTTTATTTAATCCCAATAAATTAAATGAGCCTCATATTAGCTATATTTATCAAGGTATTAAAAATGAATGTTTAGTAGTTATGCCGAGAGAATCTGAGGGTAGTTTTCATACACATCCAATTAGTCATGAGGAAGAAGAAGTATGCCTTTTTAGTTTAGAAGATATAAATACAGACTTAGGGAAACAAGTTGTTGTATCATGTGTATCTAAAAATAAGGTTGATTTTATAAATATGGACTTACGATTTAATGATAAGAAAAGAGTTCTACCATTACAACATTATATTAATTTAGTTCAAACATTTGAAGAATTTGGTAATTATACAGAATTAGAGCTTAATGCCCTTATAGAATTAATGGAAGAACATTTTATTGGTGACATCATATAAAACATCCAAAAATAAAGATTAATAGAAAAGTAAAGGGTTTTAGGTTATTTCATAAAGAAAATATAACACCAAAAATAAAAAAAAGGAAAGAAGAATATAAATATATTAGTAAAAAGAAATAAATTGGAGATTGATATTAAGCGTGAGTGAAGATGAGCAGATATTTAAAAAGACTGATAAATGTGAAATTAAGTTTGATAAAGGTGGTAATATTACTATTATTGGGGATTGTAATGGCGAAAGTATAATAAGACCCGAAATTGCTGCTTTTAATAAGGTTAGTGAAATTATAGAGGATGAAGATGAAATTTGATGAAACTGCTGTTAAGATGCTTAATGCGTTTATAGATAATGAACACCTTACCAGTACAGAATTAACAAAACTTGTTTTTGATATTAATAATAGAACTATATTACAAAAAAAGAACAATCTTATTATATCAAGATTGAAAACTTGGGTAAAAAAGGGTTTAATTGTTAATGGAACTATAGAAAATAGAATTGCTCATTATAAATTAAATGAAGACAATCTAAAGATGGGTACACTTTTATTAAGAATCGATGATGATTTTGACGAGTTGGGGGAGTATCTTGTTATTGATATAAAGGGGCAGCCTAGAATTCTTGCTCCTCTTGACCTTTTTGAAGAATAAACAAATTATATAGAGTACTCTTGAACACATATTTATATATGAGTTTAACTAACTTTAATTTAAATTAATAGAAATTAAATTAATACAAAAAAAAAAAAACGTGATAAAATATGGCATCTGGAAGACAAGCTATGATTTTGGGTAAGAAAATGGTTATTAATCTTAATAACAAAGGTGGAGTGCGTAGAAGTCCCGGTACTAATAACCGTTCTCGATGTATGCGGAAAGAAATGAAGGTAAACAAAAAAGATTTCTATGAAGCAAGTACCGCTTGTAAAGGTAAAACTGGTGGCGGAAAGAAACAAGGTAAATAAATAATTAATTAACTTTTTTTAATACTTCTTTTTTTTAAAATTTTTAACAGATTTTTTAAATCTATTATGATAATTTTTATGCCTAATTATTTTACATCTACCACAAGGCGTAAAAACAAAAGGTCTTGATTTTTTATAGTAAAATTTCTTTCGTTCCATAATCTTTATTTAGTTTTTGCACTAATTAAATATTAACTATGGCAAAAGGAATTTATTATAAAAGAAGAGGAATAGGCTTTACAACTACTATGGGTATATATTTTACTCTTATAATATTCCACAAAATGTTCTACCCAGAAGCTTCTGAATCACCCCTTGGTTTAAATACAAGTATAATGATTGGAATATATATGCTTATTGGTCTGGCTTCTATAGATTATAAACCAATTAGTTTGATGATAGAAAGAGTCTGGAATATGAATTGTGAGATAGGTGTTACCAATGATTCAAAACTCCAGACAATTAAGGCTTATATTGCTATGAATGTTACCCAATGGAATAAATATAATAGACTTTATGCTCAAATTGTTGCTGGAGATAAAAACGCAATATGGACAGCTGGTGATAGATTCAGAGAACTTCTATTAAGAATACCAAAAGGAAGATTAAATATAAAACAATTTATTTGGATTGCTGGGTATTTGACATATAACGTTATAAAAGCTAATGGTTATCTCCCATTTTTACCGGTAGAATATTCCGATATAGATTTTTTAGTTGATTTTATAGGAATAGGATTTTTCGCATTTACAAGTGGTACTGTTATTGGACTTGGAAGTTTTATGGGAAAAATATTTGAATCGATTAAACCAAGTAATATAATTATTGTAGAGGAAAGCCTAAGATTAGTTGAACAGAATATTATATTTGGAGCTAGGCATTTTGGATTCTTAAGAGATGTCGTAGAAATGAAGTGTGAAGAACCACAAGAATGCGAAGCACCAGTTTCGGCTTCGAAACCTGCTAAAGCAGCAACATAAATAATAGGGCGGAGGGTTTAAATATTTAGCCATATATATTCCTCTACTTATGAGTCCCTCTGCTCTATCCTATATATTTTTCTATTAGGTTATTTGTTCTATCCCTATTAAGCTTTATCATCTGTTCTTTTCGTGGTCGAGAAAGTCTTTTTACTTTTTTTTCACGATGCCAAGCTATACTCCCAAGAGTTTTTTTATCTCTATGATTTAGCTCCTCTAAATACTCAATAATAACATTTCCGTGAAACCTTTTTGTAGACTTAACTCGACATTTTTTATGTTGCATATAGCGTTTTTGGGGATGAGCACTTAGCCCAGTATAATAAGTGAATTTTCCATTTGAATGACAACTTAATATATAAATAAATGAACGATACATGTTTGTTAAAAAAGAGTATATTTTCTTTTTTCTTTATTAAATATGATTCCGTATCGTTTCTTAGATTTAAATATTTCGATTGCTAGTTTTTGGATTTGGATATGAATATTTGAATGTTCTGTATTATTTTTACACAGAAAAAGATTCTCTATTCTATTATCATTTTTAACTTCATTAATATGATGTACTATTTCTTTCTGGTTTAAATATCTTTCTATATGTTTCTCTATTATTAATCTATGTTCTGAAATATAACCATTTTTATCTATATACGAATGTTCTGGCTTGTAAATCCTTATATATCCATTCTTAACTTTTTTATTATTACCTTTCCAGTTTGAAGTTTTCTCTCTTGGTTTATTTATAGCAGATTCAGATAATGTTCTTGTTTTTATTTTATGTTTTTTTAGCCAATAAAATACTGTCATTGGTGAGATTGTAATCTTTTCAGTACTCCATATCATTTGAGCAATTTCATAAGTGGATTTCTTTTGAGTGATATATTGGTTATAAAGCCATTCCTTATCTCTATAGAGAATATTAACCTTGCTATCCATACGCCGTGTCTTTATACCAAATTTCTTCAACCAAAAACATATCGTTGAATGATTTGTTCCAATTTCTTTAGCAATATCAATAGTGGATTTTTCTTGAGTAATATATTGATTAAAAAGCCATTTTTTATCTGAATATTTTCTGGTTTTATAGATATAGGAATTGGATTCTTTTATTGGTATTTTAAATTTTTTAACCCAATATCTAATTGTATTATATGATACGGAACAAATTCTCCCAATTTCTTTGAATGTTTTATCTTCAGTTACATATTTTTTATATAACCATTCTTCGTTTTTATATAGAGTTTCCATATTAATAAATATGTATTACTATATAATAACATTCTTATTCAAAAATAAGGATAAAATATATTTAAAGTTTTTTTAATCTGCTTCTATGTAAATAGTGTCGAATTTATTTCTAGGTTTTAATTCACTTTTAAGTATTGTTTGTGTAGTATGAAGTTTATGCTTATGTTCGAATTTCTTTAGTTTTTCATTATCTTCATAGTTAGATGTACAGATATTAATATATTTTTTACAAGCAAGACAGGCTTTTACTCTTAACATTTAATCACCTTTATTAGTTCATTATATATATGTTTACTATTCTTGAATTTACTGATTCCAATTTCAAATTGTATATAGTCACATTTATGCTTTACTATTTCTCTGATTGTTTTTGATACTTCATTGGAATCAATTAACTTCGCTTTACAGAAATTACAATATATTCTAAATGAATATTTTTTCTTAAACATTTAATCATCTCTTTTCTTTATAATATATGAAAATTTGATATATAGAACCGCCATCAATTATATTAGATACCCCTATAAAATTTCTAGGTTTAATTGAATTAAGTCGGATTTGAATTCTACTTCTTAAAATCTGAACTGAATTTGACCATAAACGCACTACTACTACTTTCTTTCTTTTTATTATTCATCATCTCTCACTAATTCTTTAAAATATCTATTGATAAAATTAATATAACTCTCAAGATAGCTATGTTTTCGACCAGATTTAGCCCTTCTAATTATTGTATCGTATATTGGATAATCTTTTTCGTTCATATCACGTAATTTTAAATAAACCTTATTTGAATCTATTTCTATTTTTTGTATTCTTGGTTTTCCTTCTATTTTTGTGCTTTCGTTCCATGCAGCATCTAACTCATCATATTCTCTTTCGTTCCTTTCTTTAATAGCTTCTTTTATTTCTTCAGCATAAGCCTTACTCTTTTCGATAGCTTCTTTTGTAGATATTTTCTTTACTTTTTTTTCATCCTTTTTTGATTTCTCAGCAATCTCATCAAGAGACTTCCCTATATCCCCAAAATTAACTTCTGGCATTATTTATTCATCTCATCGATATATACTTTAATTATCCTTATCTCTTTTTCAGATAAATCCATTTTTATTCTCTGTTTCACAAATGTAGCTACTATTTTTGGCATTATTTCAAACATTATTTTTCTAAAAGCATCACTTTTATTAACGAACTTATCTAAGAAGTTTTTATGTTCTTTAAGCATTGTAAATGAATGTCTAAACTCTTTCTTATAATTATCTGGTAATTTGGGTCGTGTCATATTCCTATCATATTTTTATATTATAATTATATTATAGTTATATTAATAAGTTTTGTATCATTTTTAAATATTATGGTTGAACAACATGCAATTAATTTTGTTCCTGATGAACATATAAGATTAATACAGATAGGAGAAAAAACTGCTTTTTTTAGGATGGAATCAAAAATATTGGATTCTATGTATGAAGAATTTAAAAATGACAAAGAAATTCTTTTAATAACTGGAGAAGGTAGGATGAGGGCTTGGTTATATCTTACTTATATGGATGTATTTAAATGGAAAGAGATAAAGAATGATGCTGAGATTATACTTAGAGGCGGTTTTGTAGATAAAAAAGAATTAAAAGACTTTCTAAAGCGGCTTTATGGTATTGAGCTCGAAGAAGACCCTTTTTTGTACTACATAGAGTTCGATTATGTTCCATTCCCTAAATTGCCAAAATAATATAAAATTTTTTATAGGCATAAACTAAATATTATCTATAGAATGACACAGAATAAATGTGAAATTGAGAGCTTTATCGACCCTATCACATATGATGAAGCATTATTAAAGGCTATGGAACATACCAAAAAGACTGACAATGAGGCACTATTCTATTTTGAAACTGAAGCAAAAGATATTAATAAGAAACATATAAAGAACATATTTTTAGGGGATTGTGATTCTGTTGCTTTTGAATACCCAGATAGGAGTTATGATGGGAGTTTTCATACACATCCCAAGCAAGGTTGGTGTCATCCAAGTCATAGAGATAATATCACTGGTATAGGTTATAATAATATTATTGGATGTCCGCATAAAAGAAGGAAGGATAGTTTTACTGAATTTGATTTAAGATTTAAAGATAATAGTCATTTTCGAGATAAAGTTCAAGAAAGTTTAATTTATGAATGTGAAGGGTGGGATGAAGTATGATTTGCTACAACTGTGGTGGCGATATCCCCGTTGGATGTATGTTCTGTCAAGACTGTTATAATAAACTTGTTAGGAAGGGCACAATAAGATGTACCGATACCCATATTGTACATCAATCCAAATGTATTAAATGTGGTAAGGAAATACCATGCTCATGTGTAGTATGTAAGGTATGTTATGAAGAAATGTTGGCAAAAAAATTAGAGAAGCATTGGGAAGATACTGCTGAAGAAAGGAAGCGTACTCATACAAGTAGAATATTAAATAAAAGAGGAAAATATAATGAGAGGTAAATGGCATTTTGTATTAACAACTGGTTTTTTTATTACTTTATGGTTGATATTTAATATTTGGCTGAAAAAAGAATATTTTACAATCACTCAGATAATCGCTGCGATACCAATTAGCTTTTTCCCAGATGTAGACCACAACTTTAAGGTTATGGGGCATCGTAATTGGTTCAGTCATTCTATTATCCTTTTTGAAATAGTCTATCTCTTTAATCATGACTCTATCTTTCTTATCTTAATATTAGGGATAGGATTTCATTGTTTATGCGACATACGTTTACAGCCGAAAAAACAGGTCGGTTATTATACAATTAAATGGTTTGGGATTAAGAAAAATGGGAAATATAAATATCCTAATTTGAATGGAAAATATTCTACTGTATGGCTTAATTTGAATTTTTGGATTGCTTTTATTCAATTCATAATTATAGTGGTGATATTTTAATGACGGGAAGAAGAGATTTAAATATATTTGGGAAAATGCTTACAACGGAAAAGGGATATAACGAAGAGGATTTGAGGTTTATCAAAGAAAATAGGTTAATAAAAAACGCCAAATATTTTTATTGTATTAGTGAAGAAGAATTATTAATTACTGGGGAAAAGGTAAATAACCCTAATAAATGGCAGTGTCGAATGCAGAAAAATATAAAAGAAAATACAATGAAACATATCTTTAGAAATATTGATGTTTTATTCCCAGATGGAATTGGTACTGAAATAGGAGGAGTCGTGCTTACTGGTGATGGGCTTGAGTTCAATATTAATCATGAACGTGATTTTGGTAAAGAGGAAGAAGATTATTTTTGTGGAATAGATAGTGATGGAGGGTTCGTTAATTTAAAGGAAGTATTTCATAAAGGAAAGGGAGCATTAAAAATATACCCTAGATTTTTACATTGTTCTACATTAAAATACTGGAAAGAAAGTATATTGGGGGAAAATATTGAATAATGTTAAGAAATAAGAAGAAAACCTTAAAGGAAGGATTTATCGAATTAGCAAGTAATTTTTATATTAATAATGCTTTTTTGCAAAGAATTATTGAAAACATGACGATGTTTGAAGAGACCAACCCTTTTAAGGCATTTCCATATAAATTGGGAAAATATATTACCGATGTGAAAGCTATTATAGATGAAGAGCTAAGTAATTATAAAGATGCAGTACATGATTTTTTTTCTAGACTCTTTTTAGGGAAATGAATGACGAAGAAAAGCAACAAAAGCTTATAGATAAAGCAAAAGAGATTTTTGGGATTACCGACCATTGTGGTAGAGCTGGTTATATTCTTTATGATGGTGAGATGCTTGATTTTGGAGACCCATCAAAAAAAAGTGATACAAAATATCGTTATCAAGACCATTCTGATATATTTCAAGTCTATGAGGAACTTCCAAAAATAGAG
>LAZR01002135.1_pt1 | contig 11771 bp, 20 predicted proteins | sample 329461 | NCBI WGS metagenome assembly LAZR01 (sample SAMN03002196, study PRJNA259156) | marine sediment metagenome | biome: sea floor; feature: Hydrothermal impacted sediments; material: marine sediment; isolation source: Loki non-amplified sample from Loki's castle hydrothermal vent sediment ...
ATTCGGGCCGGTCGTCGTGATCCTCAAGGCCGACACGCTGGACGAGGCGATCAAGATCATCAACGATCACCAATACGGCAAAGGCGCGTCCATCTACACGCAGAGCGGCTACTGGGCCCGCAGGTTTAAGCTCGAGACCGAAGTCGGCGTGATCGGCATCAACGTCGGCATTCCCGCCCCGGTCGCCTCGCTCCCGTTCGGCGGCATGCGAGGTTCGTTCTACGGCGACATCAAGGGCCAAGGCCGGGCGGCGATCAACTTCTTCACTGAAGAGAAGATCGTCACCGAGCGGTACTGGCCCGAGTTGTAGCTGGACTTTTGGCAGATCTTTGGCCGTTTGCAGTCGAACCCAGAACAAGCTATCCTCTACCACCGACAAAGTGCGGGAGGGAAAAAAGAAAAAGGGAAAAACAAATCGTAAACGGTTACTGACCTCGAAAGTCGAAAGACAGATACGACTCGAAATGATACCACCATTGACACTTAGGATTACTGTTCTTGCAGTGCTACTGATGGGAATGACCACAGGTCGAATCTTCGCCCACACCGGTGTAACGCTTTCGGGCCAGTGGTCATGCCGGCTCGACCCGCAACGCGTCGGTGAAAACGAAAAGTGGTTCGAGCAGGCAGCGGGCATAAAGGTCCGACTTCCCGGTTCGACGGACGAGAATCGTCTCGGCCGGCGCAACGAAAAGAAGTCCCATTTCGTACAATCTGACCCATCGGAAGATTGATGGCCGAAAACAGCAAAATCGAGTGGACGGACGCGACCTGGAACCCCGTCGTCGGCTGCTCGGTCGTCTCGCCCGGCTGCACCAACTGCTATGCCATGCGCATGGCCGGAACGCGGCTCAAGACGACGAAGCCCTACAGCGGGCTCACCCAGGATACCAAGGCTGGGCCCGTCTGGACCGGCGCGGTGCGGTTCCTCGAGGAGCGTCTTACCCAACCGCTCAAGTGGCGCAAGCCGCGACGGGTGTTCGTGAACTCCATGGGAGACCTGTTCCATGAGGATGTGCCCGATGATTGGATCGATAAGGTCTTTGCCGTGATGGCTGCCTCGCCGCGCCACACCTTCCAGGTTCTGACCAAGCGGCCGGAGCGGATGCGCGAGCATGTGCTCCGCCTTTCGAGGACCATAAACCCGCTCGAAGCGGAAGCCCGTGCGTTCGGCCACACCTTCAATTTCGAGGGTCATTCGCTCCTGCGTTGGCCGATCCCAAATATCTGGCTCGGCACATCGGTCGAGGACCAGCGCCGCGCGGATGAGCGGATGCCCCATCTGCTGAACGCGCCGGCAGCAGTGCGGTTCCTGTCGTGTGAACCCCTGCTAGGGCCGATTGACTTGCGGGAAGTATCAACCGCAGGCGTGGGTGCCGCCGCTGGGAACAAGATGGCCGACTGCCTTCATTGGGTCATCGCCGGCGGCGAGAGCGGCCCGCGCGCGCGGGGCATGGATCCAGCCTGGCCACGATCGATCAGAGACCAATGCCGAGAGGCGGGCGTGCCGTTCTTCATGAAGCAGATGTCGCGCAAGGCGCCGATCCCCGCCGATCTCATGGTGCGGGAATTTCCAAGGTCGGATTCTGCACCAAGTAGCGAGGAGCCGAAATAGTGGCCCGAATCATCTCCTGGTTTAGCTGCGGAGCACCTAGCGCGGTGGCCACCAAATTGGCCCGCCCGGACGTGATCGCCTATTGCGAAGTCAAGGAGGAGCACCCGGACAACATGCGGTTCCTGCGTGATTGCGAGAAGTGGTTTGGCCAGGAAGTTCTGATCCTGGGGAACGACAAATACGGCCGCTCGGCCCGTGAGGTTTGGCGGCAAACCCGATTCCTGGTTGGCCCCACGGGCGCCCGTTGCACCACCGAGCTGAAGAAGAAGGTTCGCCAGCAATTTCAAGAGCCGGATGATGTGATTGTGATGGGCTACACGGCCGATGAAACCGACCGGGTTGCGAAGTTCCAGGGGGCCAATGCCGAGGGGCATAACCTCTGGCCTATCCTGATTGAGCGAGGTCTGACCCGAAGCGACTGCAAGGCCGTGGTCGAGAGGGCGGGCATCGAACTTCCGGCCATGTACCTCCTGGGCTATCGGAACAACAACTGCATCGGCTGCATCAAGGGCCAGGCCGGCTACTGGAACAAGATCAAGGACGATTTCCCCGAGGATTTCCAGGAAACAGCCCAGATCGAGGCGGAACTAGGGCGCACTATCTGCAAGCGGGAATGGACCAATGGAGGCGGTGAGCGGCAGCTAGAGCGGTTTCCGTTGACTGAGTTGCCGCCGGACCTCGGCGACTATCCCAACGAGACGGATATCGAGTGCAGCCTGTTCTGCCGGATGGCCGAGCAAGATATGTCCGTTATTGACACTCAGGAGAAGGGTTGATGCGTTGCGTCTATTTCTACGGTTGCCGCTTCGCTGGTAGGTGTAAATCCGAGTGCGGTGATGCTCGCCCTTCTGACCCAGAGGAGGCGAAGCAGGCACTTCAAGACCGGATGAAATGGGAACAGGATCATCGACCGCCCGGCTCCGTTTATCAACGATCTGAGGCCGGCGATGATTGACCCCGAATCCGAGCGGAATTGGCCCGAAGATTTCTCGCACGAGAACGGCAATTACTTCTGCCGTTGCTGTCACTGCGGGAAGGATTTCATCGGCCATAAGCGCCGGGTGGTCTGCAAGGTATGCTCGACCGGCTCCGTTAAAGACACAGGAGAAAGCTGATGGAGTGGGCGTGGCCTCAGTGGGTTTACGCAGGTCTTTTCGTTTTGAACATCGTCCTCTGCGTATCGAAGCATGGCGAGTCCCGCGAACCATACAACGGACCGCTCGCGACCATCTGTGCGGCGGTTTCTATATGGATTCTTTATGAAGGCGGCTTTTGGACGCCAGTCCAATGAGGTCCGTTTGTAAGACGGGAGACAACGATGGCTGAACGCATCCAGAGTCAACGCACGAAGGGTTGGAAAATGCCGCCCAATACGGTCTACGTCGGGCGGCCTAGCCGGTGGGGAAATCTTTGGACGATAGGGACCGTTGCTTGTGGCTGCCGCTCCGTTGGGGAGTGTACCCACAATCAGTTTCGAACGGATACCGCCACCGAAGCTGTCGAGGCCTACCGCCAATGGTTACATCAACATCGACCTGCGCGCCTGGAAGCAAAACTCGCGCCGCTACGCGGCAAGAACCTAGCCTGTTGGTGCCCGCCGGGCCATCCCTGCCATGCGGATGTGCTGTTGGAGATGGCGAATGGGTCCGATTCCGGACGATCTGACGGGGGCGAGAAAACATGACCGATTCGATGGTTTTCCCGAGCGAAATGACGCCCGAGCTTCAAGACATATTGGGCCGGCCAAACTTCGTTTGCGGCCCTATCGCTCATATCTTCCAAGCCGCCGGCGCGGACATCCCACGGAAAGCCGAGGCCGAGCAGGCGTTCGTTCTGCATTGGATGATCAAGCTGTATCTGACGCATGGCGATCGCTGGCGTGAAATCGGCGAGGAAGAGCTTAAAGAGGTCCGCGCGGCTGCGTCCGTATCTGCACCAGCACCGGAGGACTGAAAAATGACCCTGTTAGTCCCGCTTGAAGACTACGGAGACATCGCCCGCCAGTATCGAGGCACCTCCGCCTGCGGGGCCATTCTGGGGCTGTTGAAAGAGGTTGTGCAACAGCGGAAGGCGCTGGCCTTCGCCGCCTCGGTCATCAAGAGCGGCGAGCCTTGGACCGAAACATGCGAGCGAGAGATAGGGTCGCTTCTGTCCCCTATCGAGGCAGATCATGACTGATTTAGAAGTCATAGAAAAAGCGGTAGCCGAGACAGTGAATATAGCCGCCGTGGCCGAGCGATGTCTGTCTGAGGAGACGATCGCTCGCATTGCGATCGACATCTACAAAGCCACGCTAGCGGAAAAGTCCGTTAAAGACACAGGAGAAAGCTGATGGAGTGGGCGTGGCCTCAGTGGGTTTACGCAGGTCTTTTCGTTTTGAACATCGTCCTCTGCGTATCGAAGCATGGCGAGTCCCGCGAACCATACAACGGACCGCTCGCGACCATCTGTGCGGCGGTTTCTATATGGATTCTTTATGAAGGCGGCTTTTGGACGCCAGTCCAATGAGGTCCGTTATTGCGCCAGCTAGGCCCGAGGAAGATTGATGCCCAGAATCGCGTCAAAATCAGCTTCTGAACCGAGACGGCCGGCGTTACGCTGGCACGGCGGGAAGTGGCTGCTCGCGCCCTGGATCATCGAACATTTCCCGGCGCACCGGATCTACGTTGAGCCTTTTGGTGGGGCAGCCTCGGTACTAATCCGCAAGCCGAGATGCTACGGCGAGGTCTACAATGACCTGGATGGCGAGGCGGTCAATCTGTTCCAGGTGCTGCGCTCCGATCGCGCCAGCGAGCTGGTCGAGAATTTGCGCCTGACCCCCTTCGCGCGGGAGGAATTCGAAGCGGCATACCAGCCCGGCCAGGATCCTGTGGAGCGCGCCCGATGCCTAGTGGTGAGGTCCTTCCAGGGGTTCGGATCGGACGGCTTCAACCTAGGCGCGCGGCGAACCGGCTTCCGGGCGAACGCCAATCGCAATGGTACGACGCCGGCGCAGGACTGGGCCAACTATCCGGAAGCCCTCGGCGCCTTGATCGAGCGATTCCAGGGCGTGGTGATCGAGAGCCGGGACGCACAGGGCTGCATGGGTCAGCACGACGGACCGGGCACGCTGCACTACGTTGACCCGCCCTATCTGCCGGAAACACGGTCGACCAAGAAAAAGAACGGCGAGCGGTATCACGCCTACGCGCATGAGCTGACGGCCGAGGACCACGCCGATCTCTTGGCCTACATCCAGGACCTCAAGGGAATGGTGGTGCTCTCAGGCTATCCCTCGGCGCTCTACGACGACGCGCTGCCGGCGTGGTTCCGCGTCGAGCGCAAGGCCCTGGCGGACGGCGCCCGTGAGCGTACCGAGGTCCTGTGGGTCAACCCGGCAGGATGGCGGGCGCGCGACCATGGGCTGTTCGGTGGGTCGGTTTGTGAGGCACCCGATGGTTGACACCTACCCGATGCCCAAAGACGGCTGGACGTGCTTCCACTGCGGGGAGGCCTTCAAGAAGGCCGGCGCTGCCGCCGATCACTTTGGCGACGATCCCACGCATGGAGAACCGGCGTGCGTTTTGAAGTTGGCCAACGGTGATCGAGGTCTGGTCGTGGAATTGCGCAAGGCCGTCCGGCGCGGCCAACGCTTCGCCGACAAGAACGAATCTCTCGAATATCAATTGGATGCCGCGACGCGGGGCTACGCGCGCATCGCCGGCGCTCGAAACGAGCATGAGGCTTTCATGGAATACGACGCTATGGAAGGCCGGGCGCTGACGGCCGAGGCGATCATTGCAGACATGGCGCGCCGAGTTCCGGCAATGGTCGAGGCTTCACGCCGGCGCGTCTGTTCCCTCGGCTCCGTTATCGGACGATCTGAGCCCGAGGGAAAAACCGATGCCTGACGCGCCATTTCAAACTTGTCCGACGTGCGGCACGCCAAAAATCGAGAGGTCTCACGCGCTCGTTCTCTACTTCCGGAATGATGCCGACCGCGAGGAATTTGCGGCTGTCGTTAAGGCCGAAATGCCCAACGCTACGGTGTATCCGGTTGGGTCCGGCGAAGGCCAGAAAAATGGCTGAAATCACCGAAAACGACATCAAGATTATGCAACAGCACAGCCCAACCGAATGGGGCTTGCCAACGTCGTTGGGGACACCGAAAGACTATGCCTGTCTTTGTAAGCTAGGGCTCTTGGAGTTCATGGATTTCTTTGAAAATGGGCGGCACACGATGAAATTTGGCCTGTCACGGGACGGCAAATCTTTGCTCGATGATTCGGTTAAGCCGGGAATGAGAAAATGAGTAACAATCGTGCGTCGAGTTGTCCACGAAACCGCCCACAGGATGGGCCGTGTACGGGCGGCTACGTATCTGCACCAGGAAAGCATTGTCATGATTGAGGGCCAAAAACACTGTCTGAACGCCCTACATGGGCTCACCTACCCGGGCGAGACATGCGTACCATTCGTGCCGATCCAAGACCTAACAGGCTACGATCGAAGCACAGTTCGGCGCCATGTGAGGGCCTTGGCTCGAAAGGGACTTGCGACCTATCACCGGGGCCTCTGGACCGAGGACGGCGAGCCGGCGGGTGCTGGATACTGCATCACAAAGACCGGGATAGAGACCGTCGAGGCCCTTGAGTCCCCCAACTGCACCACCGAAGCGCCCACCCCGGCGCCTGAAAAGTAAGGTCGAGATGAGTTTCGCACACCCCGTTTTTAGCCCCCCGAGCACCAGAACCGTGCCTGGTGATATAATGCGACAGCCTTACGGGGCAGCGCGGCGTGCGGAACTGTGGTGCAAAACCCCGATTCCGGCTATGCCGCGGAAACCCATGGAGAAAAGTACAGGGGGGAATCGCGATGCTGATCGGATATGCACGGGTCTCGACCGAAGACCAGAACCTCAATCTACAGCGGGACGCCCTCAAAAAACACGGCGTCGAACCGGATCAAATTTACGAGGAACATATCTCCGGCACCAAGGCCAACCGGCCCGAGTTGATGGCCTGCCTGCGGGCGCTGCGGGAGGCCGACGTGTTGGTGGTCTGGCGGCTGGATCGCCTGGGGCGCTCGCTGCCGGACCTGATCAAGATCATCAACGACCTGAGCGAGCGCAAGATCGGCTTCAAGAGCCTGACCGAGGAGATCGACACCACCACGGCCGGCGGCAGGCTGATCTTCCACGTCTTCGGGGCCGTGGCGCAGTTCGAGCGGGATCTGGTGTCCGAGCGCACCAAGGCGGGCCTCAAGGCCGCCAGGGACCGCGGCAAGCGCGGGGGCCGGCCGGCGAAGCTCAAAGCCAAAGACGTGCGGATGATAAAGCAGCTCCTCAAGGACAAGACCGTCACCAAGGGCGATATCGCCAAGCGGTTCGGCGTGAGCCGCGCCACGGTCCACCGAGAGCTTTTGAAGAACCGGAAGGACACCGAGGCCAAGGAACTGGATCGGCTTCTCAAGGCCCAGAAGCGGGCCGCGAAGGCGGGAAAACAGAAGGAATGAGGCTATGCCCCTGACAGCAGAACAGACAGTCGATGATCTCGCCAACGCGATAGCTGGGCTGGGTATGGAACTGACCGATGTGGAAATTTTGGCCGAGGCGGTCGAGGAACTAGGCTCGGTCAAAGCTGTGGAAGCGGAGATGCAGCGGCTTGCCGGTGTGATCTTGCGGGCGTTTCCGGTGAAACACTAACGAGCTATTATGGCCCGTTTTGATGACATCTCTATCGGCGCCCAACTCATGCGTACATACACGATGCGCGGATGGCGTGGCGGCATTGATGATACCAGCGGGCCGCCGACCGATCTGTCTCAACAAACTTGGTATTACATCGTGACCGATCTTTGGTTTGATCCCGTCAAAGGCGATACCAACCCGAAGAAAGGGCAGATGGTCGGCGTGCGGCGCCTTAACGGTCACGGTGAAGCCTTTGGGCGCAAGCAAGGACACACTCGGCGGGGTCTTGCCTCAAACGGATTTCACTACGCCGACCGAGATTACATCTCCGAATGCAAAGCCTTCCTTGCAGCGAAGGAGGAAGGCAAAGTCGTTGGCATCGGGATGGGTCTGGTTCTTCGCCAGCGTCCAAAACTGCCGGGGCACAGATTGTAATTGGAAAGTGCGAAATAGAGCGCAAGGAGCTACAGCATGAGCCTTTGGAAAGCGATCTTGAAGTGCAGCGATTGCGGTCAGACGCTCAACACGGCCGAGCATGTGCCGAAGGATCAAAAGGGTCGAGTAGCGATGTCGAGCGGGTTCGCCGCCGGCTCTTGCCCAAGAGGCTGTCGTGCAACCTTCTCCGATTTGAATCTCAATACCGACCTAGAATGGGTCGAGGAAGCCGGCGCATAAAGGAGGCCTTCCGCCCCATGACCGCACCCGCCGAAACCCCCGACATCGACGCCCTCGCGCGCAGGATCGGCGCCGCCTGGCGGCGCGGGGTCGAGGCGATCCTGGAGACCGGCGGGCTGATGGCGCAAGCGCGCGAGGACTTGGGCGACGACGATTGGGCGGCGTTCATCGTGCGGCTGCCCTTCGGGCCGCGCTACGCCCGGATGCTGGTGCGGATTGGGGCCGATTCGCGACTAGGGAAACACGTTTCCCTGCTGCCGACCGATACGCTCATCATCTACAACATCACCCAACTCTCCGACCAGAGATTCGACGAGCTCAAGGCTGCCGACGCGATCCACCCGGGCATGGCGCGGGGCGATCTCGACACATTATCGAAGGCGGACGCGCGGGCCGACAAAGAGCGCGATTTGGGCGCGCGCACGGCGGCGGGCAACGCGGAGCTCGCCGAGCGCGGATCCTGGCGCAAGTACAACGTGATTTATGCGGATCCGGCCTGGCGCTTCGAGACATACAGCGCCAAGGGCAAGCGCAAGTCGGCGGATAATCACTATCCAACCATGTCCACTGACGAGATCGGCGCGCTCGAGGTAGGCGGCTTGGCGGCTGCGGACTGTGCGCTGTTCCTCTGGGCGACCGTGCCCCTGCTGGTCGAGGCCGGCATGACGCTGGCCGCCTGGGGCTTCCGCTACAAGAGCCACTTCGTGTGGGTCAAGGACAAGGCCGGGACCGGCTACTGGAACCGCAACCGCCACGAGCTCCTGCTGGTCGGGACGCGCGGGGCGATCCCGGCGCCGGCGCCCGGCACTCAGGTCGACAGCGTGCTCGAAACCGCGCCGGGCGAGGTCCTGGCGCACAGCCAGAAGCCGCAGTCCGCGTGCGCCATGATCGAGGCCTATTACCCGAGCTGCCCCAAGATCGAGCTATTTGCCCGGCCGCCGGCCGCCGACGGTTGGGACCTTTGGGGGAACGAGGCACCAGCGCCATGACCTGGAAACCCGCCGAATTCGAGGTCGCGACCGATTTGGGCGCGTGTCTGCGCCGCGGCGAGATCCTGCCGCCCTTCGGCGTTCACGAGGACGATGATGGCTGGCAAATGCCCTGGGTGGTCACCCACCTGCCGACCGGGTGCATGCTGCCGTGCCGCTTCGTCAACCAGGACGCGGCCAAGCTGGCGGTTTCCGAGATCGCCGGCTTCGGTGACTGGGACTTCGACGAGATCGACGCCCGCGCCGCGGCGCTCCAGGCGGTCATGACCCCGACCATCGACGAATGGTGCGCGCGCGGGTTGTGCGAGCGCAGCACGGACGGGCTAAAGCCCGGGGACCGCGACGTGATCAAGCACCAAGAGCGCTTCAAGGGCGGTGCCTCATGAGCACAATGTTATCAGAGAGAAGTGGTCGCTGGGGCCGGATATCGCTCCGGCGGCATGGGGACAACATGAAAGCCCGGTTGCTGATCACTTCGATCCGGGACGCGTCCCGGATGCAGATCATGTCGGTCCCCGTCGGGTCTTCACCAGCGGATCCTAATCGGGAATTAAGGGCCCACCGCTGCCCAGCGACCGAGGGTCAAACTAAACGCCGATTCGGAAAAGGTCAACCATCGTGAGCGTCGGCCAGGTCCACCTCTACGTCCGCGATCGCGACTTCCGCGCGCTCGGCAAGGGCAGCCACGCGCTCAAGCAGGTGCTCGAACGGCTCGCCTGGTTCGCCGACGAGGACGGGATGTCGGTGTTCCCCAAGATGCAGACCATCGCCGACGCGCTCGGCGTGACCAAGCGCGGCGTGCGATTCCGCATGCGCGCCTTGGAGGAAAAGGGTTTCGTCACCGTGGTCGAGGAGGCGCGTCAGCACCGCCCGCGCGTCTACCGTATCGACGTCGACAAGATCCTCGGGTTGCCGTTGACGGAGACCGGGCGCAACCGGCTCGCCCGCGAGACCCTGGCGGCGCCGAAGGACCCTGCGGAGCCAGGGGGGAAATCTACGTCATCCGGCGAATCCAGGGGGGAAAAGTCTGTCGCCCAGGGGGGAAATCTAGGTTACCCAGGGGGGAAATCTACGTCGCCCCATATAGATGAAGAATCACTTCAAGAATCAAAACAAGAATCATCCGCGCGCGAGGCCGGGGGCGCTCACGGCCCTGGGGGGGCCGACGCCCCCCCTGCCTGTGCCGTCTGGCGCGACAACCAGGCCGCGCTCGAGGCGCTCGCCAGCTGGCCGCTGCTCGAGCGCGCCATCCCCGACCATGACGACGGCGAGGTCCTGACGCTTGCGGTCGAGGCGCCAGTGGTCGGCTTCGCCATATTGGCCTGGGCGGCGCGCGAGGCCGAGGCGGTCCTGGGGCGCCGCCTGGCGTGCCGAGTGCGGCGCTGGGTGCAGCCGTCCTTGATCCAAAGAGGCATTCAAAAAGTGGGCGCCACCGACGCCAGCGCGCACCGCCGAGACGGCGAGATCGTGACCTTGCAGGACCCGGCCTGGCGGATGTGGCAGGCCAAGGCGACGGAACTCGGCGCCCCGGAGATCGGCGCCATCACGGCGCTCTGCCTGCCGGACGACCTGGACCAGACCGGCTTGACGCTGTTCGTCGGTTCGGTGGCGATTGCCAACATGCTCGCCGAGGACGGCGGCAAGGCGGTCGCCCGGGTGCTGGGCGTGCCGATCCGGACGCGTTTCCTGTGGTGCATGGATATGGTCCTCGACGCGCGCGCGGCGGCCGACCGCGGCGAAACGGGCCTGCAAGGAAGGGAGGCGATATGACCGAGACCATCGGCGATACGCTTGGCGGCGTGCCCCTGGACGAGATCGAAATCCTGGATTGCCGCTGCGCCGACGGGGCCATCGTCAAAGCCAGGCCGCGGAAGGACCTGCCTTGGCCCGCCGTCTTCATGGGCACGCACCCGGAGCGCGGCCTGTGCTTCTTCCGGGTGCGGCATCGCGGGGCGGCAAACGGCGGAGCCGGGGCGGTCGAGGTCTGGGAGTGTACCGAGGCGGTGCGCCGCGCCTTGGCAAGGCGCCGGCAAAGGGCCAACGCGCGGGCCAAGGACGGCGAGGCCCGGCGCCTCCAGAAGCGGCACCGTAAGGTCGAGGTCAAGCCTGGTTTGCCGACCCCGGAGCGTCGCCGGCACGGGCCGGTCGCCCGCGAGGCGATCCCGAACCTGGAAGACGAGCACGGCGGGTCGCCCAACGTGACCGTGCACCGGGCGCCCGACCGGCTCGTTGCCATGCACAAGCGCGGGACGTTGACGAGCGCGCAGCTCGAGGCGGCGGAGCGCTTCCACCGGGCCTTCATCGCCGGGGCGTGCGACCCGGGGCGCGTCGCCAACCTGCACCGCATTCCCGGCGCTGAGGGCGCCGCCCTGCCCGATGCCATGCTCGATGCCAAGCACGAGGTGTTCGCGATCTATGATCACCTCGGCGGGCGCGACCGTTTGGCCGCGCGGATGCTGATGCATGTGGTCGGCCTCGATCGGACCATCGAGGACTGCGTGCGCGAGGAACGCGGGCGCGATAACTGGGTTAACAAGCACCGGGCCGTTGGGGTGCTCGCCAGCGCGCTCGACTCGGTCTGCGGGTATTATGCGACCCGGACTTGGTTGGAGTCGTTGCGCCGGCGGGCGCTGGAAGGCGCGGAAATAGGCGTGTTGAGCCAAGGGGCTTGACAGGGTGGTACCAGAAATCATAGCGATTGTGACAGTTCACGAAAGCCACGCCCGCACCGGCACCCGCCGAGGCGGGCGTTTCCATGCCCAACCCGGTAGGCCGTCATCTTGAAGAACTAAAGGTGCCGTCGACAAACGGGTCCTTCCTGGAC
>LAZR01002136.1_pt1 | contig 11767 bp, 15 predicted proteins | sample 329461 | NCBI WGS metagenome assembly LAZR01 (sample SAMN03002196, study PRJNA259156) | marine sediment metagenome | biome: sea floor; feature: Hydrothermal impacted sediments; material: marine sediment; isolation source: Loki non-amplified sample from Loki's castle hydrothermal vent sediment ...
AATGAGGTTTCGATAAGTCATTATATGAATCTCTCATATTTAATCGCCCAGATCAATAGGAACCTTGTCAGGTCCTGAATCATTCAGGATAGTTAGAACACTTTCACGTGAATTCATTCTTAACATTCCCATCCTAAATTAGTAACATTGGAAATTTATTTTGCTTTGCTAATTCTTTTTGAATTATATCATCTAATAGCTTTTCTCGTTCACTTCCTGAAAAAGCTTCTAATTTTCTGATATTTAATGGATTCACCTTTTTTCTTAGCAATTTAATTTCTTTCATTTTTGGTTGTACTGTTTCTTTCAACTTATTTGGGATGATTAGCTCAAATCCAGTTGATTCTTTTACAGTTTTTTTTTTACCACGGGACATAACTTGAATGATGTAAATGGATTACAATTTAAATATTTAAATAACCTAATTTAATTTAGATAAAACATAAAAAATTTCTCTTTAAATTTATTTAAATGAAAAGACCTAAGCATAAAATTGTTCAAATTGAAGAATTAAAATCAGCTCTAAATGCATTATTTATGCAATACAACGAAATCCAAATAGCTTATCTCTATGGATCGTATGCAATAAAATTGCAAAATGAATTTAGCGATATTGACATAGGCATAGTTTTGGAAAAGGATTTTAAAGAATCTCCACTTTATTTTGCTAAACTTAGTTCCAAAATTGAAGAAATTTATAATTATAAAATTGAAGTTGATTTACGTGTAATTAACAATTCTTCACCTCGTTTTTTATTCCAAGTAATAAAGAATGCGAGAACTCTCTATGTTAAGGATATAAATTTCAAGGATGAGTATGAACTAAAAGTTATTAATCAATATTTAGATATCAAACCAATGTTGGATGAATTTGATAGGCTTTCAATAAAAGAGGTATTGGGAGATGAATATTAACAGAGATCTAGTTATAAAAAGGTTTGATAGATTAGATACATTATTAGAGAAACTTCGCGAGATTAAAGATGTAGAGGAAAAGAAGTTCCTAAATGATCTAACTCTACAATTAAGCGCTCAAAGAGCTTTAGTAGTTTCTATAAATATATGCATTGATATCGGTGCTCACATTCTTTCTTTAAACAAAAATGGAAAACCTGAGACTTATAGTGAAATTTTTGAGAATTTATCAAATTTAGAAATAATTAATAAAAAAAGGAAGGATGATATCATTGCTTTAGTGAAATTTAGAAACCTATTAGGTCATCTCTATATGGAAATCGATAATAAAAAAGTATATGAAATTATTCAGAAGGATCTAGATATTCTAACGTTTTTCAAGAAAGATATCTTTACAAAATTTAAGAATGAACTAAAAAATGAATTATGAACTTAAATCTTTAAAATTTAATCTATAAATTCTATTGCTTTTTATGATTGCTTGGATCTAAATATGGGCGGCCTAAGTATGGGGTACTCTTGTTGATAAATAATTTTCTCAAAATAAATAAATTGGAATATTCAGCTTAATAACAAAATCATATATAAAAAATTATAATTGTGATTTCTCAATTTGTTCGAAAAGTGCACCTTATCCTTAATATACATATTAAGAATTAATTCTTCCGAAATATCTCGAATTCTAAGCCTTTCTCGGAATACTATAAAATACCATATTGATATAAATTATCAAAAGAAAAATTGATTACATCAACCAGAAGAGGTCGTAAAATAGAGTTATATCCAATTTTACAATAAATTTATGATTTTTTTTTCAATTATAGGAATTTATGTATTTTCTTACATCAATAATTTTGGAAATTTATTTGGTTTTGCTAATTCTTTTTGAATTATATCATCTAGTAGCTCTTCTCGTTCATTTCCTGAAAGAGCTTCTAATTTTCTGATATTTAATGGATCTACTTTTTCTCTTAGTAATTGAATTTCCTTTATTGTTGGTGGTAAAGTTTCTTTCAACTCATTCGGTATTATTAGCTCAAATCCAGTTGAATCTTTAAGAGTTTCTAGGTCAACTCCACGATGAATTGAACCTAATTTCATTCTTTTAGATCCATCATCAAAATCTAAATACGCAAGATTCGTAATAACGCACTGAGGTCCTGATCCCCCACATATGGAATATTTTCCTTTGGGAAATCCTACACCAGATATAAAATCAAGTTTATCAGTAGAAACAAAAGTTCTTGTATCATGTCTCGGTGTATAGAGGAAAGACCCACGTTTATAAAACATACTAAAATCTAAAATGCCTGCAGCTCCAGGAAGTCTTATTTTTGGTTTATTCCAATCTCCAATGCATATATTATTGGTATTCCCGTAAGGATCAATCTGAGCTGGTCTGAAAAATTCAATTGTAGTTAGTTTATCAGAAGGAAGAGATTCCAAAGTACATTCTACACTGTCTTGAAATCGATAAGCCCTTGCGGTATTCATTTCAAGATATAGCAAACTGACTTCTCGAGGTTCCATAACAAACGTATTACCCATTATATAATGGTAAATCGCATCAGGTGCATGTGTTACTTTTGCTAAAGTAAAAGCTGCCCATACCATGGGAGTTGCGACGCCAACTATCATAACATCATCATTATTAACCTCCCTGGCCATTAATACAGTCATCATTTCATCAACTGTATAATCAGATGAACGCTCACTCACTACATATCCCTCATACTAGAGAATTTTATTCGTTAGATATAAAAGGTTTAAGATTTTATAAAAATTCAATCCTAAAATTATCCTTATTAATTGGGATTTAATGAAAATCTAAATAAAAATTTATACTTAAGCCTTATCATGTATATAGTCTGTTTTGATTTAGAAGGTGTTTTTACACCTGAAGTTTGGATAGCGATAAGTAAAGCAACTGGTATTGATGATCTTAAATTAACTACAAGAGATATTTCTGATTACGATGTTCTAATGAAAAATCGAATAGAAATACTAAAAAAAAACGGAATTACATTAAAGGTTATTCAAGGAATTATTTCGAATATGGAACTATTACCTGGCGCAAGAGAATTTTTGGACTGGATTCGATCTTTGGCGCAAGTAGTTATTGTAACAGATAGTTTTATAGATTTTATAATGCCTTTTATGGAGAAATTAAACTTTCCTATGTGTTTTTGCCATAATCTCGAAATTGATGAAGAAGGGATGATTACTGACTATAAAATTCGTGTTAAAGAAATGAAAAAACACACAGTTGTAGCCCTAAAAAATTTAAATTATGATGTAATAGCAGCAGGAGATTCTTATAATGACATTCCAATGCTATTAGAAGCAAAACAAGGTATCTTGTTTAGGCCTCCTAATAATGTTATTGAGGAATATCCAGAACTTCCAGTTGTCTATAAGTATTCTGAATTAAGGAATATTATTTCTAAATTTTTAGATTTAAATGATCAGCTGTAAAAAAGAGTGTTAATTACTTAATTCTTCCTGTAAAAAACCCTTAAAATCTGTGTAATTATCTATTTCTATTAAATTTGTAAATTCTGTTTTATTCTGTATTTTCTTTAACGAGTCTGGTAATTCTGGTGTAATTTTAATTAATGAGATAATTTCTTCTGGAAATTTCGAAGGATCTGCAGTCTCAAATGTTATTGATTTAACGCCCCTTTGATTTGGAAAGGAATTACGAAACCTCTGAGTAGCAGCCCATCCAACAGCTCCGTGAGGTTCTATTATTTTTTTATAATTATTATAGAAGTTTATAATTGTATCTTTAGTGACCCTATCAGTTATAGAATAAGAAATAATATCTTTACGAATCTCTTCTATTTTTGGCATTTTATGTATAGTTCCAGTTTCATCTATTTGTCCATCATATAGATCAAATACTCTAGCTAGATTTGAAGGATGACCTACATTCATGGCATTAGATATACAATTTTTAGAAGGTTCGACTTTATTATATTTGCCGGTTTTTAAAAAGGTAGGAAATTCGTTATTTTCATTTACAGCTGAAATAAATCTTTTAACAGGAAGACCCATTTTCTTAGCAATTAGACCTCCTGTAAGATTTCCAAAATTGCCTGAAGGAACAGAAAATATGACTTTTTCCCCCTTTGTTGTAGTAATTCGGGAATGACTCCAGAAATAATATAATGTTTGAGGAAATAATCGACCAAAGTTTATAGAATTCGCGGAAGATAAATTAAGATTTGTTAACTCTTTGTCAGCAAAAGCAGTTTTTACTAACTTTTGGCAATCGTCAAATTTTCCATTCATCCCAAAAGCAATAACATTTTTACCTAAAGTTGTCATCTGTTTTCTTTGCAAATCACTAATTTCATCTTTAGGGTATAAAACCACAACTGTAATTCGAGGCATTTCATAAAATGCTTGAGCAACAGCACCACCCGTATCTCCGGAAGTTGCCGTTAGTATTATTAACTTCTTTTTTTCAATTTCGAGAAAATATCCCATTATTCTAGCTAACATTCTTGCTCCAAAATCTTTGAAACTACAAGTGGGTCCTTGATCTAAAAAGCATATGTAATCATTCTTCACAATTCTTTCAATCGGAACTTTAAAATTAAAGGCATTGTTAACGATTATATTAAGTTTCTCTTCCGATATAATATCTCCAATTAAATTTGAAATTACAGTTCGAGCTATTTCAATGAAATCCATACTTTTAAAAGAATCAATTATTTCCTCAGTTAATTTAGGGATTTCATTTAACATATATAATCCATTATCCAAAGCTTGCCCTTGTAGAATAGCAGTTTTAAAATCCACCTCTTTAGAATTATAATTTGTGGAATGAAATTTCATTGGAATTGTCCTCTTTATTTATTTTTAATTATGACTCTCCTTTGATCTCTCTTTAACGATACTAATGAAGTCATTGAGTATCGCAGATGCTGCTTCAAAACCACCAGCTCCTTTTCCTATTAATATTATAGATCCTGCGTGCTTTGTTTGAAGTTTAATAAGATTTAATGCCCCAGTAATATTTAGAAGTGAATCCTTTTTTACCAACCTTGGTTCGACGATTAAACTATTTTTTTCTGCAATCGCTAGATGTTTTATTATATAACCATCTAATTTCGCTAATTCCAGAGCCTGTGGCGTAATTTTAGTAATTCCTTCAATTTTTACATCTTCGATAGTTTTGTACCAATCAAGTATCTCATTTGCAAGAATTACTAACTTGCCAGCTGTATCAAAACCACCAACATCTAAGCTTGGATCTGATTCTGCATACCCTAACTCTTGTGCTTCTTTCAATGCTACAGCAAAAGAAATTCCTTCGGTTGCCATTCGATCTAAAATATAATTATTCGTCCCATTCAATATTGCTTCAATACGAGTAATCTTATTCCCTATAAGATTTTTTTTAATAGATAAAGCAGGAACACAACTAGCAACTGTCGCTTCATATTTTATAAAGCATTTCATTTTTTCAGCTAAATTTTTAATCTTTTTAAACTGTAAAAAAAAGGGGGCCTTATTTGACGAGATTACATCGATATTATTATTTAAAGATTCAATAATATGTGTTAGTGCAGGTTCTCCAGTATGTGGATTAGTAGGAGTTGTTTCAATACAGATATTTATATCTAATTTGGAAATTAGATCTTTAGCTTTTATATCTTTTTTCCAAAATATGTTTTTTCTTAAATTAATACTATTGGCTAAAATCTCATTTATTTCTATTCCATCTTTATTAATCAGTGCGCCATCGTGTTCGAAAATTGCAACTAATTTACAATCACAATTATAAATTTCTTTAATAGTATTTCTTCTTTCAATTAATAATTTTAAAAAACTTGTTCCTACATTACCTTTACCGATTAAACATATTTTTAGTTCCAAATCACCGCACCTCTTTAGTTTATTATGAATGTATGAAGAAAAGATTTTTCTCTTTACTAATTTTTTTAATTACACGAATTAACTCTATTTTTGTCATTGATTCAGGGAATTCTAAATTCAGCTTAACATTACTTATATCTTCAAATCCAGTAAATTTAGCTTGTAATTCAAGAACATGAATATTTTTAAAATCTAAACGTTGAATTGTGTCAGTTATGTCTGTATCGAAAACGTGTCCCGATAATATTACGGTTATCATCTGTTTTTTAGGACCTATAGAAATTTTAATGATTTCTATATTTTTTTCAATTAAATCTTTTTGAATATTTTTTATAGACAAATCAATAAGTTCCTCATTTAAATCAAACCAAATAGTTACAGGAATCATATTATTTAATTTTTTATCATGTTTGTGTAATATTCCATAAATATTTCCACCATATTGGGAGATTGGTTTAATCATTTCTATTAAACTTCCCGGAGTGTCGGGTATTTTGACTTCCAAGTAAATCATTCTGACAATAACTCTTAATTTTTTATAAAATTTATTTAATAACTAATTTGGTAAATTATAATTTATTTTTATTTGGATTAGTTCATCAATGTAAACTTTTTAATTTTTCGACCCGTAACAAAAAAATTGAAAATTAGCATTGACTATCTTGAGGGCTAATAACAGATGTTTATGTTTAAATTAGTATTACAATAAGATATTTAATATCGTTTCTGCTCCCCCAGCATTCTCTAAATATTCCGCGTTAGTTTTTACATCAATAAATTTACGCTTATAATCTTCGAAATTCATTTTTAAATATGACTGAATATGTAACGCATCAAATGTATACAAAGGGTAAACAGAACTTGGATGAGCCCCGAAAGGAATCTTAACAACTGCACTTGTTGTTTGCATAGGTAATTGTGCTTTACCAGGTAAGTAGCGAATATCTTCAGTCTCTACAAGCTTTTCGCATGTAATGATTGTTTTTTTAGCGGTTTTTGCCATATCTGCATCCATCCAGACTGCACCTGCAATATTGCCATTCCCCTTCCCATCCGCATATGGTACATGTAATATAGCTACATCTAAATCGATTTTAGGAAGTGCCATTAATTGAGTTTTAGAGCCTAGAGGGTCTTCAAACTGTTTGATATCATTCCTTACTTTAGGTAAATCGGTTCCAATAATTCCTTTTAAAGGCATAAATGGGACTTTCAAATAAGAAGCTCGTAATCCTAATGCTATGGAAGCTTCACTTTCCTCAGAAATCTTAACCGAACCAGATTCTACTGCTTTTCTATAATGTGGTGCCATTCCGAAAATTTCCATTCCCACAAAGCAACTTCTCACTTCAGAAACACATCCAGCAGCTATGAGCAAGTCAACATCTATCCCTCCAACAAATGTACAGATAGTTAAACCTTTTTTATTTTGCCTGATTATTTCTCTACAAGCACTTATAGGTTTTCTCCAAAAAGAAAGCCCTCCAATTCCTATAAGATCTCCATCTTGAATATAAGTTGAAATAGCTTCCTTTAAATTCATTAATTTACTCTCAACCATTAAGACTCTCCAATTTTTCAGCTACTTTAAGATCTTTTAGAGTTTCATTTAGGAATTATAAATGTTTTTCGAATTAAAAGTAATATTGTTCTCAAATTTTTTCAGAGGTAAATTTCCTATATTCATACAAGAACATTTTCTGTTAAATTAAAAAAATAATGTTAGAGAGTGCTTTTTCTTACAACCAAGGTTTTTTTAGTTCTGAAGTTATTATTTAAAATAAACTTAATGACATTCAAATAAACAGTGAAAAAAATTTTCATTTAAAGAGCGCATCGATCTAGCATCGAAGTGGATTAAGAATTCAAAATTCCTCGTGGCTTTTACTGGGGCGGGGATTAGCACTGAATCGGGACTTCCTGATTATAGAGGAATATGGAGTTCAAAAACTAATAAAGTCACTCTCTATAATGCATTATCTGTCAATTGGAAAAATGTAAAACCCAATGATGCTCATATAGCATTAGTTAAGCTACAAGAACTAAACTTATTGAAATTTCTTATCTCTCAAAATATCGATAATCTCCACTTGACTTCTGGAATTCACGATGAAATAATAGCAGAACTTCATGGAAATGTAACTTTAACCAGATGCCAGCAATGCGGTAAAAAATACGCTAAAACATGGGATCGTCCAAATAAATGTTTTTGTGGAGGATCCATTAAGTCATCTATCATTAAATTTGGTGATGAACTTCCCAAAGAGGAATTAGATAAGTCATTTAACCATACAAAACTAGCCGATGTCTTCCTAATGGTAGGTTCATCCTTAATAACACAACCCGCGGGGAGTTTACCAAGAATCGCTAAAAGGAACGGTGCTAAACTAATCTTAGTGAATCGGGGGGATACCGTTTTAGATCGATTAGCAGATTTAAGATTCAATGAGAATGCTAGTAAAGTGTTAAATGAAATATTAAAAAAAATTTAAAAAAAGAAAAATTAATAAAACTCATCCATTCCCTTCTATGCTTTAGTGTATATTTTTGTAAAACATTAGAGTAATTTAAGAAGTGGAATAATTCAAATCAATGGAAAATATTGGAAAGGGAAAGAAAAAAGTGAAGGAAAATATTAGAAAAAGGCTAAAACAAGGATATGTTCAAGTTTATTTTGGACGCGGGAAGGGGAAAACCACTGCTGCTCTTGGTCAAGGATTTCGGGCTACGGGACACGGCTTTAAGGTATATCTAATTCAATTCATGAAAGGAAATACAAATTCCACGAGAAATAGATTTAGAGGAGGGGAAAAAAGCAATTGAGTTTGCAAAAGAAATTATTATAAGCGACGAGTATGATATTGTCATCCTGGATGAGGTTGGTGTAGCTATAGAAATGGGAGTTATTGAAGTAGAAGAGGTTATGAAATTACTCGAAATTAAACCTGAAAAAGTTGAACTGATTCTTACTGGTGGTCAAAAGATGCATCCGAAATTAAAAGAAAGAGCGGATCTTTTAACAGAGATGAGAATGATAAAGCATTATTATTCTTCAAAAGGGATAACTGCAAGATATGGAATTGAGTATTGAATTACATTTTTCCTAATAATATATCACATCAGAAAATTTAAATTCCCGCAGGCCATCTCACTGATAAAATCGGAAAAAAAAAAACTTTGATTTTATGTGAATTATTTGGTTTAACATTCTTTTCCCTAATTGTTATGGCTTTCTTTTTTTGGTAGAATAATTTTAAAAGTTCATTACTTCCGTTATTAATTATAGGATTAATTATCAATGCTGCGGTTACTACCACACTTATACCCTCATAAGGTATAACCTTAACAAATTTAAATGAAACCAGGAGAGCAGAATCTTATGGGATAGTATCACTTATTAGAGGAATTGGTGTAATGCCTACAGGTATAATTGCGGGATTCTTAATACAGAACGTGCATTATATCGCCTCATTTATAATTTCCATTGTAGGTATACTAATTTTAATCTGGATTTTACACAAATACTTTCATGAGTAAGGAATATAAAATAGACAAAAATATGAAAAGAATTACATTATCAAAAAACTCAAATGATTTGTAACGTTTCACATTAACATGCAAATTATGATTGCAGGTTTTAAATTAAATTAATAAAATTATACTCGAGAAACTTCATTGATTAATAAAAAAGCAAGCTCAGAGGAAATTGACAAAATTAAACGCCGAAATCTTGGGGCACTATTTTTTTGCAACCTCCTATTCGGCATAGGGGGAGGTATGTTTAACATAGTATATCAACCGTTTGTATTAGATCTTACTAATTCTATATTGATTACGGGGATAATCATTACGATTGGAGGAATTGTACAATTTTTACCACTTCCTTTTATCGGCAGAATTTCTGATAGGATAGGCAGAAAAAAACTCATTTTAGGTGGAATTTCATTCTATATAACAGGACTATTATTCTTAATTTTCTCGAACTCAACCTTTATAGCATTTGTTGTAATTGGTATGGTATTATATTTCTTAGGCGTAGCGATGCATTCTGTTAACATCAATATTTTTGTTAGTGAAAATAGCGATAAATCAAAGGGTTTATTGTATGGTTTGATGTTTTTTTCCTATTTCGGAGGAACAATATTTGGTTCTTTTTTTGTTTTAATTGGTAAAGCTCTTGATACACGATTTTTCTTTCAAATTTTTATCTATCTTTTAATTATTGAAGCTTCAATTATCATTTTTGTTATATCTGAAAAATTTCATCCCCATAAAAACCCAAAAATAAATTCTAATAATACTGATACTTCGAGGCAAAGTGTTTGGCGGAAAATTATGCAAACACCTAAGAATAAAGCCATTTTAATTTTCTTTTCCTTGGATCTTTTTATATATAGTATTGGACTTTCAATTTATAGTGCGGGTTTAAGAGATTTTTATCATATCACTCGAGAAGAACTTGCTCTCATTACGATAGTATTTAACTTTTCTAATATGTTATTTCAAATCCCAGGAGGGCACCTAGCAGATAAGATCGGGAAAAAAAAATCACTCATTTTGAGTCAGGTTTTTGGTTTAGTTTTTTTCTTCCTAAATATACTAGCATTCTTTATTTGGGTAGGTGGTTTTGAAGCGATTTTAATGCCAGCATTAATTATAAGCCATATTCCATTTGCAATGAGTGTGTGTACATTTATTCCTTCTGAACAGCTTTCTTTAACAGATTTAGATGATACTAGAAAAGCTGAATCATATGGGATTGTTGGATTTATACGTGGTATTGGATTTATTCCAACAGGGTATATTGGAGGATTTCTTATGGAAAATGTTAATTACGTAGCTCCTCTTATTATCTCATTCGTTCTAATTTTTCTTGAAATCTGGTATTTATTCAAATATTTTCAAGACTAGCTTATGTTGGTTGCAAATAAGATAATGAAAAAAATATTAGATCTCATAGTCAATGGTTAAACTCTTACCCATGATTAGAGTTATGAGTAAAATCTGAATACTTTTTATTGTGAAAGCTTTTTTAAAATAAAAAAATCAGTCAATTTATCCATTTTTGCTTTATTCTTCTGTGAAATTAAATTTTCCGTGGTAGAGATGATTTCTAATATTTTAAGATATTTGATTCTATAATATTTTTGATGTAGTTTGCGCTGTACAACTAGGATATCTGCGTCGATCAGGTTTTTTAATCTTTGGGAGATTAGACTTTGACTTTTATTTAAAGCCTTCTGAATGTCTTGAGCTGACTTCTCATCCTCTTGGAGAAAATTTAAAATATTTAATCTTGTTGATTCTCCCAGTGTTTTGAACAAATTAATGAGATCTTCAGATAAATTCATAATTATCATTTATTCTATACTTGAAATATGAAATAATAATTATTTAAACATTATTATATCTTAATATCATAATTATGTGAAAATTTGAAAATTTGGTCAGAATTGGAAATTCTACCTTTGAAATATAAAGTGTTTATCACATTTTGCATATCTTACTTATTATTCCCCATTATGTATCTAATGGCGATTAAAAGTTAAATGAGTAATATCATTACACCATTAAAATTATAAAATTTATAAAATGAAAAAGATCTATAATTAATTGAAGTATTTAAAATGAGAACAAAAGATCAATTTTTAAAACTTCTTTAATTAAAATTATACAAATGTAGTTATAGTTAAAAAATTAAACCAAAAACAATTGATTAGAAATGGTTAGAACAAAAGAACAGTACATGAAAGATTTAGGTAGAATGAAATCTAATCTTTATTATGATGGCAAAGAATTTGATCGTTTAGATGACCTCCAAATGCCTTGTCTAAACACGATTGGAACTACTTTCGATGTATTTGACGACCCTGAATACAGAGATTTAATCCAAGTAAAATCTCATCTTACGGGTGAAATTATTAATCGATTTACGCATGTTCATCATAGTACTGATGACCTTCAT
>LAZR01002138.1_pt1 | contig 11763 bp, 20 predicted proteins | sample 329461 | NCBI WGS metagenome assembly LAZR01 (sample SAMN03002196, study PRJNA259156) | marine sediment metagenome | biome: sea floor; feature: Hydrothermal impacted sediments; material: marine sediment; isolation source: Loki non-amplified sample from Loki's castle hydrothermal vent sediment ...
GAATTCAGAACCATGCCCGAAGCTGCCGCCGCTGCCGAAGCGGCTGGCGTACCCCATACGCACGTCTGCAAGGATGGCACTGGCTACAAGCTCTGTGCGCCCAAGAAGAAGAAGGCCAAAAAGAAGGCGACGAAGAAACGCCGAGCTCGCAAGGCGACCACGAAGAAGAAGGCCACGCGCAGGCGCACCAAGAAGCGGACGACGAAGAAAGCGCCCCGTAAGAAACGCGCGCCGAAGAAGAAGGCGAAGTCGAAGCGCAAGGCCGGCCCGTGGGGCTTGTCCGCTACCGGAAGCACGCCCAAGGCAAAGTTCTTCAGAGCGCAGAAACGTGCCGGAGCGTCTCCGGCGCAAGCGAAGGCTCGCTGGAACTTCAAGCGCGGCGCAAAGAAGCGCGCGCGAAAACGCAGGTAGGTCGTGGCGAAGGTTCTACCAAAGGACATGAGCTGGCCCACGCAAAAGCAGTGGGAGCGCGACTTCACGAAGGGGCTGAAGGCGTCGAGCGCAGGAGTGACTACTAGCCCAGCTATCTCCGATATGGTGTCGGTGCTCGGGAAGGTCATCGAGCGGCAAACCGGCAAACCGCTGGGCGCTTTTGTGACGAGCAAGGTCGCCGATCTGGTGGCGCTCACCGCGAACGAGTTCGCGAGCGGCACTCTCAAGATGCCTGCATCAATCGTCAAGGAAATCGGCGCGGTCGCGGGCGCCGTAGCAGGCATGATCCCGATTATCGCCGAAGCGGTAGAGATCGGAATTGGAGTCCTTGAAGAGGCGGAGGAGGTCCAGCAGGGACGCCTCCGGCAGAGGACGCAGCGCATGCTTGATTACTGCAAGGCCCGCTACGTCACTCCAAAGCCAACCGGGCCGGATGGAACCACGACACCAGCCGATCTGTTCAGGCCCGTTTTCGAGGCACTGCAGCAACCAAAGCGACTCGTTGGCTATGCTGCCCTCCAGCACGCGGAGTACGTCTACCCGGTGACCGCCGCTGCGATGTTCTGCGCGCTCTGCGGCGACCTTTCACCGCTCGGCTGGAACACCGACAAGCGCAAGCGTTGGATACCGCCTCCACCGGGAATGACTTCTGCCGCCGGGGCGAAGGTTTCGGAGTATTTCGTCACGAAGCGCCCAGGTAAACCAGGCTACAGATGGTTTTTGAGAATCGTTCGCAAAAAACAAAACAACGCAAAGCTCGGTATCCCGTGGAAGGTGCGCAAGCGCATGGCGACGATCATCGAAGGGATGCTTTCGAGCGTGCGCCCCTACACGCTCGAAGCGGTCGCCCCCGTTGGCGATCAGGGCCGTACGCTGTTCCCTGTTCTCTGCGACATTATCTTGCATGAGCACCGCGCCGGGCACTGGAATCAGGAGATGCTCCGCTCGCTGCAGCGCTCGCAGATCAAGTGCTACGGCGTCACGAACTACCAGACGGGCGCCACCATCTCGCCAGTGATCGATCTCTCCACCGACTTCCTGGCGCTCATCAACGCTTGGAAGAACACGATCGAAGTCGCCAGTGCGGACTACGGGCCCGCGCACAAGGTCTACTTGACTGGTACTTCGAAGCTGGTCGGCTTCAGGAAAAAGATCACGGTGGGACCGTCCCCCTCGAAAGGCAAGGCCGTCGCTGTCGCCGCGGGCGCAGCGGCGCTCGCAACCGCAGCTATCGTTGCAGCCAAGGCCGCTGGCCGCCTGTAGCGGGCCTTTACATAGTCGGCCCGTCGCTCTAGCCTCGAACGATGTCTGAGCAAGCTGCAGAGGTTTCGAGCGATGATGGAAACGGCGTCGATCGTGACGTCGACGAGTTGGGCACCCTTCAGGCCCAAGTCGAGGACCACCACGACTGCATCGAGTTTCTGGAGCTCCAAGCGCTGGACGCGGCGAAGTCGCTCAAGCAGGCGGCGGCCACGCAGGAGGAGCTCCGCGCAAGAGTGAAGCGCCGAGGCGAGCGTCTCAAAGAAGCGGAGGCGGAGATCGCGCGCTTGTCCAAGGAGCACGAGGAGCTCGCCGCCGTGATTAACTCGATGGTCGAACGCCTGCAGGAGCTCTCCGACAGACTCAACGCCAAGGCGGAGTGAGCCATGTTGCTGGCCGTCTACCTGGTGGGCTTCCTCGTCACGGGCTGCTACGTGGCGCACGATGCGTGGATGCACCCGATCCGTCCTGAGCGCTTCGGTATCCCTCCGTCTGAGATCGACGAATTCCGCGCCGGCATGGCCATCGGCATGCTGGGATCGTGCGCTCTCTGGCCGCTCTCGTGGGTCGTGCACTTCTGGTTCAGGTGGCGGCGAAGCCTTTCCAAGTGATACATTGCGGGCGATGCAACAGATCGCCGAGCTCGCCCCGCAGTTGGCCGTCGCGTTTTCGATTCTGGCCTCGATCGTGTGGTTCCAGAAACAGCAAGGCTACGCGAAGGCGGCCGATCTCGAGGAGCTCCGCGAGAAGGTGGAAGAGATTCACGAGACGGTGGTGCGCATCGACGAACGCCAGAAAGTCGCAGGGCGCTGATGGTCGAAGGCCTCGAATTCTCGATCGACGCGGACGACGACGAGGAGTACGGCGGAGGGCCGCCCACACTCGAGGGGCCGAGTCGCGACGCGGCCGCCGTCGTGCAGGCGCTCGAGCAACTCACGTTCGTGGTCGAGTCCCACGCTGGGGCGCTTATCCGGATCGCCGAACTCCTGGAGCACGCCAACGCTGCGAGCGCCGAAGCCAGCAGTGCCGCACGTGAGCTCGCCAATGCTCTCGCGAGCGCCGTACGTGAGCTCGCGGACAGCTAGCGCGCACGCCGTGCCCTTGCTATCATCGGCGCCATGAGCGGATCGACGATCATTTACGGCCACAACGCCGCGCAGGCGCCCGTGGCAGGGCTCAGCGAGGCCGTTGTAACAACGTTCAATGCGTTGCTCGTGGACCCCTCCGGCAGGCCTTTGTCGCGCTTCAACTCTGCCGGGGACGCGACGTCCATCGTCGTGAAGGCCTCCGAAGGCTTGCTTGACCAGATTCTTGTTTTCAACGCAAACCCCATAGGGCCGCCGGGCGATTTGTTCCTTCACATATTCGATCTGGCTGCCCTGCCCGCCAACGGCACAGTCCCGGATTTCACAAGCGTGCCGATTCGCCCGCAGGGGTCGCAAGGCATCTCCTTTGATCCGGGTCTCCCGATGGCCACGGGCATTGTGCTCGCAGCTTCAACAACGCGCACAACGCTGACCCTGGCGGGCGCGGTGATGTGGTTCGCGGGGCGGTTCAACTGATGAGCTTCTGGGTTAGTGCTCCGTTGGTACCCACGGGGACGCTCACGTGGTGCGCCGACTTCGGTAACGCGAATCGCTTCGGGATCCCCAATGGGGACCCATCGACCGCGGGCCACGCATCCCTGAACTCGAACGGCAATGCGGTGCCCGTGACTGGCACCCTCGCAGAACTGGTGTGGTCGTCGCAGTCTGCCGACGCAACCACCGTCATGAAGATATTCGAGGGCGGACCAGTGGGCACGCTGCTCGAAACAGTCACGCTGTCAGGAAGCACCGGAAACGCTGTGCTCTCGGCTGCGGTCATCATCGGACAATCGCTTTGGCTTGAGTTCGATGCCGGTACCACACCAGGTGAATCGCAGTGGCGGGTCACGATTCAACCGGCGGTCTAGAGGGGCAGTACATGAGCTACACGATCCAGATTTACGACAAGGCAGGGAACCGGAAGGCGGTCAGCAAAAAGCGCTACAAGCTTTTCGGCGAAGCCGTACGCGACGCGCAAGAAAAGGCCGTTGGCAATCCCGGGCGCCCCTATCTTGTCTGCGGCAAGGATGGCGCGCCCGTCGCTGACTTCCTGACAGCCGGCCCGGAGCAGCACCAGGTCGTCAAGCGTCTGCCTCCGCCTCTGCCGGAACCTGAGCCAGAACCCGAGGGCGAAGGCGGCCCCTAGTGGCCTCTAAGAGCTTCCGTAGTCTCGCGGCCGCCGCGGCACACTGCGAGAAGCTAGGACTCGGCTACGACTGCGTGAGCGAGCGGAACGGCCGCCGCTACGTCGTCAAGGGCAACCCTTCGCCGAGCTCGAACCCACGACGCAAGCGCAAACGTGGCAAGGAGACGAAGGCCGAACGCGAAGCGCGCCTTGAAAGCTGGCGCGATCTGCGCGAGGACATCCGCGACAGTAAGGACCGTGAGCGAGGCGCGCGCGAGACGCGCGACGAGGAGCTCGTCGACATCGGCGCCGATTGCGACACCCGACGCAAGCAGACCACGACGGTGTGCAAGGCGCGGCGCGGTGAGGCGCGCGACGACTACCAGGATCGCCGCGACATGGCGGCCGCCGAGCTCGCAAAGAGTGGCCTCCGCTACACGAAGTCAGAGAGCGACAGCCTGGCGGAGCAGAACGTGCCCGATGACTTGATCCCTATCTGGCGGAAGCTGCGCCACAAGATCTCCTACAGCATGCAGCCTGACGATCGCGCGGTGCGTTTCATCGAGATATACGCCGAGGACCGCGAGAACTTGGAAGCCGCGGAGTGGGCCGAGCATGAGGCACGCGGGACGGACGAGGCTCTCTGGCGCGAATACCAGGCCGCTCAGGAAGCGGAGCCTGGCGACACTCCGTTCTAGCGTGACGAGATGGCCGAGGATGCGAGGCTACGAGCGATGGAATCGGTCGTCCATGGCTTTTTTTGGCTTGACTCGGTAGTACCGCGACGGCGATAATTGCCCCCATGGTCCAGCAGCGCAACGGCCGCCGAGGCTCGGTCTTCTCGGTGCGGCTCACCGACAGAGAGCGCGTCAAACTCGAAGCGCTCCGGGCTCTGGGCGAAGGCCCGCGGAGCCTCGGCCCATGGTTGGTCTGGAATGCGATCGCGCGGGTAGTACCGCCGCCGGCGACCACCGGCGAGGCGACAACTTCCGCCGCCGGCGGGGTATTACCCGAGCTCCGCGCCCTCAAGGAGGTACTACCCCGCCGGCGCCGAGCTCGGGTATTACCGTCTCGCGTGATCCTCGATCTCTGCGCCGGAAGCGGCGCATGGAGCGAGCCCTATCGCGCTGCTGGCTACGATGTGCGTCGCGTCACGCTACCCGAGGACGTGCGCACCTTTCGCGTCCCTTCGAACGTCTGGGGCGTGCTCGCTGCTCCACCTTGCGACCAGTTCAGCCTCGCGAGGAACGGCTGCAAGTCACCACGCGACCTGGTCGGCGGGATGGCCTGCGTCAACGCATGTATGCGCATCGTCCAGCAGGCCAAGCCGCGATGGTGGGCATTGGAGAACCCAGCCGGCTTGCTGTCGCGCTTCCTCGGAACGCCAACCGACGCATTCGAGCCATGCGACTACGGCGACCCATGGACCAAGCGCACGGCGTTGTGGGGAGACTTCGCGTTGCCGAAGCGTGGCCCATACGTCGAGCCCCAGGGAGGCGGGCCCCCATGCCGCGCTTGCCCAAGCGACCGTCGGAGCACAAGCTGGTGTTCGAAGCCAGCGCATCGCGCGATCACTCCGCCCGGTTTTGCGCGTGCGTTTTTCGAGGCCAACCCGTGAGACACCTCAAAAAGCTGCTCGATGCGATCGTCCTCTGGCTGTACGAATGGGAAGCCGAGGCGAGGAAGATGCCGGAGCGGGACAAGCGCAAGCGCCCGCCTCCGTGCTAGGCTGGTCGCATGTTGGCCCCCGTCCTCGCCGTGCTCCTCGGCGCTCAATTCATCTGGTGGAACAAGCAAGCGCCCGAGGTGCTGAAGCTCAAAGGCTACGGCGGCCGCCGTCGTACGCCGCCTAGCTGACAAAGTTGCCGCTCGCTCGTGGTAGCTGCTCAGGGCCATGGCGACTGCGAAGAAGAAGGCAACGAAATTACGAGCTGCGATTCCGACGAGGCCTCGACGAACGAAGACTCGCGGCGAAGCGTGAAGAACTGCTGCGCGAAGAACGCATGTTGTGGGGGTATAGCGGCCGCTGCTGGCGTGGGTGCCCCCTGTTCGTGCGCCTGGGGGCTAGGAAAGCTTGCTGCCGGCGCCCCCCAGCTGACAAAGCAAAACCGCCGCGCTGTGGCCCGTGGCCCGCATCAGCAGACCCCGGGGGTTTCCCCTGACTGGTTAGGTCACGGGCCACAACGCGGCGGCACAAGTCAGGCTACAGGACCGAGCTCGCGAATGCGACGTGCATTTTCCTCGCGCTCATCGTCGCAGTCGTCGCAGCCAAAGTCGCGCCCCTTGATCAGGTAATGACTTTGTGACGAGTGCTCGCAGTCGGGCTTCCTTTCGCGTGGTTCGCGCGCAGGCAGTGTGATCGGCGGACACGGAAGCGCCGACCAGAAGTGAACGCCCTGCAACCACTGGTGCCCGCAGTACCAGCGATGTCCGTCTTTGCTGAGGCGCGCGACGGCGAGCTCGCCCGTGTCGCACCAAACGAGCACCGGGATTTCCACAGGTGGCGTTTTGATCGCACCAGGGTAGGCCGCGACCCATGTGCATGGGTGCCACTCGGTGACGACGACGCTAGAAGGGTATGTCGTCATCGTCGAGGCTCCCATCGTCCTGTTGAGGCGGCCGGGCAGCTGGTGGAGTCGGTGCGGCTGACCGCTCGCTGCCTTGGCGCTTCCCGTCGCACAGGATGACATCGCGCACCTTGATCTCTGTGCGGTAGTGTTTCACGCCGTCCTTCTCCCATGACGACGTGCGCAACGCGCCCGAGATGTGCAGCCGTGTCCCCTTGCTGACGATCTTCGCGAGCCCTTCGGCGCGCTTGCCCCAGACCACGGCAGAGTGCCATTCCGTGTGCTCCTCCCACTTGTTCGTTTCCTTGTCCTTGTAGGACTCGGACGTCGCGATACTTAGGCGGAGCACCGCGGCACCCCCCTGAGTGAACCGCAGCTCTGGATCCTGCCCGAGGTTCCCGAGCAGTTGTACTTGGTTCAGTCCCTTTGCCATTGTCTCTCTCCTGTTGTTGCGGAGCCTCATGGCCCCTTTTCTGCTGGCCCAGCGTCCGCAGAGGCAGACCCCGGGGGTTTGGGTGAAGGGCGCGCCGGAGGCGCGCTCTGAGGGCGTTAGCCCTGGTTTGGGGTTTGGGGCGAAGCCCCATCGTCGTCGTCGATCCGCGGAAGCTCCTCGCCGTGCCACTTGCGGGCTCCACGCTTGCGGCTTCGCTTGCTCGTGTGCATCGAGTGATGCCAGCCGCTGCAGAGAGCGCACTTGTAGACGACGCCGGCGAAGTGCTGCGTAGCGCTCCGTGCGGCGCGCTTCGATTCGTAACGAACCTTCCCGCTTCCGCAGCTCACGAGGTCGGCTCTTCCTCGTTGTCGACGCCGCCGAACTGCGCGCGGAACATCGCATCGCGGCGCTCAGCCTTTACTCGCTCGGAATCGTGCGTCGCTTCGAGAAACAACGCTGCCTCTTCCGCTGCCATGCTGAGCGAAGCCATAGCGGCGCTGGTGTGACGATTGATTCCGCTCGCGTAAATCAGATCGGTTCGTTCGAGGTCCTTCGTCATCAAAAGAGGAATGTTCGCGGCGAGCTCGGCGAGCTCGTCAGCGAGCGATCGCAGGTGCTTTATCTTCTCGTCGCCGCCCCAAGGAAGCGTGTTGTGGCGAGTCAATGGACTATCTCGTCGGTCGGCTGGCTGTCGCCTATTTGGATGATTACGTAGCCGAATCCGTCACGCGCTTTCCGCGCGAGTGGATGGCCGCCCCACTCCCTGCACCATCGATCAAGCGTCGGAAGCACGCCCATGATGATCGTGTAGCCAACGCCTGCGACGCTGAACGAGACAAGGTCGAGCGTCTGCGCGTCGCTGTCGTTGGTGATCTCGCCTTGTGCGATGGAGAACTGAATGCTCGCGCGCGTCATTCGCTGTCCTTCAGAGCGGCGGCGAGCTGCGCGTGGATGTCTTCGTGTGCGACATCAAACATTGTTCCTGCGAGTTCGATAAATTCTTTACGCAAAAGGTCACCTGCGACGGCGCAACGCGCACTTGCTGCCAAGGCTGCGCCGGCACAACCGATCGGCGCAAGTCCATCTTTCTGGGCGCAACCGAGCAAGACACTGTTGAGTTTGCGAAACAATGTGAACCACCTGACCGAGAATTCAGCCTTCTCGCGCTTCTCGTAGGGCATCACGACTCGTCACCCAGAACGTCGGAGATGGCTACCTGCAGTCGCTTACAGACGTCACAAAGTGTTCGCTTGCACTCGCCTCCGCAATGGCGCCAGTCGAGTGCAGTGGATAGCAACACGTCGCGCGCGGAGGTGCTAGAGAGCGCAACCGCAAGGGACTGTCGAAGCGCACCCGCTTCGTCATGTGATGCACGCGCACGCCGATCACAGTCCGCCGCATGATCGTGCGCGCGCATCGCATCCTGCGCCAGGGTATCGCGCATCGATTCCAGTTCGTCCAGCTTGGCGCGCGCTGCCTTCTCAATCAGATCGCAGAGCGTCTTATCGCTGCCGCATTTGGGACACGGATCGCCCGTTTCGAAGTTGTGGGGCAATTCGTCTACGAACGTTTCGCCATCGCTTAAATCGAGCAATGTCATGAAGCGCGCCCGACGGCGCGCAACACTCGCTCCGCGCCGTCGCGGTTGACGATGCATGCGGCCGTACGCTCGCCTTTGGCCGTCAAGTCAAAGCGCGTGTTTCTCAGTTGTTCGAGTTCTTCCGCGGCACGTGCACCGGCGGGCGTCAACGTGAAAGTGTCGTCGGGATCATAAGGCGTGTTTACATCGCCTACATTGGGGTCGGACATTTGCAGCTCTCCTGTTGTGCGGGTGGTGAAGGTCCAGCGGTGTAACGCCGAAGCCTCGAACATGAATCCACAGAAAACGACGCGGTGCAACTTTCGTGGATGTCAAACTAAAAAAGCCGCGCCAGGCTGCAAAGTCTGACGCGGCTTTCGGACCTTCTGGACGGAAGGAACATCAACAGGAGATGTCAACCGCAGAATGCACGCAGACATGGTTTTTTGCAAGCTGGAAATGCGCCCCGGATCCAGCTACCGTGCGACTTGGTAGAGCCGAAAGGACACGCGATGGACGGACGCGACACAGGAGAGAGCCCCCCGGGAGGGGCACCGAAGGTGGATCTAGGTACCTATGCGGTCAACGGAACCCCCCCCCCTGGTGAGGCCCCAACCAATGAGGCCGGGTGTGACATCACCGAAGGCATACACGGTGGCACATGTGCGCTGTGCCTGAAGGCGCGCATTGCGTGGATGGAACACAATCTCGACGCGATGGAGCAGCACGTGGAGGCGTTCCGAAAACGGGTGTTCGAGCAGGGGCAACGCATCGTTGAACTGGAGAGGAACGACAAGCGTCAGCGCCGCCACGTCGATCAGGCAGACAAGATGTGGTGCAAAGCTCTCGATGGCTGGGAAAAAGCGGAATACTGGGCGCACCGGTGGAAGGCGCTCGCCAAGTGGCAGCACGGCCGCGAGCGTGATGCCAGGACGAGCTCGCGAGCATTTGAGGATGACGAGTGAACGCACCCACGGTCCAGCGCGGAGACTTCCACAACTTCGATCCAGACCCGCAGCCTAGCGGCGAGCTCCGCCGCAGGCTCTACACGCTCCGCCGCGAGCTCTCCGTGCTGCAGCGCGATAGGGTGCGCGCCTGCGGCTTCTGCAAGACCGGCAGGGAAGTAGAGCTCGTGCTCGATGCGCACGGCAAAGCACAGTACCGCGGCACGCAGCACTGCTCCTGCGTCTGGGAGTGCCCCGTCTGTCAGATGCTGATCAAGTCCCGACGGCGCCAGGAAGTGGAAACCGTAGTGCAGGAGTGGGGCGCGGAGTGTTGCGTGATGCTCACGCTCACCATCCGCCATGGCGCAGGCGACAACCTCCGCATGCTTCGCAAGGATCTCCAGCGCGCCTACGCCGCCTTTGCGCGCGGCAATCCGTGGCTGCGTTTCATGCATCGCCAGGGCGTAGAAGAATCGATCCGCTCGATGGAGCTCACCTACAGCAAGCGCAACGGGTGGCATCCGCATTTGCACATCGTCTGGTTTCTCCGCGACGAGCTGAAGCCATGCGACATTTTCGAGACTGACAGCGGCCCGCGCTGGTGGCTGCCGGCGGACGAACTCGGCCATCGCGGCGAGATCGAATGGCTTCGCGCGCGCTGGCGAACGATGGTCGAGCGGTTTGTGGGCGCGAAGCACGTCCCGAACGATCACGGCCTCGCCTTCTCCCCGATCTGCTACGTCGACGAACACGGCGAGCTTCACAGTGGCGAGAAGTACATTCAGAAACTCGGCCTCGAGTTAGCTGACCCCGGCACCAAGAGCGGCCACCGTGGCAGTCGTACGCCGCTGGAGATCGCGTGGGACTACGTGACCCACCGTGTGCCTCGCGATGCGGCGCTCTGGCGGATGTACAGCCGCAGCATGCGAGGGAGCAAACAGATCACGTGGTCGAAAGGATTCAAGCGGCGCATGGGCGTGCACGACACGAGCGACACAGAGATCGTCGCCGAGCTTGAAGAGGCTCAGCCGACCGATCGCCGCCTCGGTGTGTTCACGAGCGAACTCTGGGAATCGCTGCGCATGCGCTTCGTCAATGGCATGCCGGGCCCCTACTACGTGCTCCAGTGCGTCACGGAAGGCGGCCCGAGCGTCGCGGCCGCTGCGGTCGCGAAGGTCGGCCGCTCGACAGATGTGCGTGAGAAAATTCGCCGGACGCTAGCCGAGCCGTTGCTGGAGTGGTTGCCCGAGTGGACTGGGCCGCCAGATGATCGCCACGGCCCGGTGCGCCATCGCGTGTGTCCGGGCTGCGGGAGTACGACAGAGGACGGCCGCTCGGGCTGTGTGGACCACCGTTTGTGTGAGCCGTTCTCGTCGCAGTGGAGCCGCTACGAGCGCGGAGCGCTTTGGTTGGAATCATCTCTCGGCGAGCGTCGTTGTCCTGACTGCAAACGGTGGGAGGATGTGGCGCCGTCGAACCACTGCCGCAATAACGACCATCGGACAATTCACCAACAGGAGAAAACAGGATGACAACCAACGATACCTTCGACCTTTCCAGCTACTACGATGGACGCCTCCCTGGACGCCAGCTGCGTGGGCTCATGCTGAGCGACGGCGGCCACGGCAGTCGCAAAGAAGGCGTGTGCGCCACGGAGGCGATCGCGTGGCTCGCGGGAGAGGCGCACAGCGACCACCCCGCGTGCCTATGTCCGTCACTGGGATCGTTCTTGCGCGACTGGAACGACTCGCTACCCGACGAGGACCGCACTCTGCTCATTCGCCCGCTGCTGGTGCCAGCGATGCTCGCGACCGTCTCGCCAAAGGCGAGCGAGCGGCGCGCCTGGATGGCGCTCGACTGGCTTGTGCGCGAGCACATGGTGGCGTGGCTGCGTCTTGCGAAGCTGGATGATCATGCTGATGCGTTCGTGGCGATGCCGGAGATTGTCAGCGTGTCGACGCTCGATGTCAGCAAGATCGATGCCGCGTGGGATGCCGCGGGGGATGCCGCGGCAGATGCCGCGGGGGATGCCGCGGGGGCTGTCGCGAGGGCTGCCGCGTGGTCCGCGGAGGCTGCCGCGAGGGCTGCCGCGGGGGATGCCGCGTGGGCTGCCGCGAGGGATGCCGCGGGGGATGCCGCGGGGGCTGCCGCGAGGGATGCCGCGAGGGATGCCGCGGGGGCTGTCGCGAGGGCTGTCGCGAGGGCTGCCGCGAGGGCTGCCGCGTGGGATGCCGCGAGGGCTGCCGCGAGGGATGCCGCGAGGGCTGTCGCGGGGGCTGCCGCGTGGGCTGCCGCGGGGGCTGCCGCGGGGGCTGCCGCGAGGGCTGTCGCGAGGGC
>LAZR01002140.1_pt1 | contig 11757 bp, 8 predicted proteins | sample 329461 | NCBI WGS metagenome assembly LAZR01 (sample SAMN03002196, study PRJNA259156) | marine sediment metagenome | biome: sea floor; feature: Hydrothermal impacted sediments; material: marine sediment; isolation source: Loki non-amplified sample from Loki's castle hydrothermal vent sediment ...
TGACAAAACTGAGTTTCTTAATAAGGCTTACGGCTTCTTCCAGGGAGTATTCTTCTTTTTCTTTTAATTCCCTTGCTTTAATATATTTTTTTAATCTTTTAGCCACTAATAATCTCCAATCCCATATTTTTTGCTGTGCCTTCAATAATTTTTTTTGCGGCATCTATGCTGTAAGCATTCAAATCAGGCATCTTTACCTTTGCTATCTCCTCAATCTGTTTTTCAGTAACTTTACCAACTTTTTCTTTGTTTGGTTCTCCAGATCCTTTTGCTATCCCAGCTGCTCTCTTCAATAGATAGGAAGCTGGAGGGGTTTTCATGATGAAATTGAAACTTCTATCCTTAAAAACGCTTAAAATTACAGGAATAACAGTTCCTTCCTCCATCTTGCTAGTTTTTTCATTGAATTGACGGACAAAGTCCATGATGTTTACGTTATGTTGACCAAGTGCTGGACCCACAGGCGGAGCTGGGCTTGCTTGGCCTGCTTCTATCTGCAGCTTAATTGTAGCTATTATCTCTTTTGGCATGCTTCCTCCTAAATTTTCTCCACTTGTAAGAATTCTAGCTCTACTGGAGTAGATCGACCGAAAATTGTAACCAATACTTTTAGAGTGTTTCTTTCATTATTCACTTCTTCTACTATGCCGTTAAAATTGAAAAAAGGCCCATCAATGATCCGGACAGCCTCTCCTTTTTCGAAAGAATGCTTTGGTTTCGGTTTTTCAGAGGTTGTCTCCATATGTTCCACTATCTGGCTGACTTCTTCCTTACTTAAGGGCGAAGGACTTTTCCCTGCTCCTACAAAACCAGTCACTTTTGGCGTCTCGCGAATTATATGCCAGTTTTCATCTGTCATCGACATTTCGATCAAGATATAACCAGGGTAAGACCTTTTTGTGGAAACGACTTTTTTTCCTCCTTTGATTTCAACAACGCCCTCCGTGGGGATAATGATCTGACCAATCTGATCCTCTATATTCAGCTCAATACACCTCTGGTGAATAGACTCAGCCACATATTTTTCAAATCCAGAATAAGTATGAACTACATACCAGTTTTTGCTCATTTTCTCACTCAATCTAGCCAAATAATCCTCTTACATAATTAAGAATCCAAGAAAAAATAAGGTCCATACAATAAAGATAAACTCCAAAGAAAACAGTTGTAAGAATAACGACGACAGTTGTGCTCTGAACCTCATTTCTAGAAGGCCATGTCACTTTTTTCAACTCGGCCTTGACTTCTCTGAAAAAAGAGAAAATGCGTCTATACCATTTTACCTTTTTATTCATTCTCTAATCTTTATCATAGAAACACACAGATGACACTTTTTGCGATGTTTCGATATTTTCCTTTTAATTATAGCTTGTATTATTATGGGCAGGTGAGGCAGGACTCGAACCCGCAACCTTCGGTTTTGGAGACCGACGCTCTAACCAATTGAGCTACTCACCTCTCTCTTTAACGCCTACTTTAAGCTCCGTTCACCTCACCGACTCTGCTTCAATAATTTAAATTACTTTTTTCTTGCTCCTTATTCTCTACAGTTATCTTATTTCCTTATGTAGAGTATGTTTCTGGCAGAATTTACAATACTTTTTCTGCTCAATCTTTTCTTTTTGTATCTTTTTATTCCGGGTAGTTGTGTAATTCCTCCGTTTGCATTCAGGACACTGTAAGGATACAATTTCTCTCATCGCATTCCTGCTTTTCTAGCATATTTCAAATATGGATTTGATAAATCAAATCCCTATAACCAGCAACTCCTTTCTTTCTTATTCATAATCCTTACCTATTTATGAAGGTGGGCTTGATAAATCAAGCTCCTACATACTTATTCTAAGATATCAGTAACCGAGCCTGCTCCTACTGTCCGGCTTCCCTCTCTTATCGCAAACCTCAATCCCTTCTCCATGGCCACATCCGCTATCAATTCTATCTCCAAATTCACATTATCACCTGGCATCACCATCTCTACCCCTGAGGGTAACTTTACCGACCCTGTCACATCTGTCGTCCGAAAATAAAACTGCGGCCTGTACTTTGTGAAAAACGGCGTGTGCCGCCCTCCTTCCTCCTTCTTCAACGCATATATCTCAGCTTTAAACTTATGATGCGGCGTTATAGATCCAGGCGCCGCCAACACCATCCCTCGCTCTACATCATCCTTGTCCGTACCTCTCAATAACACTCCTACGTTGTCTCCTGCCTGCCCCCAATCCAATAATTTGCGAAACATCTCTACACCTGTCACTACCCGCTTACGCGTCTCTCCAAATCCTACTATCTCTATCTCCTCTCCTACCTTCACCTTCCCTCGCTCAATTTTTCCTGTCACTACCGTCCCTCGCCCGCTTATCGTAAATACGTCCTCCATCGGCATCAAAAACGGCTGGTCCACTAACCTCTCCGGCTCCGGTATATGACTGTCCACTGCCTCCAATAACTCCATTATAGGCTTGTTTATTTCAGCCGCCGGATCTCCATCCGACTCCATCGACTTCAACGCACTGCCCCGTACAATCGGTATCTTATCCCCAGGAAACTCGTACTTCGTCAATAACTCCCTCACCTCTAACTCAACTAAATCCAGTATCTCCTCATCATCCACCAAATCTACCTTGTTCATAAACACTACTACCGCAGGCACATTCACCTGACGCGCCAACAATATGTGCTCACGCGTCTGCGGCATCGGCCCATCATCGGCTGCAACTACCAATATCGCCCCATCCATCTGCGCCGCCCCTGTCACCATGTTCTTTATGTAATCCGCATGTCCAGGACAATCTATATGCGCATAATGCCGGTTCTTTGTCTCATATTCTATATGCGCTATCTGTATCGTTAATCCCCTCTCCTTCTCCTCAGGCGCATTGTCTATCTTATCAAACGCTATATACTCTACCTTCCCCTCCATCTCCTTTTGTAGTACCTTCGTTATTGCCGATGTCAAGGTCGTCTTACCATGATCTACATGCCCTATCGTCCCTATGTTTAAATGCGGTTTCGTCCTCTCAAACTTTGCCTTTGCCATTCCCTTTACCTCCTATTCTTTGCTTTGCCAACCTAATATATTTTCCATGTATTTTATAATATTTTTTGTTCATTTTTCTCTTTTTATTTATTTAATATTTCACCTATGAGCCGGAACTCTTCCTTCCATCTTGGCGATTATTTCCTCCATAATCGGGGTAGGAATCGTACCATATCGAAAAAACTCCATGGAAAACACTCCTCTTCCCTGAGTCAAGGTTCTAAGAATTGTCGCATATCCAAACATCTCTTCAAGAGGAACAAGAGCCTTCAGCACTCTCGAACCCTTTCTCATATCCATTTCCTCTATTTTGCCTCGTCGCGAATTGATGCCTCCAACTATATCTCCCAGGTATTCATCTGAAGCAACAACTTCCACGCTCATGATGGGTTCAAGAAGAATAGGTTTCGCTTTAGACATAGCATCTTTAAAAGCTAGAGAACCAGCAATTTTAAAAGCAATAGATGACGAATCAACTTCATGATAAGAACCATCGATTATCGTGACTTTAACATCGGTAACCGGAAGACCAGCTATAACTCCGGTTTCCACTGCTTCCTTGATGCCTTTTATTACATAAGGAATGAATTCCCTGGGAATAACTCCACTTCTCGTATCATCAACGAATTCTAATCCTAATCCTCTTCTTAAGGGCTCAACTATAATCTTGCAGTGTCCATACTGCCCTCGGCCACCTGTCTGCCGCACATATTTACCCTCTCCTTCAGAAAGAGCTGTAATCGTCTCTTTATAGGCAACTTGAGGTCTTCCCAAATTCGCGCTCACTCCAAATTCTCTCTCCATCCGGTCCATCAGGACTTCCAAATGGAGCTCCCCCATTCCATAAACAAGAGTTTGTCCAGTCATGGGATCCTGCTTGATCTTGAACGTGGGATCTTCTTTTTTGAGCTTCGCCAGGGATTCAGCTAATTTGGAATGTTCTCTTTTTAATTTCGGCTCTATATAAGCTGATATAACCGGCTCAGGAAATTTTATCTGCTCAAGGATAAGGGGATGATTCCTTAAACAAAGGCTATCCCCGGTGGAAAAATTTTTCATAGCGCCCAGGGCAACTATGTCCCCTGTATAAGCTTCTTTAATATCCTTTCTTTTATTAGAGTGCATTTCTAAAATGCGAGCGACTCGCCCCTCTTCCCCCTTTGTCGCATTGTATACTGAAGAACCTACCTTCATCTTACCTGAATAAACTCTAATAAAAGAAAGAGAGCCGATATGAGGATCATTCGTTATTTTAAACACTAAAGCTGAAAAAGGTTCATCATCTGAGGCTTTTCTTGTTTCAACATTATTAGTACGAGGATGATGGCCCTGGATAGGAGGAATATCCACGGGCGAAGGCAAGTAATCAATAACAGCATTCAATAAGGATTGAATGCCCTTATTCTTGAACGAAGCTCCAAAGATGACAGGAACAAGATCGAGAGAATTTGTCGCCTTTCTGATAACTTGCTTTATCTCTTCGGGGGGTATCTCGGATCCATCCAAATATTTCTCCATCAGGAGATCATCCATATCACTAAGCTGCTCTATCATTTCGTTCCTTTTTTCTTGGGCCTCATCTTTATATTCATCTGAAATGTTCTTCACCTCAAATTTTGTGCCCAATAAATCATCCCCCCAGTCTATTTCTTTCATCTCGACGATGTCAATCACTCCTCTGAATTTCTCTTCTCTTCCTAAGGGAATCTGAATGACTAAGGGATTAGCGGCGATCCGGGTTCTCAATTGTTCTATAGCTTTTTCAGGATCAGCACCAACTCTGTCCATCTTGTTAATGTAAACAAGTCGAGGCACCTTGTATCTATCAGCTTGACGCCACACCGTCTCTGATTGAGGTTCTACTCCACCCACTCCGCAAAGGATGACAACCGCACCGTCGAGAACCCTTAGTGAACGCTCGACTTCGGCCGTAAAATCAACATGTCCAGGGGTATCAATTATGTTGATTCGGTGGTTTTCCCAGTAACAGGTAGTAGCAGCTGAAGTGATAGTTATTCCACGCTCCTGCTCAAGAGCCATCCAATCCATAACAGCTGTGCCCTCATCAACCTCTCCCATTTTGTAAGTAATGCCTGTAAAGAAAAGGATACGCTCTGTTGTGGTAGTCTTCCCCGCATCTATATGGGCCATGATCCCAATGTTCCTGACCTTTCTGAGTGGATACCTTTGTGTCAATTCTACACTCCATTTTAATTTTAGGTAAATTCTCTTTTTTTATATTGGAGACTACCATCTATAATGAGCAAAAGCTCTATTTGATTCAGCCATTTTATGGATATCTTCTTTTTTCTTTACCGCTCCACCACGATTGTTCATGGCATCCATGATTTCAGCTGAAAGTTTTTCTTCCATGCTCTTCCCCGCCCTATCTCGTGCATACTTGATCAACCATCTTACCGCCAGAGAGGTGGATCGGTTTAAAGGCACTTCTATCGGAACTTGATAAGTCGCTCCTCCTACTCTTCTGGATTTTGTCTCAAGCACGGGCCTCACATTCTCCACAGCTTTCTCGAACATTTTAAGGGGATCTTCCTTAGCCTTCTGCTTCATTCTTTCCATAGCTGTATATACTATTTTTTGAGCCGTATTCTTTTTTCCTTTCTTTAGTATATTATTCACGAATATGGAGATAATAGTACTATTATAAAAATGGTCTGGCTGAGGTTTTCTCTTCTTTACCGTGCCTCTTCGGGGCATACCTAACTCCTTCTCTTAAGAAACCTTCTTTTCTTTAGGCCTTCTACTTCCGTATTTGGACCTTCCTTGCATCCGGTCCTCCACTCCTTCACAATCCAGAGATCCACGAATCACATGGTAGCGGACTCCAGGTAAATCTTTAACTTTTCCTCCTCGTATGATAACGATAGAATGTTCTTGAAGATTATGGCCTACTCCTGGAATATAACCTGTTACCTCTATATTATTGGTTAGTCTAATTCGAGCCACTTTTCTCATAGCTGAATTAGGCTTTTTTGGTGTTGTGGTAAAAACTCGAGTACACACACCTCTCTTTTGAGGACACCTCTCTAAAGCTGGAGATTTACTTTTATATTTTTTTGGCGTCCTGCCTTTTCTTATCAATTGATTAGCAGTTGGCAATAAACTTACTCCTCTAAAATGAGTTAATTTTTGTTCATTCCAAAGAAAAAAATCCCTAGGAACGAACTTGGCGATAATAGCAGAACCAGGTTGCTATGTCAAGGTTTTTGATACAGTTACGTCAAAATCTTACTCTGAATTTGAAGGTCTATTTTTTTCTCAATTTCCTCTTCTTTTTCTTCCTTCAATTCCACATTTCGATAAAATTTATAACCTGTTCCAGCTGGGATAAGCCTTCCCATTATTATATTCTCTTTCAATCGCCTCAGATGGTCCACTTTGCCATAAAGAGCTGCCTCTGTGAGCACTCGAGTCGTCTCTTGAAAGGAAGCAGCAGATATGAAACTTTCTGTGCTCAATGCACTTTTGGTAATTCCCAGAAGGAGGGGCCTTGCTTTTGCTGGCTTTCCGCCTTTTTTCATGACTTTTTCGTTCTCTTCCTGAAAAATAAATTTATCTACCTGTTCATCGACTAAAAACTCTGTATCTCCGAATTCCTCAACCTTTACCCACCGCAGCATCTGACGGATGATGATTTCAATATGCTTATCATTGATGGACACTCCTTGGAGCCTGTAAACTGCCTGAATCTCTCGTACAAGATACTCCGCCAATTCCTTTTCTCCAAGGACTTTCAAGATATCATGAGGATTCACAGGACCATCCATCAAGGGAGTTCCTGCTTTAACCCTCTCTCCCTCACCCCCGCTCAAATGGGCTCCCTTTGGAATGAAGTATTCCTTTTCTCCAACTCGCTCATTCTTAACGATCAGTTTCCTTTGGCCTCTAACAAGACCTCGATATTCCACAATTCCATCTATTTCGGAAATAACTGCAGGCTGCTTAGGCTTCCGGGCTTCAAAAAGCTCCTCTGCTCGAGGCAAACCTCCAGTGATATCCTTGGTTCGAGCTACTTCTCGCGGTATCTTTGCCAGAACCTCTCCCGCATATATTTTATCCTCGTCCTTAATCTCCAGATTTGCTCCAGAAGGAAGGAAATATTTCTTGAGCACTATAGGTCTATTTTTTTCATCTCTCTTTCTTGCAGCAATGATTTCGATCCGAGGCTGCATTTTTTCATCTTTCGGCTCAGTAATAACTCGGCTGACCAACCCTGTAAACTCATCCTGTATCTCTTCCATGGTAACTCCAATAGCTACATCATGGAAGCGCACAACTCCTGTCTCCTCAGTCAGGATGTATGTGTTAAACGGGTCCCACTCAGCAAACTCTTGCCGGGCCTTCACCTCTTCTCCATCATTAACTAGTATCTTAGCACCGTAGGGAACCTGATAATGCTCAATCTCTCTTCCCCGATGGTCAAGGATGACCATGTTTGCATTTCTGTTTACAACGATTAAAGACTTTTCCTTATTAATTACGGATTTAAGATTGTTAAATCTCACAAACCCATCATTTTTTGTTTCAAGTTTGGACCTCTCCGCCCCTCTCATCGCAATTCCACCAATATGAAATGTTCTCATTGTCAGCTGGGTGCCAGGCTCTCCGATAGATTGAGCAGCAATAATCCCTGCTGCCTCTCCGAGTTCAACAAGTGCACCAGTTGACAGGTTACGACCATAGCAAAGCTTGCACACTCCTTTCTTAGATTCACAGGTCAGGAGAGAGCGGATTTTCACTTTTTCAATACCCTGCTCCTGAAACATCTGAGCAATCTCCTCTGTAATCTCTTCACTCATATCTACAATTTTCTCATTTGTATCAGGATGCAGAACTCTCTCTAAAGAGATTCTGCCCACGATTCTATCCACAAAAGGCTCAATAAGTTCTCCATTCTCGACAATGGCGCTGACATTTATTCCTTTCAGAGTGCCGCAATCATGCTCATCAATAATAACTTCCTGGGAAACATCCACCAGCTTTCGGGTTAGATAACCAGAATTTGCAGTCTTCAAAGCTGTATCAGCCAAACCTTTACGCGCTCCATGAGTAGAGATAAAATACTGCAGAACGTTCAGCCCCTCTCGCAAATTTGAAACAATCGGAGTTTCGATAATCTCACCTGAGGGTTTACTCATCAAACCTCTCATTCCAGAGAGCTGTCGAATCTGTTGTTTGTTTCCTCTTGACCCAGAATCAGCCATGACAAACAGAGAATTCAAATCCTTCCCTTCAAAGCTTACCTTTCGCATTTCCTCAATCATCGCATTGGATACTTTGTCCGTAACAGCACCCCATATTTCCACGGCCCGATTAAACCTTTCTCCAGCTGAAATTGTGCCTTCTCGATAGAGATTCTCGATCTTTTGGACTTCCGTCTCTGCTTTTTTTACTAATTCAGGTTTTTCTCGCGGAATAATAAAATCATCTATCCCCAGAGAAAATCCTGCAAATGTCGCATGATTAAAACCTAATTCCTTAATCTTGTCCAACATATCAATGGTAGGTTCAAGGCCCACCTTCAAATAGGCGTAAAAAACTAAACTCTCCAGCCCTTTCTTTTTTAGCATGCCGTTAATAAAAGGCATTCCCTGGGGAAGAATACTGTTGAATATTATCCTTCCAGGAGTTGTCTCGATAAGTTCCTTACGCATTTCAGTGATAGGACAAGTCTTAACTGCCTGATCATCATAATAAGTTGATAAATTCATGAAGGAGCCATTAAAGCGTAATTTTATTCGTGCATGAAGGCTAACCTTTTTATTTTCAAGGGCTAATAAAACATTATCCTCAGAAGCAAAAATGCGTCCTTCTCCTTCCATTTCCTTTTTTTCTAAGGTCAGATAATAACAGCCTAAAACCATATCCTGACTAGGGATGGCAAGAGGTCTGCCGTGAGATGGAGAGAGAATATTTTGTGTGGAAAGCATCAGTGTTTGAGTCTCAACCTGGGCCTCAACGGAAAGAGGGACGTGAACAGCCATCTGATCTCCATCAAAATCAGCATTAAATGCAGCACAGACTAAAGGATGAATCTGGATAGCTTTTCCTTCGATTAAAATTGGTTCAAACGCCTGGATTCCAAGTCTGTGAAGGGTCGGAGCTCTGTTTAATAAAACTGGATGTCCTTTAATGATTTCTTCTAAAACATCCCAAACTTCAGCTGATTGCTTTTGAATTAATTTTTTAGCCGATCTAATAGTGTATATGTAATCTAACTCTTTTAGTTTTTTTACAATAAATGGCTCAAAAAGTTCTAGCGCCATCTGTTTTGGCAAACCACATTGATTAAATTTTAAATCAGGTCCAATAACAATAACAGATCTACCTGAGTAATCTACCCTTTTTCCAAGTAAATTTTGTCTAAATCTACCTTGCTTCCCTTTTAACATTTCAGATAAAGATTTCAGAGGTCTATTTCCAGCTCCCATAACTGGATGTCCATGCCTTCCATTATCAAAAAGAGCATCGACTGCTTCTTGAAGCATTCTTTTTTCATTTCTGATAATTACATCTGGCGTTTTTAATTTTAAAATAGATTTAAGTCGGTTGTTTCTGTTGATAACCCTTCTATATAAATCATTAAGATCTGATGTAGCAAATCTTCCTCCATCTAAAGGAACAAGAGGTCTAAGATCAGGTGGGATAACAGGAACACTAGATAAAACCATCCACTCAGGAGAGTTTGGAGAAAGTAGCATTCCTTCTACTATTTTTAAGCGTTTGGCAAGCTTTACTCTAGCTTGCATAGATTTAGTTTTTCTAAGTTTTTCTTTGAGCTCCATGACGAGTGCATTTAGATCTTCATTTTTTAAAAGATCAAAAACTGCGTCTCCACCCATTTTAGCAACAAATCCGTTAGGACCCCATTTTTCTAATTGCTCTCTATATTCTGAGTCGTTTAAAAGTTGTTTTCTTTCTAGATCTGATTCACGAGGATCTGTAACAATATATTCTTCATAATAAATAACCCTTTCTATATCAGAAACCGATAGGCCTAAAATATTTCCTATTCTAGATGGCATGGTTTTGAAAAACCAAATATGAACAACAGGAACAGCTAGCTCAATATGCGCCATTCTCTCTCTTCTCACTTTCGATAGAGTTACTTCAACACCACATCTATCACAAATAATGCCTTTGTGTTTAATCTTTTTATACTTTCCACAAGCACATTCCCAGTCTTTAGTTGGACCGAATATTTTTTCACAAAATAATCCACCTTTTTCTGGTTTGAATGTTCTATAATTGATAGTTTCTGGTTTTTTTATTTCACCTCTTGACCATGAATTTGTAATTATATCGCCTGAAGCTATTTTAATCGTTAACTTATCAAAATGAGAACCTCTTGAATCCTCGAAATCTGCCATTGAATACTCCCAAATAATAACTTTTTTATTAATCTTTTTCTATGGACTCTGCTTTTATATTTATGCATAGTCCTTGCATTTCTTTCATTAAAACATTGAATGATTCTGGTGTTCCGGCATGAAGTGAATTATCGCCTTTAACAATCGATTCATAAATTTTAGTTCTACCCTCTACATCATCCGATTTAACGGTTAACATCTCTTGAAGTAGATGAGCAGCTCCATATGCTTCTAGAGCCCATACCTCCATCTCTCCAAATCTTTGACCACCCATTTGAGCTTTACCACCTAGTGGTTGCTGAGTTACTAATGAATACGGCCCAATTGCTCTTGCGTGGATTTTATCTGCAACTAAGTGTGATAGTTTAAGCATATAGATATAGCCAACTACAACATGGTTATCAAATCTCTCTGCTGTTCTACCATCATATAAAACAAATTTACCATTTTCAGAAAGACCTTGATCTTTCATCATCTGCCAAATTTTATCCTCTGGAAATCCTTCAAAAACTGGAGTTTTAATATATATTCCAGCTTTTTTAGCAGCGTATCCTAGATGAGTCTCTAAAAGTTGACCCATATTCATCCTAGATGGTACTCCAAGAGGATTTAAAATAATTTCAATAGTTTCTCCATTTGCAAGATATGGCATATCAGCTTCAGGTACAATCGTTGAAACAACACCTTTATTACCATGTCTTCCCGCCATTTTATCCCCTACTTGCAAGGTTCTTTTTGTTGCAACATAGACTTTTACTTGACGAATTATTCCTGGATCTAAATCGATATCACCTTTTCTTACAAATTCAACATTTAATTTATGTTTAGATTGAAGTTTTTCTAAAGCTAAATCATATTCTCTAATTATTTTTTTTATCTCATCGAAAACATCGTTTTCTTCCATGATGAGATCTTCGATTTTTTCGCTTTCAATTTTCTCTAAAAGATCATGAGTTATAAGAGCTTCTTTATCAACTATAATTTCACCAGTTTTTCTATGCATGATTGCAGCTGGACACTCTTCATTTAATAAAAGAGCTCCTAACTTTTCATGGAATTCCATTTGAAGTTCTAACTCTGCTGATTTATATTCTTGAGCGACATCTTTCAATCTACTTGCTTCTTCAACGAGTTCATCATCAGTTTTTGATAGCTTGTCTCTTCTTGAAAAAACTTTAACATCCATTACAACACCATTTTTTAACATGTGGGCAAAACCACGTTTTAAATTTGAAGTGCCATGAATAATGGAATTTGATTCAATATTTTCATTGATGATACCCTTTGCATTTTTTAAATCACCTGAAAGAGGAATCACAATTCTAA
>LAZR01002142.1_pt1 | contig 11754 bp, 10 predicted proteins | sample 329461 | NCBI WGS metagenome assembly LAZR01 (sample SAMN03002196, study PRJNA259156) | marine sediment metagenome | biome: sea floor; feature: Hydrothermal impacted sediments; material: marine sediment; isolation source: Loki non-amplified sample from Loki's castle hydrothermal vent sediment ...
TCGGCGTTTATATCCACATCGACACCGAACGTTGCTGCCGTCGAGGTTATGTCTGTTCCAGCATTACCGATGTTGGTGAGGTCATTGTTCTGGAGGTTTACAGTTCCACTGCCTGAAATTGTTAGACGGTCAGTACCGTTTGTTCCCAACGCAAGAGTAGCATTTCCTCGGTTTAGGAAAGTAATGTTTTCGTTGCTTAATGATGAGCTTCCAAGATACCAGAGTTGTATGTCGGGGTCTCCACCTGCATTTGATTTGTAAGCGGTAATTACTGCATTGGTATTTACATCATTAGTAGGACTCTGAATATTTAATTGTCCTGCGGGCTTATCACCAATTGTCCCTGGAATGCTTGCTTTGATATGAAGTACAGAAAGTGGTGCTATCCCAACGCCTACATTCGTGAATGTTCCACCGGCTGGCGTTCCGCCACCGATCGTTACACCATTGATTGTTCCGCTTGTGAAGGCAGCAACAGGACCGTTAGTAGTTCCACAGCTAAGAGTGTTCGTGGCTGTGTCGTAGTTCAGGTGATTTCCGCCGGAGTCGTCACAGTCACCTATTGCTGTGTTTGTGGGTACGTCTATCGCACTTCCTATCCAAATACTGTCGTCTGTGATATTCGGGAGATCGTTCGTTCTTCCGGCACCAAAGACTTCTAGTACGCCTTGAGAGATGTGTGCTCTAGCAACCTGTGCAACCTTTTGAACTTGCGTTGAGTTACCTGTGGGTTTTGTAGCTGTCAATATGCCTGACGTGGTGCTTACGTACAGTCCATCCCCGAAAGCGAACGCTGTAGTGTCAAGGCTGGTTAGCTCACCTGTAAGCATTACCAACCCAGTACTAGAGTTTGTGAGATCGACTTCTGCTAGTCCGATGGCGGGCATCTTAGTAGGATCATCTGCGTCGGCTTCTTCGACTTCGATGTATCCACTAGGGTTAAAGCCCGTGAGATGTACAGCGCGACCTTTTAGTATTGTCCCAGCCGAGTCCTTTCTAGCATTGAATACTACTTCCGATCCAACGCCGGTTGCGGCTATCGTGAAATCTACTCGGCTGTCTGTAGGGTTATCAACACCCGAAATCGTAACGTTTGTACCACCAACAAGGTTGATTCCAGTGCGCTGTGCGATGAATGTGTCATCGACATACTCATCTATCACTTCGGTACTGGTAGCACCCGAAGCTTGAAATAGCCCCATTTGGGTCACTACAAGGAGGACTGCAATGGACCCGAAGACGGCTATGACGGGTGAGGCTTTTTCCCAGTTCATCTAGGTGTCTCCCTCCAAGGTCAACCTGTAAAGATCCGGGCTATACCCATGAACACATTGATCATGATTACAGCAAACCCCATGATGAACGCACCTGAAAGGGGATAGAGGACTATGTACTTGAAGTACGCAAGAGGAAACGTACCTAGTAAATCACCCTCTAAGTAGCTGTAGTCCCACTGTATCAGTTTAGGCACAGCATGCATGAGGGCCCTAGGGACCATTATCACCACCCGGATAGGCCCGGAGGTTGACATCGTCTCAGCAATGTTGAAGCCTATTACCTGGTTCATTACACTGGTAGTCTCGTTATAGACCCGGACACCCGCAGCATGTGTTTGGGCATCAGTATCCCTACAACCTCTAGTGAGTCCGGTGAAGGTAGTTCCAGTACGCCCCGTATAGCATATGATCTCTGAACCAATGACAATGTAGTCTACAGAGAGAAACCCACCAGTTGTTGTAACATTTATTACACTCACTTCGGTAATAGATATAGAGCTAGTTGTACTAGTAGCCGCAAGTCCTCCCTGTCCTTCTACATTGAAGGAGATTATCTGCATCATGACAAAAGCCATGGTGAAACCAGCAGCTACCGCAAAGATATTCATAAGGGTAGTTTCACAGTCCTCTCACCTTCACGTAGACGCTTGCAGCCATTGCCATCACAGCGAAGAAGAAGAAGATCCAGGGGGGAAATAACCCTCCGCCAAAGCTGGTAAAGCCCAGCAAGGCCAGACCCATAACAGCAGCAGCCCAAGGTACGCTCTGGGTCACCACGAATGTAATGACGCCAGAGAATATGACAACCCAAGTAGCGAACACAACCCAGTACACTATAACAGGTATGTCACCCCCCGTGAGGTCGCTAAGAGTAGCCCAGAGACTATTGAAGGGTATGTTAGAGGGGTCAAAACTACCGCCCTGCCAGTTACCTGGGTCCACTTCGTCTGCAACATCAGGTGCCGACTCTTGACTTTGCTTACTCTCAACTACCTGAGTCGACCTCAGAGGATCCTGCGAGACGGTTATGGATGTTGACGTGGCTGTCGGGAAGCTAAAGGCCCCGTTGTTGGTATTGCTAGACCTGTCCAAGAGAGAAATAGAAGGCATGGTGTTTAGTTCATACAGCAGGTCGACATCACCAGTACCAAAGACTGTCACAACGAGGTTGTCTATTTCAGGAGTACCTTGACCACTACCTGTGAGCGTAACCCTGGAATGGTAGTCAGAAGCACCACTTAGGTCGTCACCTGTACTTACACCGGGAATGGGCCCCTCAGTAGACACGGGAGTATAGCTAACACCTGCATCTGTAGAGAACTCTACCACTACAGCCTCACCCGCTCCAGCTGTTGCATCCCAGCGAATTGAGGTTTCCGACACGTCAGTGACTGAGGTGACATTAAACGCCGGAGAGACTCTTGTTCCAGTGGCTGCATGTGTGAGCTCAAAGCTTGGGTTGACTATTGAGTTCCCAGAAGCTGCAGGCCACGCAGGAGTTGATGTGCATTGGCATCCAACAACAGCGTCCCAATATGAGTCTATGCCCCTTGAACCTATCGTTGTCGCATTCATCCAGACATGCAAACGTACGTATACTGTGCTAGCAGGAGCTGTTTGGTTCTGTAGAGATACCGAAGCCCACACACTCAGTCCGCATGTAGCGGAACTCCTGTTATCAGCTAGAGACGAAAATCCAGAGTCGAGGAATTCTACACCCACCAAGTGCTCTGCTTGACCGAACACGATAGTGTTAGTCTGACACTGCCCCTGAACACTCCATGCTTCACCGGGAGAAGCAGAGAACTGTTGATAAAGTCCGCTATCCGCGGAGGAAGAAGGTGGCGTCTCTCCCCGGAAGAACGTGAGTGCATCATAACACGTATTGTCCCACGGGACAGTACAATCGTCCTCCCATCCCACAGTTTGACCAGACCGCGGCATCCCAGTCCAGCCTATTGGGACTTCAAATCCTGAACCGTCCCACTCTCCGGAAGAAAGAAGCTCTAAGTGGCCGTTCCCAGCGTCTGCAACACCATCAGTGTCAACTAAGGTACCTGCGTCCCACTCCGCAACCGTATCGTCTATGTCCTGCAATGGGAAGCCTACCAGTATCCTCTTAAGGTAGACCATAGCCACCTGATCAACCCAGACCCAGTCGCTCCCGTTATCCGTAACAGACACAGCTGAAGCTGTAGCAGAACCTACACCACTCACTGAAAGAGACACATTTGTACCGTCACTTACAACAGTAACAGTACGCTCAGCAGCTGTGATACTAGTCACCGCTGTGATGTCAGACCCGTTTATCGCCAGAGTAAGTACGCCCGAAGCACTCCAGTATACTCTGAAGGCACTGGCTTTGTTTACCAGGTCGCCACTCGAGTCCGGGTCTAGGTAGCCAACCCACTCTACAGTAAACGTTCCCCCAAGCTCAATGGTAGGATCGTCGGGAGTAGTGATGCCTGCCATACCTGGGAAGAGGTAGTGGAAAGTCTGGAAGTCAGTAGACCCACCCAAGTAGAGGGTATAGCTAACCTGCTCGTTCTGGCCAATACTATCTGCGTACGTCCACCAGTTACCTGACTGCCACCAACTCCTGGTACCCGCAGGCAGGGTAGTGGTAGTAGTTATCGTGTCAATGTTAGCTCTGACCCAGAAAGAGACTACACTGTCTACCGTACTTTCAGCCCAGTCTGTTGGAAGATCAAACGCCAGGGTATTGAAGCCGCTAACCGTAAAGTCAACTGAGGTATCCTCTACGTCGTCAAGTTCAACCCAGTCAGAACCATTCCAGTAGTACCAAACTACGTCTGCGTCCCAAATAGCCGCTTGACTAATGCTAAAGCTGAGAATCCGCCCCGGCGACTGAAGGCCAAAAAGGAAGGAGTCGTCGACAGCAGGTGTCCCAAGGAAGAAGCCTATGTCACCCACAGCATCGTCATTGCACTCAGTAGTGTACGTTGTGTACGTAGCCCCTATGTCTACATACTGCTTACACGACTCCAAACTGTTCTGAAGCGAAGCAGGCATTGCAGGAACCAACTCGCCGTCAGTTCCAACTACTACCGAGTTGAGGCCACTACTGTTGATGAAGTTCTGGTCTACCAGCGCTTGACCCGACAGGCCGAAAGGTACTTGTAAGTCGGTTTGCGCCGAGACTGGGTTCAGTGCCCGGAAGTTAACAAAGTACAGAGCAGTACTGGAGTCTACAGCAGCCCGGACTACTAACACTGTAAGTACCAGAGCTATCAGCACTGTGACTGCTAGTCGTATGACTCTCATCAGCCTCTCTTGAGGAAAAGGATGTAGACAGTAGCAATCACGCTCGTAGCAGCCATGAGTGCAGTCAGCACTATGTCAGTCATCCCAAGGTAGGCTCCTACCGGAAAAATGACTGCAACAGTGAGCGGAGCAAAGGCAGCCTGCTGCGTGATTGCATAGGTAATGTACATCACAAAGAGGTTGAAGGCAGCTAGTAGCAGGGTAGTAAGCAACATACGGTTCATACCTAGCAAGTCTGCCCAGGTATCGAAGTTCTGCCCAAAAGATGTTCCGTCCCAGAACGTCTGCAGATCTTGAGCGTAAGTGGTATCATGCACCCTGTCGTCGAATGACGGAACTGCTACTCTACTGGAAAAGAGATCTGGTGCAATGATCCTGAGATTCGGGATTGAGTTCGAGAAGTATGTATCCCCACCGTTCGTAAACGCCGGACCCTCAGGCGTCTCCTGTACAAGTAAAATATCCGGGTCTGTTAGAGGTGCCCAAGTCACCTCGAGATCCCTAGCTGCGTCAATAACGTGCTCCTTGAACCTCGTCCTTGTCACAAGGAGATTTACCCACTCTATGCTGCCACTACTCACAACGGGCGGAAGCACAAAAAGACCCGGACTACCCTGTACTTTGACAGTATAGCCTCCCTCCCACACTAGACCAAGCGACGTGACCTGACTGCTACTGAAGTAGAAAGCCATGACCCCATCACTATACCCGGCATTAACGTAAGCATAGGGGGAAGTAGACTGTAGCTCTGTGGAACCACTAAAGAACCGAGCCATGAAGGCCTCGGTAGCTCTCTCCGTGGGAGGTGAAGCATAGTCGATAGTGTAGTAGATCACAAGAGTCATGTCGCCACTCTCGACGAGACTATCGTATGCCCTAACCGTTACAATAGCCAGAGTGTCTGGATTAGCTATTGCAAGCGCTCTGGAAGAGGGCTGCAGCAAAGCAGTTAGGACCACCAAAGAGACGAGGAACGCTTTAAGGGGGGCTGAACCTGTCACGTCTGCGACCCCTCCTTCTAATACTACTCAGCTGCTGCTGGTAGTCCTTCTGCCGGTCATATGAGGTGACATCCCCGGATCCTTGGGGTCTTGCAAACAGAAACAGACAATACAGGGCAACTGCAATCCAGCAAACTATTAGAAGTTCCCGGTAGCCAGCGGGTAGAATGTCGAAGCATAGGAAGGCAACATATAGGGACGCAGCTGTCAGGATCATGAACATGAGTCGCATCAGAGGTTCCCTATCCTAAGATGACTCTCGCGGAAGCCAACTCTAGTCCAGGTGTCAAAAAGGTCCCAGTAAGTCGGGCCGTAGATTGTAAGCTTGAACCTCTCAGCTCCCCCAATGAACCGTACTGTTGTTCTATGAGGACAGCCACGCTTGACGCACATAGGCTTTGCGGTTTCGGGATTCGGTACCGATCTACAAGTGGTAGAACACCTCCCAAACCAGTCAATCTGCCTTCTTACTCTCTTATCTATCATGTCACGGTTAGGGGCAACCAGAACGATGGTGATGTTGTAGTGTCGCGACTGAGCCATGAAGTACCCGAAGACCCTAACCAGCTTGTCGGAGGGTGTTCTGGCATCGAAGAGTTTGTAGGCCTCATCAAAGACGAGAGTGGCGTCCATGATGTCTATCCCGAGACTCGCAAGCGCCCCTTCAACAGCAGTCTGTACCTGAGCATCGTCCGTATCCTTAGATATGAGGCGTATCTTGTCTAGTTCCTCAATAAACCGTCTCTCGTCCAGGAAAGTATGCTCTCCGAATGCCTCAGTTAGTCCGAGCCTCGAGCCTATGCACACTACATGCTTACCAAAGAGATCTCGAAGCTGTTTGACAATAGCTACTGCGGCTAGTGTCTTTCCTTTCCCCTTCTTACCCTCCAGGAACACTATTTGGTTCCAGAAGTGCGCAAGGAGCTGCTGTAGCTTAAGACGATTGCGCTCCTCACGCAATCTCCTAAGCCTTGCCTGCTTCTCTAGCCTTACCCGGTTGTCCTCCTGGACTGAGACTGTGGTGGTCATACTACATCGATGCCTCGTCCTCGTCCGCTGCAGCATCCAGGGCTCCCTGAAGTACCCTCACAGCTTCCAGTCTGCCCTTCCTATCACGTGAGATCATGCGCCGGTCAAACTCCCGCACGAACAGCTCCAGGAGACTCACAGTCCGATCAGGATTGTACGCCTCGTCAATGATACGCATACGGACCAGCGGAAGGATCATCTTAGGAGGAGTTTCGGTTATCTTAGTCAGAGAATGACCATCCTCGGGGAACAGGATTCGGTACTCAGGCGGAATGCTGTCTTCCGCTTCCTCATAGTCAAAACCGGGAGGCATCTCAGTCTCTGGAGGCGTTTCATCCTCCAGAGGAACATCGTCTTCCGGCACAGAAGGTCCTGTACCTACAGGGGAATCCTCATCCCTCGGAGGTGCCTGATCTTCGAGAGGACCTTCATCTCCGGGGGGCGTCATGTCATCCAGAGGTCCCTGACTTCCTTGGGGGTCTTGCTCCGTCACGACTACAGGCCTTTCACAATATCTAAGAGTTCCTGCACATCGATAGAACTCTCAGACTGGGTATCGAAAACCAGCCAGAGCATGAACGCGAGACCCGCTGTGACGAGAAGATTGCCTAGGATCATCCAGGTAGTCCAGTTACGTCCTAGTATCTTCCCTTCATTTGCCGCCTCATGTGCGTCTTTCCAGGTCGCCCTAAGCATTCCCTCGTCTGTAATAGCCCGTAAGCTCTGCGCAGTTATGATCGCTTCTCTATTCGCGGGGTCGAAGGGCTCCACGTTATTCCGGGAGTACAGTAGAGTTGGAACTGTTTCTTGCGCCCACGTCGGAAGACCTGGGGGCCACTTAGACCACATTGTCCTTGCCGGAGAGATCATATAGTCCCCTCCGTCTTTAGAAGTGACCTTGTCACTGCCCGCTACCGGTATTAGCTCTCGAGTAATCTGTCGGTTGGGCTCGATGAAGTAGGCGTAGATCTTGTTTACAACCTTACGCCGAATCCAAAAGATCGTAACGCCCATTACGACAAACATCAGCACAAACGAGAACGCCATCATGATGGCAAGTGCTTCTAGGGATGCCCAGAGAAGTCCCATAACCTCAATCCTCGAATGGGTCGCCGCTAAAGATGCTGTCGCCACCCTGGGCCAGAACCGTAGGTATGTTTACATCCTGAGAGTGCTCCTGTACTAAACCCTTGTGATGCAACTGTCGCTGCATCGCCTCACCAGAGCTCTCACCATCCTGCAGAAGTTCAGCCTTGACCTGCCTAGAGGCTTTCTGCTGATTACGAGTCTCCAGGGGATAGATTATCGTTTCCTCAAGAAAGTCAGCTGCCTCAGCAGCCTTCTCCTCAGAGGCATAAGGACCTAACAGAACTCGCTTACCTTCATCGCTATAGCCCAGAACCCAGAAATACATCAATCGACATGCCACCAGAACGCCCGACGCGTAGCCAGAGGCATGCCTCCTGCGTCCGCTGGATAGCTTACAGAAAGAGAGGGGCTAATACTCACAGAGGGACTAAGACGCGCACTGATCTCTACGCCTTTAGGTGCAAACCAGGCAGCCCACTCGTCGTACGTCTCATAGTCTATCTCGTAGCCCTGACCCTTAATCGTGTCCCAGGCCTTCTTAGGACCGTTTACCTTCTCTGTATTGATAGGTTGTCTGTAGGGACTTATGAGGATATCGTCCTCGGTATAGGGAGGGTACAGAGCAATCCAGACTCTACCCTGCTGCCATGTAACTCCAGGAGCTCGTTCTCGTAGTTCCTGAGCCTCTGGTCTTCTGTCTCCACCACCTCGGGGTAGCATACCCCTTCCTCTACGTGGATCACCTGTAGGCACACGCGTAGGTACAGTTGGGATGACCGCCTGTCTGGGAGGAGGAGGCACTCTCTCACCAATGCCTGGAGGTGGTACGTATCTCCTCGGATCAGGAGGTACTTCACCTCTTCTCGGAGGAGGACCTTCGTCTACCCTATCAGGAGGGAGTACCTCTACTCTATCAGCGGGAAGCACTTCCACCCGCTCTGGGGGTAGGACTTCCACCCGTTCTGGAGGTAGAACTTCAGTTCTGGGAGCTAACTCATCTCCGACGCGTAACTCACCTGCCTCTGGTGGGGGTACTCTCCCAGCTAGCTCACCAGCCTCGGTAACCAGAGCTCTCTCGGGTGGTACCCTCTCGCCACCGAGGACCGCACGGGGTACATCTACTTCAGCTGGCACTTCTGTGCCTATAGACCTAAGAGCTTCAACAATGTCCTGGTCGCCGGTATATGCAGCAATTGGTAGCACACCTAAGTCTGCAACACCTGCCCGTAGGTTAGCACGAGCAAACAAAGTATCCGCCTGCACGAACACCTCATCTGCACTACGCTCTAACCTGAGAGCCTCACTCACATTACCTGCAGTTCTCGCCTCTTGAGCACCGTCATAGAGAGCAGTAGCCTGCCTAGCAGCCTGAGAGGAGCGTGTTAGATCGTCAGTGTAAGGAGTGAACCTACCAGGCCCGGGACTGAAGATAGACCTAATCGCTTCAATTGGGCCAACAAGCTTAAGTCTTGCAATCTCAACAGGTGTAAACGGCTTGCCTATGATTAGAACGGCACTTCTCTCTCCAGTCTCGACACTCCGGGTGTACAGCACTTGACTTGGAGGAGGAATATGGGTACCTACAGGTAGAGTAGTCTCAATCTCTACACCCTTCCGATAAAGTTTACCTGAGTCCTGCAGTTCTGTAAGAAGGGCAGGGTCTCTAATGATGACAGAGCCACTAACCGGGGTGTCTGGAATCAAGCCCAGCCTACGAGCAGCTTCAGCTTTCTCTGACAGGGGAATCTCGGTAAGACCCCCCGCAGTAGCCCGTACAAATCTAGACATACGCCCAGGAGCTAAATAAAGTGAACTCCCACCTTGATCACCGACAGTAAGACCAGTAAAGAAGTTCCGGATGTCTGGTGAGTTAGTAACAGCAGCAGGAGTGGTAACCCTCTGAAGAGCAGGAGCTAGAACCTCAATCTCACCAACTCTACCTAGGGGTGCAACAGCCCGCTCGCCCCTGATAGAGGCTAGAGTTACCTTCTCTCTCAGAAGCATAGCTTCTTCTGGTGACACTACCCCTATAGGTACTCGTATAGTGTGAGGAGTCTGAGGGCCCCCTTCTACTACAGGAATACGTATAGTATGCGTCCGAACCTCAAGGGCCTCTATGGGAATCTTTCTCGGACTGAAGATTGTCTCCAAAGGCTCAAGTGCTGTCTTGAGTGTCCGAATAGGGTGTCGAAGAGTAGTAATAGGACTCATCAACTCAGCAATGGCAACCTGACCGGTTGTTCTCCCAAAACCCAGGCCCGCTCTTGAAGCTGCCGCACCCTGTCCAACGATAGGTACCAAGAAAACGAGATCACTCGCAACACCGAGTGCCCTAGCCCAATTAGGCGAGTCCTCCCAAGTACGGATAGTCCCATAGATTGGAATGGATGCCAGACCAACCTCTTTAGCCATCTCAGCAAGTGCAGGCTGTGCATCTAGTATCGTCTGAACAAACTCCCCTCTTGAGGGAAGCACCCGATCAAGATACTCCGTCTTAGTTTCAGCCACTCTCTTACCCAGAGATTCAGCTTCAGCTGTAGCCTGCTCGAAAGCACTACCCATCTCCTCCCGGGCAGCGTCGTACTTCCGATTCAGACTCTCCCAGTTGAACGTCTGTGTCTCAGCGCTACCGAAAGTAAGGGCCTCTTGTAGGGTGTCCCCTATGATCCTAGCAAAGTTCCTAGAAGATGGAATGTCTCCGATCTTCCTCTGTAGACTCTCCTTCACATCCACCTGAGTAGCAGAGAGGTCTGGAGACTCTAGCAAGTGGGCTGCAAGTCTGTCACTGATACCCAGTTCTTCAGAGGCTTCCACGATAGCCAAAGCTCTCTCGCCAGAGGCCCGTAACTCCTCTCTCTCCAGTGCAGGCAAGACCTCCATGACCTTCTTCAAGCTCTCACGAGACGCAGGGGACAAGTCTTCCGCAGGGGTTGCCAGTAGAGTGTCAACAGCCTGTATTCCCAAATCAGCGACTTCACCAGCCTTATCCAGAACAGTAGAACTGTAGCCCGATCGGAAAGCCGGCTCACTAGGAGGTGGAGCTAGTGCTCTTGTAGGAGTAGGTAGTCGTACAGCTGGTGCAGAAACAAAAACACCCCACTGTTGCGCCTGTGTCTGGGCAGCAGTAGGGTCTTCTCGTATTGTGCGTAGCAGGGTTACTGTCTGGTCTGAACTAAGCCGGCCCTCACTACGAGCTGCTAGGACCTGCTGACGAGTAACCTGAGACTCTTCAGTACCTATGTTCCCCGCTCCTCACGGCCCAAACGCAGACGTAGCTAGCTGAACACCGTCCAGCTAGCTACGTCATACGCTCGTGGAAGTTTCTCACGGGCCAATGCTTGCCCGCTACTCCCCTGTGCGGAACCTGGTGAGTCCGAGGAAGATCCCAACCAGGAGCAGGATCGCGATTGCCGAGGGAACCAGTGGCATGATCGCGTTCTCCAAGGCCGACCATGAGGTCGTGTCCTGGGAGTTGATCACCTGCCGAACCACGATGAACGCAACGGTACCGACGATACCCGCGATCATAGAGTTGATTAAGGCATCAACCATCTTTGTGAACCTCCATGGCTTTTGTTAGGTCGCCGTCCGGGTCGAGTCTCTGGGGACATGAGGGCCGGTTGGGCTCTAGATCAGGCCGGCGGCCTTGGCCTCCTCGGCGGTCGGCTCTGCGTCGCCGTCCTTGATCTTCTGGAACGCCGACAGGTAGAACATGAGGGCGTGGTCGCCGCTGCGGCTGTCGTCGTAAGTGCCGATGATGAGCGCCGCCTGCCCATAGCAGCCGGGGTATATCTCCTGGCGATTGGCCGCGCCGATCTCAGCCACGTCGGGGCCGAACACCTGCAGCACCGGCACGAAACGGATCATCTGCGCGAACATCGACAGGAAAGCGTCATCCTTGCCGAACAGGATCGAGGGCCGCAGCACCGTGGCCCGCGGAAACGCCGCGAGCACCCGTTCTTCGCCGAGCTTTTTGGCTGCGGCATATTCGATTTCGGTCTCGTCGTCCGGCTGCGCGGCGATGGCGCTGACATGGACGAAGCTGGAGGCGCCGGTGGCGGCGGCGGCTTCGG
>LAZR01002143.1_pt1 | contig 11752 bp, 17 predicted proteins | sample 329461 | NCBI WGS metagenome assembly LAZR01 (sample SAMN03002196, study PRJNA259156) | marine sediment metagenome | biome: sea floor; feature: Hydrothermal impacted sediments; material: marine sediment; isolation source: Loki non-amplified sample from Loki's castle hydrothermal vent sediment ...
CTTCTTCGGTGCAGCTTTTGCTTTGGACTTGCGCTTCTTGGGTGCGGGCTCTTCTTCTTCCTCTTCTTCTTCCTCCTCCTCTTCTTCCTCCTCTTCAGCGGCAGCTTTGCGACTACGACGCTTCCGTGGAGCGGGAGCTTCCTCTTCTTCCTCCTCTTCTTCTTCCTCCTCCTCGACAGCCCTGCCTTGCTCAGCCATCACTTTCTCAGCGACGTCGGCTGGCATGTACCCCGTGACGCGAGGACGGTCTTGGTCTTCGTACTCCTCGTTCTGGATGTCGAGACCACATGTCTCACCGACAAGTGCATCGATGTCGAGATCGTACTCGGAGTCAGGGATCTCGTAACCTATGCACTCTAACATCGTGCGCAACACCCACAGTGCCTGCGGCTGCAGACTGAAGTTGTCGAACACGGACGAGCCGATGTTCGTCTTCCAGCGTACTGCGAGATACTCCTGCCCGCTGCTCTGAGAGACCTCTCGTGTGATACTTGAGATGTCACCCGTGTATGGCCCATCAGGCGTAGGCATTGCTCCACCTGACTCGACGTCGGTGAAGTCAACGGTTACCACGTTGGTTGATCGTCGTCCCCGCTTCCTCTTAGTAGGTGCGCGTTTCTCTGGCGCTTTGCGGCGCTTGCTCTTCGCCTTAGCTCGCGGCGGCATTGGCTTTTCTCCTTCCTTTGCGTTTGGGTTTGATACCTGACGTCAGATCCTTAATCTTCTGAAAGGTGGGGTCTACGATCACATCCGGCAGTGCACCTGCACTAGCAGGTCGCCGGATCTTGGTCGCGTAGTATTGTTGGGGTCCGATGCGCATGCAGTATTGAGCGACGGCTTGTTCCTCATCGCCCTCACCTACGAAGCGCTCGCGGATGAACGTGCCACCGATGGCATCGACTGCTCCCTCGATGAACGTCACCACGGATGGGATCACCCGCGCACTGATGTTCGGAGCGATCACGTCCGCTTCCTCATCAGTGTCACTGTCAAAGATTCTCTCGTGTGCAATGAAGCACAAGTTGTACAACCTCTTCAGGTCTCGCATGTGTTCGAGCCCGGTCTTGAATAGCCCAGACATCTGCCCCCAGTTGCGAGTCGAGAACACATCGGCAGGTCCTTTCTTTGCCTTGATGCGAACATCAGTCATGGCGAAGTCCTGCAGCGCAGTGATCTGATCGATGATGATCGACTCGTAGTCGGTGCCAGCTGCCAGCTCCCAGTACAAGTCATCGAACTCCTCCCAATTTGTGATCAGGACGTGCTCGATGTCTTCTCGATCTGCAATGGTGTCGGTGCCTCCTTCGTTGCAGTCGATGAGCAGCGATGGTGTTGGGAACGTCGAGGCGAAGTGTGTCTTGCCTGATCCAGACCTGCCATATACCAACATGACGATGTTGCTCTCGACTTCGGTCAGCGGTCGAGCCCTGTCGAGGATCGAGCGTGTAGGCGGGGCTTTACGTTTTGCTTTGCGTCGAACTGCTCCCTTCTTCTTTCGTTTCGCAATAGCCATCAGTCGTCTCCGGTTTCTCGTTGGATGTAGTCGGCTTTGATGACGAAGTCCGTATCGTGTCCGCGTACCTCAGCTTCACATAGGCTACGGAATTCACAGGTTGAACAGTTGAATGGGCTCATGCTGCGTGCGCAACGTGCTCCCTTTCTGCGAGCGAGCTGGATGTCCTCTGCTGTCGCCAGGAAGTCTTCGACCACCTCACTTACCATGGCATCGGTAGGCTTCGGCAGGAACACTCGCTCGTAGAAGGTGTTCTCCTTGCCTTCAAGATGCTTGAGCATCTCGACGTAGTCGTTCGGGTTGAGCTTGTTCTCCGCGATGGTGCGCATGTAGGTGTGCACATCGGTGTCGATGTTCTTGCGCTGCGTTAGCTGACCACCCTTCAATAGCTCAGGCTTTGCCGGTGCCTTCGAGCGTGAGTAGTCCCACAACACACCGTCGATGGGAATGTCAGGATACTTATTGCCCCATGCCCAGACGTAGAGCAGGAGCTGTAGCTCACTGAACCTGTCCTCTCCACTTGGAATGTTGGCGACGAATTTGTGATCGACAATCCAGCGTCGGCCTTGCTGATCAACAGCGACCTTGTCAATGAACCCGGCGAAGCGCAGGTTGCCTGTGATGTCGAAGTAAAGCTCAGCCTCTGACTTTTCATACTTCAGTGGATCGTGACGGTACTTGCGCAGGTAACCCTCGAAGATGGCACCGCAGTCCCCAATGATGTCACCGAACCGCTCCTTCTCTTCCTCGAAGTAGCTTTTGAATTTCTCCTCGTAGCCTGCGAGGATATCCCACGGATCTTTACCAATGAATCCCTTCACGAGCTTCGCCATGACGTATGCGTTAAGCATCTCGTGCAGGATCTCACCTTTGAATAGGCGTATGCCCTTGCGCTGACGTTTGAGCCCTGTCTTGTAGCGATACTGCCATGCCTTTTGACAGCGCCGGAACGATGAAACTTCGGAGTAGCTAATGGTTGCCATACTTTGTCCCCCTGCCCCATGGTCCCAGTTCTGCTTCGCTTTCCATCGGGACGCTGAGTTTGATCTTGAATGTGTCCATGAGCTTCGGTCGCTTGATGATGTTGAGCACCTTCGGCACGCACTCATCGATGTACTCGTCCTTCACGATGGTCAGCAGTGCATCGTGGTGCTCACCTACAATCCTGAGCTTGTTGCGAGGAAACGTCTGGTGCACCTCGACTAGAGCCATTGCTTTGAAATCACCAATGAATCCCTGCACAGGAGAGTTCACTGCCTGCCTCTCTGCTTCGGCACGCACGGTGCGATCTCTTACTTGGATGCCAGGGAGACGTCGCAGTCGTCCGGTGAGGGTGCGTACATGTCCATTCAATCGAGCGAGCTTCTTCACCTTGCGGTGCCACGCTTCAAGCTGGGAGTACAATGCGAAGTAAGCTGTGCGTGCCTGCTTTGCCTCAGCCATCGACGGCTCGAAGCCGTAGTCTTTCTTGCACTGCTCGACATACTTCTTCTCGCGCATGCCATAGATGTATCCAAAGTTCGTAGCCTTCGAGCGATAGCGTCCGTCGTACCAACGTGGCTCCATCTTGATGCACATGCCTGGACCTTCGCGCAGCAGGATCTCCAACGCATTGGAGTAGCCGTACTCCTTCTTGTAAGCGGGATTGAGTTTGTGTGCAGTCGGAACGACAAGATCAGAGAATTCATTGGTGCCCACCTCCATCGTGTTCATGCAGGTGCGCCAGTGGATGTCGATGCCTTCGTTGAAGCAGCGAATCATCTCAGTATCTCGCGAGAGATGCGCTGCCGTGCGAAGTTCAGCCTGTGAGATGTCAGCAACGAGGAACGTCCACCCCGGTGGTGCAGTGATCAAATTGCGGATGGTCCCGTCGCGTGGGATGGGATGCAGCGGTGAGCTATAGCGTCCGGTGACGGTCCCGTGCAATCGGTAGTCGAAATAGTAGGTGTTGCCGATCCGATATTGCTCCCACCCTTTGATGTAGGTGTTGAAAAGTTTTCCGGTGGTGCGGTACTCCAGCAGTTTGTTCACCACTGGATGTTTGCCCATCAGATGGTAGAGCGCGGCCTCAGATGTGCTCTTTGCTTTCTTCGCCGTGAAAACTTTGCAGGGCAGTCCGAGATCCTCGTATAGGACGTCGCCCACCTGTGCAGGGGAGTCCCAGTTCACCTCGTAGCCGGTCAGCTCGTTCAGCTCGCGCTCCAGGGTGAGCTTCTTCGAGAGCAGGTTGAGCCCCACCTCCTTGCGTGCGACCGGATCGACGGTGAGCCCCTCCAGCTCGATGTCCTCCATCGCTCGTGCCCCAGGCATCGTGAGTCGCCAGAAGAGACGATGTAGCTCAGGGTGCTGCTCCAGCATGCCCTCGAAGATGTGACCCAAGCGCAACGTGTACGCGCCGTCTCTGGCGCAATATCTGTAGTTCTCCATGGGCTTCTTCGACCGGCCATTTTTGACCTCCAGGGGGACGTCGTACTCAGCCTCATCGAGGTGGGTCCGCACCATGCTGGTGAGATCGTGACCCAGGTTCTCGTCAAGCAAGTGATGTGCCAACATCGTGTCGAAGCTCAGCCGGAAGCTGCCGCCGAACTGGATACGCATCCACTTGTTGTCGAATTTTCCGTTCTGTGCATAAGTCCGCTTGCGATCTCGACGTGCGATGTAAAACAGCAACTGCATCAAGCGCTTGAGTGCGTTGCCATGGGCAAAGGGGCTGTGGGAAAACTGTTGATAGTCTGGGTGCATGAAGCCAGGGATCACCCAGGTTCGGTGTTCAAGAGCTATCGCGATGGCTGTGATATACCCGTTCGGGTCCCGTGGGAATAGCCCGCTCGTCTCGCAGTCGAAGGCGAACTCGGGAGCCTCCTCGAACTCATGGATGAACTGATCGAGATTGCCCCGGCGCACCACGTTCCACTCCACGGTGTCACTGCGCAGCCCACCTTCTAGTAGTCGAGCGAGTCGAGCGATGTCATCCTTGAAGCCGGGGAGCTTCGATGGATCTCGGAGGCAGTAAGCCGGGTGAAAAACTGGGAAGCCGGTGTACGACACCTTCGGGTTCTCGATGATCTCACCGTGGAACTGGTTGATCTTCGCTTTGCCACGGAAGAGCGTCTTCGTTGCAGGCACACCTGCGGTGACAACAACCTGTGGGTTAAGTGTGGATAACTCTTTTTCAAGATACGGTTTGCAGGCTTTGATTTCTGCAGCCGTTGGCGTGCGGTTGTTTGGAGGGCGGCACTTGACGAGGTTGGTGATATAGGTCTTGTGGATAAGTCCGTGACGCTTCAGCTCTGTGCGTAAAATCTGACCACTCTCACCGATGAAAGGTATGCCTCGTCGGTCCTCATTAGCACCCGGTGCTTCACCAATGAGCACCACTTGGACGTCATCGGATGACTGGGGACCATCACCTCGCATGCACACAGTAGATGCGTTCGCGTGGAGGGGGCAAGCGGTGCAGCTGGAGTTTATGCTCGTCACTGAGCTTTCTTCTTCACAGTGTCCTGTTCTCAAGCTAGGATGAATCTCCTAGCTGGATAGATCACTCCATCGGGAAGCGGGAGAGCGGCAGACCCCAGTCCGAAATCAACCGCTCCCCCTTCGATCCCATCCTAACGGACGAGATGGCAAATAATAAAACAGGTTTCGACGCGACACAAACTGCATTGGATTGGCGGAAGCTCGACGTTTATTGCGTTCCCCTTCGACCTCGATCCAAACGTCCCAAAAACACCCACTGGACTCAGCTGAGATTAGAAGGTGCGAAGCTAAAGCAAGCCTTCAAAGTGGGTGACAACATCGGGGCATTGTGGGGTGAACCATCCAAGCATGCAACCGATCTCGACCTCGATCTCGAAGAAGCCTGCCTCGTCGCTCCGCACATCCTCCCTGAAACATTCATCTACGGTCGTCGCGACAAAATGCGGTCGCACTATGTGTATAGATGTCCCGGTGCAGAGACTAAGAAATGGCAGATCGGTAGGGGCAGTGAAATCGGTACAGTGGTGGAAATTCGATCCACGGGAGCGCAGAGCGTGCTACCTCCATCGATCCACCCTGATGGAGATCGCTACCACATTGAAAACGACGTCGAGTTCTTCGACATCAGCAAGGCAGAGCTGGAACGCTTCGGTGACGAAATAGCAATCGCAGCCATTTTCACACGGTTTTACCCCGAAACGGGTTCCCGACATGACTACGTGCACGCCTGCACCGGCACACTGTGTCATGCAGAGTGGAGCGATGAGAAGGTACGACGAGTGATGGCTGCAGTGCTCAGTGTGGTGCAGCTTCAAGATGATGAGCTGAAGGATCGATTGGGTAGTGTGGTGAACACCATCGAGCACTACAAGATCGGTGATCGCGTGCAAGGCTTTCGTTCACTTGAAACGTGGATGGAGATGCCAGTCATCACGCAGTTGCGTCGATGGTGCACAAGTGGTGCGAAGATAGATCGCTTACTGATTCCTCCACCGATCACGTTGCGTGCTGCATCGGACAAAGACTTCGATGAGTCGTGGCTAAAAGTCGATGGACTCGTTGGTCAAGTCACAGCGTGGGCGGGTAAGAGTTCGTATGTTCAACAGCCCATGTTCGATCTGTCAGTGGGCATCATGTGCACCGCACTCGCGAGTTGCAATAACTATCTTGTCGATGGGTGGGACACTCCACTGCAACCATACCTGATGATCACTGCACCGACAGGTGACGGGAAGAATGCAGTGCTCAGTGCAGTGCAGAGATTTTCACATGAGATCGACTTGGGTGATTACGTTTATCGTGGCTTTCAAAGTTACTACGCGATGCTTGACGAGCTAGCGGAGTCACCCAACATGGCGTGCTGGTTGTGGGATGAAGCAGCTCGCCACATGGCAAATGCAAAGCACGCAGGTAGCGTGGACTTTCAAACGCTGAGCCATGTGATCTCATTGTACGGACAGGCAAGTGAGTGGGTCCCTGGCACTCCCGGTCGTAAGCAAACGATCCCACCACTTGAACATCCTTTCCTTCTCGTCCTTGCTACAGCACAACCTGATCAATTGATGGATGCATTGACCAGTGCTGCTGAAGAAACAGGCTTCACTAATAGATTCATTCTTGTTGACTCCGGTGAGGCATTCCCTCCGCGCAATCGCAAGCGATCAAAGACGTTCCCGTCTGCAATCAAAAAGCACGGTCGCTTGCTACGTGATCACGAACCCATGGAAGGAGAGTTCACTCGCATCAAGTGGGCAGACACGAAGACGTGGGCAATGTTCGATGAGTTTGAGGAGATGTCTCGACGTCGGACGCATCGAGGTGAGAAGGCATGGGCGCGTGCGAATCAGAACGCACTGATCCTCGCAGGCATCGCAGCTGTCGGCATCGATCCTGCCCGACCAGAGATCACACAAGACCTCGCACGGTGGGCTCTGGAGCTTGTGACATGGAGTACCGACCGATGGGCTGACAAGATACGCTTGAGCGGCGGCGAGACGATCAACGAGAAGGAATCTTTCCACGTCGAGCAGCGCATCAGAGACCCACGCAAATACGCGAAGAGTGCACAGTCGAAGGTGCATCAAGATCTGATTACGAAGGGCTTCATGCCTCACTCAGTGCTGCTACGTCTGTGTCGCAAGATTCAACGTCAACGCCTGGAACAGATCCTCGATGATCTGCATGATGCTGAGATCGTCGGATCGAATCAGGACGAGAATGGGAATATCTACTACTTCGCTAGGTGACGGGGACTCGCTCGATCCACACTGAGCACAGACCCACCATCTCTGCCGATGACGGGAGCGAGTAGTAGTCATCACTAGCGTCGTGGGGTTGCGTGATGCGCTTTACATGCGCCTGTGCGTGCTCCTCGCTGGTGAATGCCTTGACGACAGTCTGTGCACCGTCCGTAGAGAAACGCCCCATCACGAGGTATACGTGGTCACTCAAAGATAGATACTCCTGCCCAAAGTAATAGGTAAAGCGCGAGGACGATCAGTCCTCCAACCCAAGCAATGCGCCAGAGGACACGCAGTGTGTTGCCCACCTCCCCAGCCCGGATGATATTGATGATCATCCAGGCGAGGAGAATGCCTCCGGTTACTGCAATCATAGATTCCCCGACTCGCAGGTCTTCTGCAACACCTTACGCACCTCAGTGTGCTCGTCAGTGAAGTACACCTTGCTGTACATGATGTTGTCGTTCGCCTTGAGCATCGCGTGACACGTCTGCTTGTCAGGTGTCGCGATGGTGAGGTGCTGCTCGATGGCGTTATCGCCAGCGCTTAGAACTAGAAATAGGAACCATACTTTCACGGCTCTTCCTCCTCTGTTGCTCAGTGACTTTCCGGTTGAGGTATTGCATAGCTTCCTCTGTGCCGGGACCTGTTCCAGTTCCGAGAGCCTCAGTGAGATCACCAAGGCTTTGGAGACTGAAGATTCGTTTGAAGAATCCCATAGCTACTCCTCTCGTGATTTATAGAGTGCCTCAACAGCGTCGAGGACCTTGTGCATTCCTTCACGTTCCGACTGATCGTTCTCACCGTCCGCGAATTCACGCAGGATGCTGAGCGCTTCCAGAACGTCTTTGTCGGAATAGATACCGACGCGGACTAACACATCTGACAGGGGGTGCACGATAGCTGCGACGTCATAGTTGAATCGGTCGCTCACCATGCATCCCCTTCGAGTTTGTTGGTGTAGTGGACGGTGTCGGTCTCATCGATGACGCGCCACCACTTGACCGCAGTCCAGCGGAAGAATAGATCCTTCGCGGCAGCTTCCGCTTCCTCAGGGGTGTCGTGACGGATGGCGTTCGCTGCCCATGAATCGGGTGGATCGCCTGCGGTGTTGACCTCGACGCGAAACTCCGTGCCGGGCTTCTTCTCCTTGCAGTGGTGGGGAATCCCATTGCTGAGCGGCTGAAGTACTTGATGGCACTTGGGGCACTCGTGCTGCACGGGTGGCATCGGATCGTTGAACTTGCTCATCAGCTTCTCTCCTGTGCTGCTGCTTTACCGACGCGACGTTCCTTGCTACGTGCGCGACGACGATTCTTGCGATTCTCGTTGCGAGACAAGCTCACCTTATATGCCTCTGCTCCGTACTTCATTCAATCGCTCCGTTGCCAGAAACGAACCATACTTGACGTCGCTCCTGTGTAATATGAAGTAGATCACACTTCTGATCTTAAATCGAGTATCATTCTATGAATAAAGTCTGGACACGGGAGCGTCTTCTAGTATACGATCCGTTTCAGTGGTTACTACCGGAGCAAAATAGATGGACAAAGCAATGAACAACCTGAAGCCCCTCGCTGACGAGTACGGCGAGATCAACGCTCAGCTGGCTGACCTGAAGAAGCGTCAGAAGAGCATCAAAGCGGTGTTCGAGCAGGCTGACGTGAAAGAGCTGGAAGGTCTGACCTTCCGCATCGTGGTGTCGCAGGTGGATGACAGTTCCTGCCCCGACTACAAGACCATCTGCGAGAAGCTGGAGCCGTCGCGTCAGATGATCGCGGCGAACCAGAAGGTCACCAAGGGCTACACCCGCATCAACGTCTACGGTCGCACGGGGGACGAGTGATGGCAGTTGAGCAGCACTTCTACAGCAATCTGCAAGGGCGCAGGATCACGCCACTCCCGGCGCGCACCGAGCCCCACTTCCACATGCGCGAGGATCTGCCGCAGGGCATCGTGTATCTCGTCCACACTGTGTATGTCGATAATGAAAGTGGCGAGCCCACGTTGGTGAGCGAGCGCGTCGATGTCACGAGCGCTTTCAGGGACGATGAGTTGAACAAGGATGCGCCTGCGGCCATCGGTGACACCGGCACCATCTCCGAGCGTTTCAAGAACGCACCGCAAAGCGCGACGATCCCCATCACGTTCCTGGGTTCGATATGGGAGTTGCTGCCATGATGAGATACGCACTCATCAAAGAACATCGTCCGAGCGAGACTGTCGAGGGCATCGCGGCCTACCTGCCAGCGAACTATCACATCGTTCATGTAAGTCCTACGGATGGCATCCTGATCGCAGGTGGTGATGACCACGGTTGGACGTTGGACGGCTATGTGATCCCGCGCCTTGGCTCAGGGATGATCGTAGCGCAAGAGGTCTGGCCGATGTTTGTCGGTCGCAACCCGAACTATCCCGTGCAGATGGAAGTCCCTCGTGCCTGGATACTCAGACAGGTGTCCCCGAATGCCAATGACTGAACATGACAAAGTGTTTGAGAAACTACGCACCCTGGTCCTTGGCGAAGAATCTGAGCAGGATGAATGGTGTGTGATGTCAGTTGCAGCAGTTCGTATTCAGAGGTTGGAGGCTGAGCTAGAGCAAGAGAGATCAGCACTCAAACTTAATGAACGCTGGAACTCAGAATACGTGGACCTGCTTATAGACAAGGATGAGCTGATCAAGAAAGCGATGGAGTTACTTACACTGCCAGATCGTTCCTACGATGCCCGTGGGTTACTCCAACAAGCCCTGAAGAAATCCGATGAACGGTAGTTGCAATAGGAGCGCTACTGTGGATAATCAGATTCTGAACTAACCCGGAGCAAAAAAGATATGTTGAACTTTTCCATTTACTGCGGCGGCGAGAAGCTCGAACGTGAAGAGCTTGTCAACGTCGAAACCCCCCGAGCCACTAGCTCGCACGTCCCCGTCCCCCACTCCGACTACATCGATATGATCGAGGATGCATTCCGCACTGTCGGTCTCGCGTTCGGTGAGCAGGCGCACGCTGTAGCTCGCGAAGGCAAGCAGTATTTCGGCATGGCTGAGGTGGTGGGCGACATCGGCAAGCATGCCAAGTGGGCGACGGTCGCAGGCTTTCGCGGCTCGCACGACAAGAGCATCGCTCGCGAACTGGTCATCGGTGATCAGGTCTTTGTCTGCGACAACCTCTGCTTCTTTGGCGAGATCAAGTTTGGTCGCAAGCACACTACCAACATCATGCGCGACCTCCCCGATCTCATCCACGGTGCAGTGGCGCAGATCAAGTCCCGCTCAGAGGATCAGGCAGTGCGTTACGAGCGCTATCAGGTCGCTCAGCTGAAGGACTCGGTGGTCAACCATACGATCATCCAAATGCTGCGCCAGGGTGTCATCAACACCCAGCGCGTCGAGAAGGTCGTCAACGAGTACTATGAGCCGAGCCACGTCGAGCACCTGAACGATAACGGCGAGCGCACCATCTGGACGCTGCACAACGCAGTCACAGAGTCGCTCAAAGGTATCGGTCCCAACTCGCTGCCTCGTCGTACCATCCAGTTGCAGACGCTGCTGGACCAAGCTACGGACTACGCGCTCGCAGCGTAAGGTTCGCTCCGCTGGGATGGGACATGGATGTCCCGCTCAGTTTTGTGACGCAGTTCATATCACTAGAGTACGCTCCCTTGTAAAGTCCGTTACATGAAGACACCCCGCAACATCGTCGCCAAGCACGCTCGCACCTTCAACACGGCGCGGACGTTCAAGGACCGCAAGCAAGCGGCAAAGCGCGGCGAGCGCAAGCATCGGAGCAACTGGACATGAGCAGAACTACCCGACGCGACTACACTGGCAGCAAGCGCTTCGACAGCACCTGCCGCAACCATGGCTCCTGCGGCTACTGCAGCAGCGGACGTCAGTTCTCAAGCAAGCGCCGTGCCCCGGCACCCCAGGAGGTGCGAGCATGAGCATCCAACATATCCCCGGCACTCCCAACCAATTCAAGCTTGTGATCGACTTCGATCTGCAAGCCACCGACGATGGCAACTGGATGCTGTATGCGCGTACAGATGCCGGTCGTGGCTGGATCTGCTCGAAGTTCAACATGATGGCTGACCCCATCTTGGACCCCTCAGGTGCCTCGTTGGCGATGCAACTCATCGCGCAAGAAGGGCTGACATTCACCATCGATGGCGAGTTGATACACGCATGACGCTGTTCAACGGTCAGCGAGCCATGTCACGCAAACGGTTTGAAAAGATTCGCCAGACTGGTCTCGCCTATGAATACGACAAGGCGGAATACTGGTTCTGGGAGTACATGTTTAGTTTCTTTGGCGAACCTCTCTAAAGTGTGAACCAGTTCTTTACAAGACATCGTTCCCGTGCTTTAATCCATTCTCAGTCGAGCAACGGGAGAAGCGGAAAGAACGAACCATCAAACCCTGGCTCCGCGTAAAGTCGCACTAGCTGCGGTGCGGAGTCAGAAGCCCGGAGGGTGAGCCCCTCCTCAGATCCGGGTTGGGTATAACGGCAAAGAG
>LAZR01002144.1_pt1 | contig 11746 bp, 8 predicted proteins | sample 329461 | NCBI WGS metagenome assembly LAZR01 (sample SAMN03002196, study PRJNA259156) | marine sediment metagenome | biome: sea floor; feature: Hydrothermal impacted sediments; material: marine sediment; isolation source: Loki non-amplified sample from Loki's castle hydrothermal vent sediment ...
AGCCCGTCACTATGATCTGGCTGCCCACCACCTTGAGCCAATAATGTTGTAAAAGGCGCAGCGTTAGCCACAATAAAGCTATTTGTACATATTTCTTTGGGCTCATTATCGTCGAGTTTTACATTAAGTAGCTGTGATTTTTGTTCGCCAAAAGCTTCAAAAAAACCATTTAGATAGGCAAGTTGCCCCGACTTATTTTTCGACTCTCTATCTGCTTTTTCTATCATTGATTGCTCAAAACCAATGCCCGCTAATAAAAGTACTAATTCATTATTACAATAAGCAGTATCTATTATGCTTGTTTGACCATCTATAATTAGGTCACAGGCTTGTTCTACTGGAATAAACTTAGAGGTAATACCCATCAATACATGCGCAAGGGCGTTTGCAGTCCCCATAGGGATGATGCCTAGTTTACATTGTGTATTTACAAGTACGCTTGCAACTTCGGCCACCGTACCATCTCCCCCGCATGCGATAATAATATCCGGATTTTGCGCAATTTCCTGTCTAGCCAGCTCAATACCGTTAACTTCTTTTGTAGTAGTGAGTACTTTCAAATCGTAATAGTCCGATAGCCGCGCAACAATTAAGTGCTCTTTTTCTTCCCATAATCGTGTACCAGATACAGGGTTAGCAATTAAAACGGCTTTGTTTTTAATCAGTAATTCGCCTTTTTTATGTCGCTTAGCTAAATGACGAAGTTGATGCTTATTTAAGTTTGCGGTTTCGCGGGTTTCTTTTATTTGCGCAAGTACTTCATGTACATCTGCATTTTTGTTTTGACTCAATAAATAAGCCGCCATTACAAAAACAGACCGCCCACGGCCTAAGGCGCAATGTACAACTACGCGACGATTTTCTTTTATATGGTGATGTATCCAATTAATAGCCTGATTCAGCTGCGAATGTGAAGGGACACTATGATCAAGCACCGGAATATTTAAGTAATTAAAGTTCTCTTGCGTTGAACTCCACTCTAGACCGTCAAACTCGCACGTTACATCCAAAATCGCCGTAATTCCGTTATCTTTTAATGTGTCTATGTCTGAGGGAAATAATCGGCAAGCTAAAAATAGATTTTCGTTGATTTGTTGAATGGGCGGTACTTTGTCATGCTTACGCGACCAGGCATTATAAATTTGCACACCAAATAAAAATGGCACAAACGCCCAACGTATATAAAATGGGATCACTCCATTTTCACGTTTTCTAAATATTTTTGCTGTATTAAAAATATATGCGGTACTCACTAATAAAAGTGACAGCGCAGTCCAATAAAAAACAATAGCAAAGTAAACAGAGTTTACTTCCCAGCCAATAAAAATAAGTAGTAATGCTAAAAGTGAATAACCAATTGCAGCCCACATAGTCTCTCCTTTGTGTAAATAATTCCGATTTTCTAATTTTAATTTAAACGGCTTTATGTACTCTTTTGCAAATATCACGCCATATAAACGGCATTTTAAATTCAAATTAAAACCATAAGCTATTGATATATAATATTAATAATAAAATAAATTTAAGTGCAATCTGCTCTTTGTGCATTTTTTACAAACATGTGAATAAATTATACTTACACGTCTAAATTTCAAATACTGATCGGTTATTGCTTGTACTAACGTATAAAGCAGCTAATCTAAAAATCAATTAAAATTTTTTGCATCCAAATCACGCCCTCAACCGTTTACTCAATGATAATAAGAAAAACAGGACCCCTATGGATAACGATGATTTACTCCCTCTTTTGTGCGCAACAGCACAAGGTGACAAAAATGCTTTCTCGAGTTTGTACCAGCAAACTAGCGGCAAACTTTTTGCTATTAGTTTAAACATGCTCACAAATAGAGCCCATGCCGAGGAAGCATTACAAGATGCTTTTATAAAAATTTGGCATAACGCATCTGAGTATAATGCTTCAAAAGGCACTGTTATAAGCTGGATGATAAGTATAGTTAGGTATAGAAGTCTCGACTCGCTGCGCTATCACAAAGTACGAAAAGAGCAGTCGTTAGGCGATGATGAATATGAGAATGAATGCATCGATGTTAATTACGATGAAGAAACAAAACTGGTTAATTGTATCGAACAACTTGAGCCGCAACAAAAACAAGCTATTCACTTAGCTTATTACAAGGGGCTGAGTCATAGCGAATTAGTGGATCATATCGAAACGCCATTAGGTACAGTTAAAAGCTGGATCAGGCGTGGGCTCATGCAGCTACAAAGGTGTTTAACATTATGAATTATAATAAACCCGAATTATTAGACGCACTTGCTGGGCAGTATGTTCTTGGCACACTTAGAGGACTTGCCCGTAAGCGCTTTCAGCGTCTGTTGCTTAGTTCGAACCAAGCACGTGAAGCAACAAGTATGTGGGAGCAAAACCTAAATAACTTAGCGAGTGCTATTACACCGCAAACGCCACATGACGATGTATGGATAAATATTCTACAGCGCATTGAAAACAGGCCACAAACAAGTAAAACGGTTATACATACTAAGCCATCTATTTGGCGTACATGGTCTTTTGTTGCAACAGCCGCGTGTATTGTTTTAGCCTTTTTAATTATTCAACCTTCTAATAATGTTGTTCAAACGCAACAAATTGCCTTGGTCCAAAATCAAGATAAGCAATCATTATGGTTTATTGATGTTAACGATAAAGGGCTTTCTATCAAAGCCAGTAGCCAATTGGTTGCTCAAACAAATAAAGATTATGAGCTTTGGATGATTTTAAAAGGGCAAGATGCGCCTATTTCATTAGGTTTACTTCCCAAGCAAGGAAGTAAAACATTATTAAAAGATAACCGCTTCAACGCAAGTGATATTGCATTGCTAGCAGTAAGTTTAGAACCTATTGGTGGCTCGCCAAATGGATCACCGACCGAGGTGTTATACACCACAGAGCTAGTACTTTTATAACCTTACTATTACGACTAATATTGGCTGCTTGTATAAAGCAGCCAATCCTCAATTTAAGTTTTTAACAAAATATAAAATTAATTTAACTTTTTTGCATCCAATTTAAATCCTGCCCCGTTATTAGCTATGACTTCAATCAAAACTAAAGGACAAAGTCATGAAAGCTTTAACTCCATCAATACTCGCAGTAGTAATATGTAGTACATTTGTAAGTGCACCAAGTGAAGCATCTAGCCACAGAGAAGCGCCAAATATAAGCCGTTTCCCGACTTTAGATTCAACCGATTTTTATGTATTTAATAGTTACGAACAAGGTCGTGGTGATTTTGTAACACTAATAGCTAACTATATCCCGCTGCAAGATGCATACGGCGGTCCTAATTACTTTGCAATGGACCCAGATGCTACCTACAGCATTCATATAGATAACGACGGCGATGCTGTTGAAGATATTACATTTGCGTTTAACTTTAAAAGCATGCTCCCTAACGACAATCAAGGCGTGCAATTAACAGTTGGACCTGAAGGTAATCAACGAACAGTTTCGGTACCACTTAAAAATGTTGGCGGCGTGGCTGCAGGTGATGACAGCGCAGCAAATTTTAGTGAATCATACACAATGACCATGATTAGCGGCGCGCAGCGTACTGGCGAAACAACGGTATTAAATAACACTGCATCAAACTCAAGCTCATTTTCTAAACCGCTTGATTATGTAGGTGATAAAACATTTGGATCGATGAGTGATTATCAAACTTATGCTGACCAATTTGTTTATCAGGTTTCAATTCCTAACTGTGAAAACATGGCACAAGTTTTTGTAGGACAACGAAAAGACCCATTTGTAGTTAACCTAGGTAAAACATTTGATTTAGTTAACTATGTACCTGTAGAAGGTGATAGCGCCCCAGGTACTGGTGACGGCGGTGGTTTCCCAGGTGGTATAACGCAATCTGCTGATAACGACGATCTTGCAGATAAAAACGTCACATCAATCGCTATCGAAATACCAAAGAGTTGTATTGTTGGTGAAGGTAACGGTGTAATTGGCTCGTGGACAACGGCAAGCTTACCTCAAGCACGTGTATTAAACCCAAATGCTAAATTTGCTAATAATGCGGTAAACGGTGGTGCATTAACTCAGGTCTCACGCCTAGGTAGCCCACTTGTAAATGAGCTTGTAATTGGCATTAAAGACAAAGACGCATTTTCAACAGCGCACCCTAAAGATGATGCACAATTCTTAGATTATGTATCTCACCCAGCACTACCAGAGTTATTAAATATTTTGTTTAAAGATGCGGTTAATACAACACTAGATACTAACTTTGAAACTCTGGCACCCACTAACTTCCCGCGTACTGATTTAATCACTGCATTTTTAACGGGTTTTGCAGACGTTAATCAGCTAGCAACGGTAACACCTTCAGAAATGCTGCGTTTAAACACAGCCATTACCGCAACAGCGCAGGCTGATCAATCTGCATTTGGTGTAGCGGGTAATGATTTAGCGGGTTTCCCAAATGGTCGTCGCCCGGGTGATGATGTGGTTGATATTGCACTGCGCGTTGTGATGGGTCGTTTATGTCATCCTATTCCTGTAAATGGTGAAGACACTGACTTAGGCCTTTGTACACCAGAGGATGCTAATACGGGTACAGTTCCATTTACTGATGGCGCACCTATTGATGCAACAATGATGGACTCAACATTCCCATACCTTGCAACACCTATTGCAGGATCTAAATAAGGAGTTAACTAATGCGTAATATAAAAACGACCCATATTTGTGTTCTCCTCAGTGCATTAACATTGGGTGCATGTAGTAGCGATGACGATAAAAAACAACCTACACCAGTTGTAAATACAGCACCTACAGCAATCGATGCAATGCTAACAACACAAACAGAAGTAAGCATTACCGATATGCTCAGCGCAAGCGATAATGATGGCGATTCACTTACTTACTCGTTAACAAGTGAGCCAACACTCGGTACTGTTACCGTTAATAACGACGGTAATTTTACCTATACACCAAATAAAGAAGTGACAGGTTCAGATAGCTTTATGTTTGGTGTAAGTGACGGCGTTAATTTGCAAGTAACTGCAACAGTAAACATTACAATTGACCCACTACAAGTCGACTTTGCTCAATTTGCAACTGATGCATTTAATCAAGCGCCAAATGCAGAGCCGTTAACTGTTAACGGTAGGGTGTTTACAAACACAGATACCGATGTTGATGGATTAATTTCAACAAGCGGTAACTAAATTAGCAACTAAACAAGTAATTAAGCTGACAGGCCATGGATGGCTTTTTCAAAGGATATTTATAATGCATTTATCAGTACTTAAACCCCTCACTATTATTGCTATTTGCTTAACCTCTTTCGCGGTGAGTGCGGCTCCTTATACTCCAAAAGATGACGCAGTTATTGCCAAAAGTAATTCAACGCTTAGTGCTTCCCTCTCTGTTGACGAAATAAATACATTAGTCACTAACAGTCAATATGCTGGCCAAACAGAGCGCTTACAAGGGCTACTTAAAACCCGCTTAGCTCAGTTATATAACCAAACACCCACGTCTCAAATTGGTTACTTATATGCTCGTGTTTTACAAAAAGAGCACCTTTTTGGCGAAGCAATTAACGTTGCCACCAACGTTTTGATTACCGAACCACAGCATAGTAATAGCCATTTATTGCTAGCCAATATACTTATGACTCAAGGTAAGTTTGCACAAGCAAAAAAACACTGTGTTGCCTTGATTGGTCAAGTAAGTACCATTACTGCTAGCACTTGTGTGCTAGACGTACAAAGCCAACATGAAAGCGTTTTACACAGCTACCAAGCATTAGTAAAAATTATAAATAAAAATCAAACTAGCCTAGCTACAAACCATGTTTTAAGTGAAATGAGCTATCGTTTAAATAACTACAAGCAAGCTTTGTCTCACTTACAAAGTGTAGATTTAGTTCAAGCCCCTGTGAGCCTAATTGTGTTATGGGCCGATATTCAAATTGCTCTAAACCAACCACAACAAGTATTAAATACTTTAAGCGTACTGCTTCCTGATAAAGGTAATTTAGAAGATGCTATTTTGCTAAGACTTTCAATCGCAGAAAAAAAACTAAATAAACGCGATAAAAAATGGCAAAATACAATGGCGAAAAGAGTTACACTTAGAGAGCTTCGTAAAGATTCTTTTCATGCGAGTGACTTAGCTAAATATTACCTTGATGTACAACCAAATCGCGAAAAAGCACTTTACTGGGCTCATATTAATTGGCAACAGGCTAAAATGAGCACCGATGAGCAATTACTTATTAAAGCAAAAGCGATGCAACGAGATACACTATGAAAACGCCTTATCTATTTATACTCACTTTAATGCTGTGTATTTTCTCAACTTACAGCTTTTCCCATCAAATAAGTACAAGTTATATAACCCTAAATAGCAAGAACGATAACGACACCAACAAAAGCCAATACACGGGTACCTGGCAAGTTAATATCGCCGACTTAGAGCACGCAGTGCCTCTAGATTTAGATAAAAACGGGCAAATTTCGTGGGCAGAAATAAAAGCAAAACGCAGATCAATTAATAACTTCGTTACAGAAAGTTTAAATATCACGCAAAACGCGCAAGCATGCCCATTAAAAAGTGAAGGTATCTATCAGCTAGATAACCATTTTAACCAGCCTTATTTGGTTATTCCGCTGCTGTTTAACTGCAATGATAGTGAAACAATCTCTCTTTCGTATTCTGCTTTTTTTAAAACCGATGCTAATCATAAATCTATCGTAAATATAAACGGTGTATCTCGTGTATTTAATATCAACGAGGCTCAGCAAACATTTAGCTTTGAAAAATCCAGTTATTTAAGCACGTTCAATCAATACGTTTATCAAGGTGTTTTACATATTTGGATAGGTATTGATCATATTTTATTTTTAATCGCCCTATTACTTACCTGTGTTTTAAAACGTAGTAACAAAACATGGCAAGGTATTAGCTCTAAAAAACACATTATTAAACACACAGCATGGATAGTAACCGCGTTTACGCTTGCGCACTCTATTACGCTTACAGCAACAGCTATGAACTTAGTCTCGCCAAATAGTCGCTGGGTAGAGCTTGGAATTGCTATATCGGTTTTATTTGCAGCATTAAATAATGTGTGGCCGTTGGTACTTCGTTTAGGGTGGCTTACTTTTGCTTTTGGTTTACTGCACGGCATGGGATTTGCGAGCGTACTTGGTGAGCTTGGCTTGTCGAGTGACTATCAATTATTGAGCATTTTAGCATTTAATTTAGGGGTCGAAATTGGTCAGCTCAGTATATTACTGGTTGCGCTGCCAATACTCATTTATGTACGAAACTACACCTGGTATAAAAAGTGGTTAATGCCAATGGGCTCCGTTGCCATTGCAATCATTGCACTTCAGTGGTCAATCGAGCGTTTTTAAATAGCCCAAATAAAAAAGCTAGCCAAAATATTGGCTAGCTTACTTTTTAGTTTATCTATTTTGCGCTTTACGATGCTTTATCAAATGGCATTAGTAATGTTTTCATCGCAGGGCGAAGCGCTATTAACACTGTTTTTTCGGTTAGCTCAGGGTAGAGTAACTTTCTAAGTAATAACCCTGCCATCATCGAAAAAATAACATTAATTCGACTTTCAAGTTCAAGCTCATCAATGTCTTTGAGCGCACTTCGCTCGCTTGTTAAAAGCTGTCTCATGCGCCCGCGTGCTTGAGTATCCATATCACGTAGCAATGAAGCTACTTTAACATTTCGACCTGCTTCAGCCATCATATCTAAGTCAACTACACATGCCCCTGTGTCCATGTGCCTCTGAACACCAATGTTTAAGCCATCTAAAAGAGCTGCTAAAACATCACCAGGGTGATCTTCAAACTGTTGGAAGATAGAAAACATTTCTTCCATGTCTTTTTCAATAATGCTTTCTATAATTGCTTCTTTACTTTCAAAGTAATTATAAATATGGCCCGCACTCATCCCTGCCGTTTTAGATATTTCAGCCATGCCTGCACCGTGGTAACCTTTTCGGCGAAAACACTCTGCAGCCGCTGTTAGTATTTGTTCGCGCCTAGCTTGCGCTATAGCGGGATCTGTTTGCCTTTTTGCTTTAGGCTTCATGTTCAACTCCACTACCAAGTCATAAACTCAGTAAAGCAAGAGCTATAAATAGTCTCGCTATATAAATATGTAATGCGGCTTTAAAAGCCGCAAATATTATTTCTCTTCCTGAGCTGTTTCACTGGTTACGTTCCATCCGCCACCAAGCGCTTTGTACAAATTAATTTGGCTTGCAAGATACGCTTGCTGACCCGAAATTAACTGTTGCTGCGCGCCGTACCACGTACGCTGAGCATCAAGTACTTGCAAGTAGCTATCTGCGCCTTTTTCGTAACGCATTTTTGATAAATCAAACGTGATTTGTCGGCTACTTATAAGCATATCAAGCGCACTTAGTTGCTCTTGGTAACCTTCTCTATCAGCAAGTGCATCGGCAACTTCGCGAAACGCATTTTGAATTTTTTGCTGGTACGTTGCCACCGCAATTGCTTGATCGGCTTTAGCCACATCAAGATTTGCTTGGTTACGTCCCATATTAAAAATAGGTAAGCTAATTGTCGGCACAAAACTCCATGTCCCTGAGCCTGAATCAAATAAGCCACTTAAGTCACTTGAAGCAGTGCCGGCATTGGCCGTTAAGCTAATGCTTGGATAAAACGCCGCACGTGCAATGCCAATATTGGCATTTGCAGCAAGCATTAAATGCTCAGCGGCTTTAATATCAGGGCGTTGCGATAGCAAATCAGACGGTAAACCAACTGGCACTTCTGGCATGCTGATCAAATTAGTTAGGTCTTTGTTAGGCAGCAAATCGGCTGAAACAGATTTCCCTACTAATAAATCTAGGGCACTTTTATCACGCTTTAACAAACGCTTATATGTTGCTATATCTACTTTTGCTGTAGCTACTGTGCTTTTAAGCTGTTCAAGGGTAATTGAAGACGTAGCCCCCAAATCAAAGCTTTTTTGCGTAAGCGATAATGACTCTTGCTGAGAGGTTAGCGTTTCTTTTGCAAGCTCTAGCAGTTGTAAGTCCGTCGCGTAACTAAGCCACGCATTTGCAAGCTCAGAAATTAAAGATACCTGCGTACTGTATTGACTAAGCTCTGTAGAGTATAAATTTTGGAGTGCTTGCGCTGATTGGTTGCGCACTTTGCCCCAAATATCTAACTCGTAAGAGGTAATACCTACTGTTGCACTGTACTGCGAGCTTATAGCTGCATCGCCAGTGCCCGACAAATCAGCCGGTAAACGCTGGCGCGTACCAGAAGCATTTAAATCAAGCGACGGATACAAAGCAGAGTCTTCAATTTGATACAAACCACGAACACGCTGCACGTTAAGCACAGCAATTTGCATGTCTTTATTATGCTCAAGGCTTTGTGTAATTAATGTTTGTAGTTTTTCGTCATTAAAAAACTGTTGCCAATTTAATTGCTGCGCAGCGCTTTGCTCAGTACCTGATGCATAAGCATCAGATACTGGTAGAGCAAGATCTTTTTGCTCTGGTGCAAGTTGGCAACCACTTAGTACTAATAAAGCAACGGCACTTAGGCTGAATGTTTTAATACTCATTCTGCACTCTCCTTCGTTGTCTCTTTAGCTTTGCCTGGGAATACACGGCGAACTAACACAAAGAATAACGGTACAAAAACAACAACTAATATTGATGATGCAAGTGTGCCACCAATGATTGAAATACCTAGCGCATTTTGCGCGCCAGAGCCCGCACTTGAGGCAATCGCCAGTGGGATTACACCACAAATAAATGCCATTGAAGTCATGAGTATTGGACGTAAACGTAAACGAACAGCAGCAACTGCTGCATCAACTAATCCCAGCCCTTCATCCATTTTATGAATCGCAAACTCTACAATTAATATCGCATTTTTAGACGCTAAACCTATGGTGGTCAACAAGCCCACCTGTAAGTAAATATCGTTAGATAAGCCACCGCCAAGCGCCGCCATAATTGCACCAAATATACCCAGTGGCACAATCATCATTACCGCAAACGGTACTGACCAACTTTCATAAAGTGCGGCTAAACATAAAAATACAAATAATAATGACAAACCATATAGTAATGGAGCCTGACCACTACTAGAGCGCTCTTGGAATGAAATACCGGTCCATTCAGACGAAATACCATTAGGTAATTGTTTTACTAAGCGTTCCATTTCATCCATTGCTTGGCCGGTACTGTAACCTGGTGCTGCACTACCTTGAATTTCCATTGCAGAAAAACCATTGTAACGCTCTAAGCGTGGTGAACCATAAGTCCAGTAAGCACTAGCAAAGGCTGAAAACGGCACCATATCGCCATTATCATTGCGTACATACCACTTATCTAAATCCTCTGGCACCATGCGCGATTGTGCGTCACCTTGCATATACACTTTTTTAACTCGACCACGGTCAATAAAGTCATTTACATAACTACTACCCCATGCTGTCGAAAGCGTACTGTTGATATCGTTTTGCGACACGCCAAGCGCTTCGGCTTTTGCAAGGTCTGTATCAAGTTGCAGCTCTGGCATATCTTCTTGTCCGTTTGGACGTACACCCGCTAAAATTGGACTTTGACTTGCTAAACCTAATAATTGATTTCGTGCAGCTAGTAACTCATCGTGGCCTAGGCCTACACGGTCTTGTAAGAAAATATTAAAGCCATTTGCAGTACCCAGCTCAACAATTGCAGGTGGCGGGAATGCAAACACAAACGCTTCTTTTATAGTCGAAAAGTAACCCATCGCTTTACCTGCAACACCTTGTACCGATAAGTCATCACGTTGACGTTCATCCCAATGCTTAAGGTTAACAAAGGCAATTGCTGAGTTTTGACCAGAGCCTGCAAAACTAAAACCTGTAACGGTAAAAATACCGTTTACTGCTTCAGATTGATCGTTTAAAAAGTGATTTTCTACCTTTTTAACAACCTCAAGCGTTTGCTGTGTTGTAGAACCCGCTGGTAATGAAACTTGGTTAAATAAAATACCTTGGTCTTCGTCTGGTAAAAACGCCGTTGGTAAATGCGAAAATACATACACCATGCCACCCACTATCACCGCGTAAATAAGTAAATAACGCTTAGAGTGGTTGATCATTCGGCTAACAAAGCCTTGCGCACCGCTATTAGTTTTATCAAACCCACGGTTAAAGCCAGAGAAAAATTTGCCAATAAATGAGGTGTTATCGTGAACGTGGCTTGGTTTTAAAAGCGTTGCACACAATGCAGGTGTTAAAATAAGTGCCACCAATACCGAAAGACCCATCGCCGATACCAGTGTAATAGAGAACTGACGATAAATAATACCGGTAGAACCACTAAAAAATGCCATTGGAATAAATACAGCCGAAAGCACCATAGCTATACCTACCAGCGCGCCTTTAATTTCATCCATGGATTTTCGTGTTGCTTCAAGCGCTGAGAGTTTTTCCTCGGTCATTAAGCGCTCTACGTTTTCTACAACAACGATTGCATCATCTACCAATAATCCTATGGCAAGTACCATCGCAAACATCGTTAGCGTATTTATCGAATAACCAAAGGTGTATAAAATACCAAACGTACCAAGTAAAACTACAGGCACGGCAATAGTTGGAATAAGTGTTGCCCTAAAGTTTTGTAGGAACAAATACATAACTACAAATACTAAAACAACGGCTTCAATTAAAGTGTGAATAACTTTTTCGATAGAGAGCGATACAAATGGC
>LAZR01002145.1_pt1 | contig 11742 bp, 18 predicted proteins | sample 329461 | NCBI WGS metagenome assembly LAZR01 (sample SAMN03002196, study PRJNA259156) | marine sediment metagenome | biome: sea floor; feature: Hydrothermal impacted sediments; material: marine sediment; isolation source: Loki non-amplified sample from Loki's castle hydrothermal vent sediment ...
CCCCCTTTCTGTGGGCCTGCCCACGTGTTATGCCAGGGTCCTCCGGTCATGGTGTGTGACCCGCACTAACGTGGGCAGGCTTACGCATCGTTATAGTTACCGGCACCAAATTCAGCGCCGCCCGGCATGCTGTCTGTGGTGCCCTCTTGAAAGTCTCGCAAGTCCTCTGAGAGTTTCCTCACGTAGTCTTCACCACCCGTGCCAGCCGCAAGCAAATCGACGCGGGTGGCTTCCAGGGAGCGTATCAATTTGGTGTACTGTTGTATCTCCAGAGAGTAGTCATGTATCTTGCGCCGCATACGGGTGGTGCTAACGTCCTTAATCTCACCCGGCACACCCTCCTCACCACTGGGCACATACACGCTGCCGTCCTTAGTGTTCAGCTCGTCCAGCTCCAGTATATGGTTATCAAGGGCAATCTGCATATATAGGCCGCTGTCCCCCAGTGCACCAGATAGCTCATCCTTCACCTGCTCCCAATGTAGCTGCGCCCGGTAGCACCTGCGCAGCTTAACCCGTGCCATATTCAGCTCCTCATCCAAAGTGCCAAGCTGTTGGATTATGCCAGGGTATATAGGGTACTCCTCATCATGGAGCCCGACATCGGCATATATGCCATGGGTAATGGCTGCGGTCTCCCATTGCTTCGCACCATTATAAGCTGGCTTCGGGTCTGTGTTGGTACCACCATGCATCCTACACCTTCCGTTATTCATAGCACCATTGCGGCAGGGCTTCCCGCTGCGCCTGCTATGGGCACCACACTCCTCATAACCATTCCCATTGAGGTCACCTGGTGCCTTAACCGGTTTAAATATCCTGTCACCGCCCACCAGGGTCCTACCCTCTGCCGGGCGCTGCATACCTTTGTGTTTCATGTTCTTTTCTCTTGCATGGCATCTGAATAAATGGAATCTGGAGGGGCTTTACCCTGTGCTTAGGTGCGGAGAAAATCTCTCTCCTTTACCCCACTCCATGGTGGTTAGTTATACACGGCGCGTGCTCCCATATCCGGTTACCACTTGCCTGCCGTGCCGGTGCCAATATAAACAGCTCCTCGTCATTACGGGTAACACCGTGGACATGGGTGTTCACAAGGACATTAATCACCTTAGCCTGTATATTATCACTATCCAAGATATGTGTCACCTTTGCCCATGGGCTCTCACCCTTAAGGTACACCTTCACCGTGTCCCCTACCTCAAGCACCGGCAGCAAACCACTTATCATATTCACCTTAGCCTGCAATATACCGACGGCATCATTCAAGGCTGTGTGTGCCACCTCCCTACCTTCTATGTAGCGTGCCACCTCCGCCCTAATCGTTGACACTGCCTTCTCAATATCGTGCAGGCCCTCATTAATCGCACTTGCATCTCTCATTACCTACCTCCCGCGTAGCAATTTAGTATACTGCTGTATCTCCAAGTAGTCTTGCCGCCTACCATAGCACAGGGTACACGCAGCACCCTTTATATACTCAGTGCCACAGGTGAAGCATTTCACTATATTGTCATTACCTGCCAGAGCACGTAGGGCCTCGCTTACCGTCTCACCACTGCTTGTATACGTAGTGTGTATCTTTGTCAGGCCACCCAGGGCCTTACGGGCTTCCCTCCCTTTGGTGCAGGTGCCGATAGTTGCCATATATAGGTCGTAGAAATAATTAGGTCCTTCAGGTACTCCCAGAATAATGATTTCGTCCTTGTTAACCATTATACACCTCCCCTCTCGCTTGCTGGTCCCTTATCAGTATGCCCATGTTACCGCGCCGCTGCTGTCGCTTGCTGCGCCCATACCTCTTACGTCTGCTGCTCCGGTACACCGCCATCGCGTTAGGCGTGTCGAGAAAGTTATCCTCTAAATACAGCCTGCGTGACGGTTGCCCTATCCACCTCCCCTCTACCCTGCCGGTCAGCCTGTTTAGCACAAGCCTGCTTTTACCCTCACGCCGCATTAGCCACCTATCAATCTCCCTGGTGTCCTTACCGTTACACTCTTAACCGCGTCATCGTCCATCAGCTGTTCCAGTAGGCTCTTAGGGTTTGCCACCATAGGGCAGCTGCCATGCGCCGCTTGCGGGCACCTTACAAAGTGGTGGTGGGCAAGCATTACCGTCTTACACTTAGTGCACACCTCATCCTTATAACCGTCCTCAAGCGCTTGTACGTAGCTCTGTCGCTGTATGTCAGTAAGGCTTGCCACTGCATTGCTGATTAGGTCAGCGTCCGTCTCCATGTCTTCAGCTCCTTGATCTGCGTCACAGCTGCGATACCGTCAATGCGGGCGCCGGACCAGTATTGAATATAAGCCTCATCCTCACTCCCGTGGCCGCAGCAAGCATTCATTACACCAGGCAGCACCCCTAAGCACCCGTCGTGCCCGTCTGTCGTCCTTTCCTTACCACAGTACCCACAGGGCCTTTCGCTGCCGAACGTAGGCGTGCCTGTGTCTGTGTAAACCCACAGGCCGTCCTCATGGGCAATGGGATAGCCTCTTAGGAGGTCATTGGATGGCATTATGTCTCCGCGAGGTACGCTGTTTTCTGTAGTCCCCACAATGGCAATATAATCCATGTGGAGTGCAGCGGGGTCGTGGCCGGGCGTCCATAGGCTGGCACCATGGCTCGCGTCGCCCTGGCTGGGATTAACCTGCCAGTACCACGACCCCTCTTCTCAAATGTTAGGCACTGCCCACTATCATTCACTATACGATAGTCGCGGCAGCACCTACCATTCAACATCTTGAATGCGCAGCCAGGTGTCCTGCATGGGTACGCAAAGGGTGTGTGCCATATACGTGGCATTTACTTGCTACCTTTATGACAGGTCTGACAAGTGCCCGCCTGGTCGGTTATGCGGAACCCGCGCACGCACCGGGTGGCCTTAGCATTGTGAGTACATTCCACCACGGTGCATGTGCAGCATACGTTATGCCATACCTTACGGGTTTGCATTTGCTTGGTCCTTTTACTGGCAACTTGGGCCTTGTGTAAAGTTAACCAAAGTCATATTAGGACCGTTCACCACCACTCCGGTTTGCACGTCGTTATATGGGCCTAAGATAGAACGGAAACTATATGTTCCATCTACCAATTCAAATGGGCCATAGGCACCGCTACCAAATGAAGCACTACCTATCCATACCCATTCACCACCGGTGTATACTTGAATACTTGCTCCTATACCGAAAGGTGGTTCATTGCAATCTTTCACTGTTCCCTGAATCCCACCACTACCAACTTCCATGTTCTTGACGGATTGTTGACTGGCGTAGACGGTTACATTGCCACCTGTAGCAGTAGGAGGACCAACCATAGCACCGACACCAAACATGATAACATAAGTTCCGGGGTCTAAACCGGGAGAAGTAAATTTTCCATAAATGTCACTTGATCCTGCACTATACCGATGTCCACCTTTCTCCAACCAGACATTGCCACGCACAGGAGCGTTACTTGAATCCAGTATCGCTCCATAAACTGTACCTGTATTTACACTACTTGGTTCAAGTACTATAGATACATAAGTAAACCCGGCATCTATAACTTCGACGGGACCGGGTGTTCCTGTAGCTTCTTCTGTTACCCAACCAGTTTTGGTAGCACTAATACCAAAGTACCCACCTTGATGGTGGTAAAGGTACAGTCCTTCAAAATTGGTATCCATGTACTTACCATAACCTGTTTCTACTCTTACCCCTTCAATGGGTGTCCCTGCTTCATCAGTCACAATACCATATATGACCCCTTCACCAGCCCCAGAGCAGGGATTGCACTCTGGAAGAACAATAGTGATACCCGGTTCCAAGGCAAAGGTGGTTGTAGGAATAGTGAACATGCACACAAGTGCGATAGCCAACATACTGATAAAAAGTTTCTTCATGATCTTGCCTCTCTCGTTAATGGTTAACCGCATATCACTCAACATTACACGAACAGCCAAATAACACCTCCTATTCTCCTGCTGCCTTCTCTCTCAATGTCAATCGTGCTATGAAGCCACAGCCTAAGCACTGCACATAATCAATCAACCTGCCCGTGGCTCCTGTGAAGAGGATACCCCATTCATAACCATCACAGTCATTACATATCAATGGGTAACAGTTGTCATTACCCGGGAACTGTATGAGGGTACCCTTAAGAGGCATGGACTCCTCCTGTTGGTATGGGACTTGCATATGGGATGGAAAAAGTACTACTTTCGGGTGAAAAAGGTAGTTGTTTGCGGTCGCAAACCCTTATGGAATAAAGGCTGAAAGGGCGGGTGCGCAGGGTGCTGTATGTCTGCATATCTTAGCTTCCTCCATGCCGTTGTATGGATGCTCTATGATCTACCCCTGTCGCTGCGTCATTTGCGATCCTCAGGCACTTCGCCTTTCGTGGCCTTATACTGCCTGCGGGTGGTTTTCCTGTGCTAATTACCTGCACTGTTAAGCCTGGTGTTGTGATTAACGGGCGCCGGTTCTGTAGGCAGACCCAGTTCATACACTCCCAGCTTAAGCAATCCAAGCACCTTAAGCCAGTACAACATCGGGCAATCTTCTGGCTCGCCACAGGTCTGACTCACATTAGCACTGCATACCGGGTTATTTGGATTCTTGCCTGTACTGCACGGACACTGCGCGGTGTGGTTGTGAAACGCAGCACGCTCCTTGTCGTTAAGCTGTATGTCAACCATATCCCCTCCTGAAAAAGCGGTACTTTTAGCCTCAAAAACGGCCTGACAACCCATTTTAGTCGCAGTATAGGTGCCTGTCAACCCTTTTTTATTTCGGGCCTGATTTAGCTCCATAAAAACCCTAATGATTCAAGCGGGATACAAGCTCCATAAATAAGCCCAAAAAAAGCTTGCCTTCATGCAAGAAAAAGCTTGCCTTCCCATCATAGGCATGCGATAATGCTTTTCACGATGCAAGCAACACACACAAATAATACAGCAAAGGAGGCGGGAAACTAAAATCCTGCGGGAGCAGGTGCCGAGGGGCGTGGACTAAAAATACATAAAGGTGCACAGGGACTAAAAACCGCGACGTGATAACACCTGACGTTAACCTGGCAACACGCAAAACGGTGCCAGGCATGCAGTAAGGCTGACTAAAGACGCGCACATGCCGTGTGGTAACCATAGGGACCCCACAGGGGAGGCTACAGCGGACACGCAAAGGCCACGCATCACCCAAAGAGTACGGGAATGCCGAACCATAAAGCGGCAGCAATACGCGACTGACTTTTAGCTGGAACATGTAAGACGGCTGCTTAGCGCAGCTCAAAGGGTGCCGGGCACCTTATATAAGCCGGGCACACTTTGACATGCGTTAAACAAGGCAGGATGGAACTTATACCTTATATAGGGCGGGAGCCCAACAGGAGGCAACACCATGGCAGAACAGCGATGTGAATGCGGTGATACAAGATGCCCGGCACACCCTGGCATCCATTGTACACAGACCGCCGTAGAAGTTGTATACCGGATCGACTTTAAGGACAGCACTGGCACCCATATGTGTTTCGCCTGCACGGAAGACGCAATGGAAAGCGGGCTGTATACCATAAGCGAAGACTTTTATGAAGGCAGCGCTTGCCCGGCACCAGGCGAGCACCTCACCATACTATAGTGTAAACCCTGGCTCAATGGCACCCTGGGACGGTGCCATTGCACAAGGGCTTAACCTTGAACCACTAACAGGCAGGAGGTATACCATGACACCAGAACGTAGAAGAAGATTGGCAGCGAGCGCGGTAAAGGCAGCACAAACAGCCACAGAAGCAGGCACAGGAAGCGACGAAGACATGGCTAAGGCGTGCGCGGAAGAAATGGAAGCGAACAAGGGGCCTTATGCCAGAGCGATGGAGCTGGCTGACAAGACGCACGACGCAGCCTGTAAAGCATTGCAGGCTGTGCGCCGGGCACAGAAGGGGAGTGGCAGCGACGAAGAGGCTGGGGACGCAACACAGGATCTTCTTGATCTTGCTTCCACATTGCAGGCGGAAGTTAATGGCGACACAGCTGACTGGCAGAAAGTTACCACACGATAACATGTGTGTTGGAGGTGGGCTGCGCATACCTAACCACGCAGGAAAGGCACACCATGACTGAATACCAAGCAATCGACAGGAACGGCAAACCACTGATGAATGTTGAAGGCGCAACCATGACAGCTGCACGGGAACGGATACTGAAAACTAAATCCGTATACGGTAGCAGCCACACAATACGCAGGTGGCGGGAAGCCTCATACGCACTGCGCACAGTTAAGAGTGGCACCACTTTATTCTATCACCCACAGGACGACATGTACGTAGGTGAGGCAGCAAAGGACGGGAACATCACACCCCAAGACATACGCAGCTATTTCAAAGTGGCACGGCAGATGGAGCGGCATGTGCTAAGCTTTACCAACTGGGACGTTGAGAAGGACACGGTAGAGATCACCTGGAACATAGGCAGTGATGTGGACCAAGCCTGGCTGAGCACAGACGAGGCCGTGGAAAGCTTACTGGCAACCTTTAACCCATAGGAGGCCTGGCATGCGGCGACACCTATTGATACCGGTGCTGGCTGTGCTGGCTTATGGGCTTATCAGCTGCATTTTATCAGGACCCATACAGGAGCAGGGTGGCCGGGTTTACGGCCACCCTGTGCAGGCTAAGGCGCCGCTCAGTGTGTTTTTCATTGATAACGAGCCCTTGGTATGTTATTGGGTAACAGAGGAGAATGGCAAACGTGTGCGGTACTACTTCAGACAATCAGAAATCAGGAGGTAACACTCATGTACTTTGTAATATCATATCCTAACGATCCAAAGGACGGACGACGTGTTGACACGCATTACAAGGAAACCCTGGACGAGGCTGTAGCACTGGCTGACAGCATAAATAGTGACACTGAACTTGACCGCCATGCGGAGTACAGGGAGGAAATGCCGGACGAAAAGCAGAAGACTTATACTGCTATACATGGCAAGAACGACAGCCCAATCATTAGAATACACGCAGGCAATGGCATGGAGGCACGGGATGTGATAACCACACAGCTAAGCATGCCTGGCAGGGAACTTACCCTGGCAATGTGGCGGAAATACCATTGTGCCATGCGCACAGAGGACGGGCTGATTTTGTACTACAGCGAGGAGCTGGAGAGCCTGGTTACCATACCGGAAGACGAGATGGTATCCTCGCCTGATAAACAGCATGTGCCTGAGGGCCTGACCGAAGACGAGGCCCTGGTTATTAAGGCATATAAGGCCATATTCATAGGTGGTGGATGGGCGGATGAGATACGGTACACAACATACAAAAACCTCACCATTGAGCTGTGGCGGCTTAAGCACATCGAAGTAAACACCATGAAGCAGCTGGTTAAGGATGTGGTGCGCAAGGGCTTTATGGCGTGGCGCGGTATTGAAAAGATCTACCTTACACAGGCAGGCATATGGGCTGCGGAGCAGCTGTAGGGCTACCACTAACAGACAGGAGGTGTACTATGGCACTATACAAAGGCGAGCAGGCCGAGAAGGGGGACGACGGACGATGGCGATGAATGATATGGGGAAAGGAGAACTAATCATGAGTGAAAAGGACCACATCATAACGATGACCGTGCTGGAGATTGGGGACCTTGCTCCCTTTGTTATGCGCAATGCATGCGGGGAGTTCGGACCACCAATGGCAGCACGCAACACCGGCAAGAAAGGGCTGTGGTATGGGCTTAGGTACTTCAGCTATGGCAAAGGCTGTGTGGGCAGGGTACAGCAGGCCGTTAAGGATAAAAGCGTTCAGCTGCTAATAGATAAGGGCGCGGATGGGTGTGCGGACAGCAGCTACATAATGGGCAAAGACAGGAGGTGCCATGGGAATGCTGGAACGTAACGAGCGCCTGCATAACCGCTTATACAACGAAAAGTATGGGTCGGCTATGCGGTACCTCACAGGCGAGGATGAGGAAGTTAAGGAATTGGTGGGTGCATTGGCACAGGTATTAGGCAATATCGGATGGTGGCATAACAGGGAAGACATCGAGGAATGGATTAACTGGGACGAAGTTGATCCGGACCAATTACAGATTATCCTTAACCATGCCCTGGCTGATATAGGCTTTTTCATACCAAAGGATAAGGAGGCGAATAACAATGCCTAAGTTTAGCGTACAGGGGACCATAATGCTGGTGGCGGAAGTTGTACTGGGAGCGGCAGGCTTTTACTGTGCCGTATCCTTAGCGCAGGAGGTATCCGCAGCCCTAAACAGCGTCATCAAACCATTAACGGCAGTGGTAGGAGGGTAACACATGCCAATAACACCATGGGAAGAGGTAATAGGTGAGCACTGCTATGAATGCGGCAATTATGCATCGCATATTTACGGTAGTATTTACTTGTGCTGCCAATGCCATGGCGGAGGCTTGCTGACACGGGCTGAAACAGATGAAATACAACATGGCCTATTACAAAAACAGGAGGCCCAAGAAGATGATAAGACCAAAATCACCTAAGGAGGTAAAAGCAGCCTTTGAAAGGCACTTCGGGAAACCTGCGCCGGGCGAGGATTACACCTTTACATTTCTGCCACCCAATAACAATGAAACAGAATGGGTGGACCACTGGGAGAAATGGAAGAGGAACCACACGGTACCACCAGGTAGCGACGATCCAAAACACTATAGACATGGTGCAGCGCAGCGACGGCACCTACGAAAGGAAAGGCACAGGCATACACGATTGAGCACGCAACCAACAGCCCGCAGGCAAGCACCTACGCGAAGCCTGCACCGATAAACCACATACCCTTATACAAGGAGAAAGACGATGGCATTCGTAACGATTAATAAGGCAGATTTTGAGGGTATTTTAGCAGGTATTGACGCCGATTACGAACTGGTAAGCGGCAACGAGGACACCACGTGCTGGGAATACGTGTACGAGGTGGACACACCCAAGAAGAACGTGGCAGTGCGCATATACAGCACCGTGGATAAGCGCACCGGGCACACCAGGGACAAAGGCGAGGACGCGATCCGCATTGTACATTGGGACACAGCAAACGACAGGCCCATAGGCAAGGGCAGGAAGATACTCAGGGTAGAAGGCGCCACCACAGTGCAAGAGCGCATAGCGGCGCGTATAGCCGACCTGGTGGCACGCAGTAAGGCCATCGAGGTGGTGAGTAATGAGTATGTACGGGCTGTGCTGGTGGACAACGCGCCCCATGACAACTTCGCACAGATCTTGCTTGAAAAGCTGAACGAATATGACAGCCTCACCACTCCCCAGCTGGCTTATGTGTTAGGCGAGAAGAACCCAAAGGGCTGGGACACCATGGAGGCCAAGAGCAAGAAGCAAAACCCTGACTTCTGGACGGACCACATTACCATGGGCACGGACGACGGCACCGGCACGCCACCAGATGCCCACGTTAGGGGTAGTGCTCCTGTGATACCGGAGCGCCACAGCAACATAACTGGGCAGCACCGGGCGCCTGTATTGGGTGGGCAGCAAGCCAGAGGCAGGGTGGTAACACAAACAGATTACACCGCCACTGAGACACGCATCAAGCAATATACTGACAGTGAAGCAGAGGATATCGAGAAGGAAATAGTTATCACAACAACAGAACAGCCGGGCAAGGCAGACGGATCGAACCTAACCATTACACCAGGCGCCACCAGCCCGCAACAGGCCACGAGTGAATACACTCCCTGGCAATACCCCTTCGCTAAGTTCAACCCTGTACAGACGGCCACGCTGCCCTATACCACCATGGACGTGAACCTGGTTATAGCTGCAAACACAAGCGCAGGGAAAACGGTATGCGCGGAGCTTGCCATGGACCACACCCTTAACCACCAGGGATATGGGGAGATAGCAGAAGGCAGGCGCAGGAACCGCGTGATCTACCTTAGCCCGTTGAAAAGCCTCACGCAGGAGAAATACGAGGACTGGGCGGTACGTTTTCCAGACCGCATCATTACCATATTAACCGGCGATTATACCCTGAGCGAAACCATGAAGGAAAAGCTGGCAGCGAGCGACATTATTGTTATGACCAGTGAAATGGCGGACAGCCGCACCAGGCGTATGCACACCGAGAAGAACTACTGGCTGAAAGAGGTGGGCCTGGTGATTGTGGATGAGACCCATATCATAAGCACAGACCGTGGGCACGCTGTTGAAAGCGGGCTCATGCGGTTTACCAGTATCAATCGCGATGCGCGGATTTTGCTGCTTAGCGCCACCATGCCAAACTGTAAGGAATTGGCTGAGTGGACCACAAAGCTGAACGGCAAAGACAGCCACATTATTCAAAGCACGTGGCGCCCTGTTACCCTGGAGATGAACTACGTTGACCACCCTATATTAAAAGCAAGCTGGGGAGGGCCTGATTACCAGGGCACACAGAACGTAAAGCGCAGCCTGACTATCAGCATCGCCACAGGCAACCACATGCTGGCACAGGGCAAGGAGGAAGAGAAGTTCCTGATCTTCTGCCACGACAAAGGTACGGGACGCGCCATTGAAAGCAAGCTAACAAAGATGGGCATATCCTGCTTCTTTCACAGCGCTGACCTGGAGATGAAGGAACGCCTGCGTGTGGAAAAGCTGTTTAGTGACAGCACGGGCGGCATACGAATACTGGTTAGCACCAGCACCCTGGCATGGGGACGGAACCTGCCTGCACGCAACGTCATCATCGTAGGTGTGCACCGTGGCATCCAAGACGTGGATGAGCTGGACATTATCCAAATGGCAGGCCGCGCCGGGCGCTTAGGTATCGACACGGCAGGCACGGTGTTCTTACTGGTACCGGAAGGTACAGCGCCCGCATGGAAATACACCTTTAACAATCCGCGCCCAATCCACAGCGGTTTCGTAAGCAGGAAGATGGGTATGACCGGCCACCCCATTAACCGCAACGTGCTGGCATTTCACGTCCTGGCTGAGGTAGAGAACAAAGCGGTTACAAGCGTCGAGGATATTGACACCTGGTTTGGCCGCAGCCTGGCAAGCCACCAAGACCCTGACTGCTTTTGCTTGCAGGACGCGGAGGCCCTGCTCGACGAGCTTAAGAATATGGAGATGCTGGATTACAAAGGTGCGTATGTGAATCCCTTCATAACGGGCCTGGGCAAGGTAAGCGCCTGGTTGTATTACAGCCCATATGATGTGTTTGGGTGGTACTCGAACTTCAGCAAGTTCTTCGACAAGGATAATGGCAAAATGGAACGCAACGACCTAACCCTTACCTGGGCACTGTGCGATATCGACAGCAACGACTGGGGATATGTGCCCAAAGACCTGAAAGAGCTAACAGAGGAGTGGGCATGGAAGCTGCGCAGCCGTGGTGTACAGCCGAGCGATGCGGTATGCAGCGCCATAGCTGGTTACTACTGCATCACCAATCAGAAGCTTGAGGGTACCCTGGGACCCCTGGGCAGGACCCTGATCTACGACATACGGCGCATCAGCCAGGCCATTAAGCTTATTGATAAGCAGTATGCCAAATGGGACCAGGAAGCGATGTGGGAGGTATTGCCACAGCGCATTATGTATGGTATCAGCGAGGATATGGTGGAGCTGGTTAGCCTGGCAGGCATAGGTGGTGTTACCGCCCGCAAGCTGTTTGAGCGTGGTATCAAGACGTTTATGTCAGCGGCCAAGGCTACTGACGCCTTTATCAACGCCCGAATAGGTCAGATCAGCACACGGCCCTGGAATTTCTATACCGTGATGATCAATGAGCAGGAGCT
>LAZR01002146.1_pt1 | contig 11734 bp, 6 predicted proteins | sample 329461 | NCBI WGS metagenome assembly LAZR01 (sample SAMN03002196, study PRJNA259156) | marine sediment metagenome | biome: sea floor; feature: Hydrothermal impacted sediments; material: marine sediment; isolation source: Loki non-amplified sample from Loki's castle hydrothermal vent sediment ...
GTTCAGTGTCGGTGAGTCTGAATACAGCTGTAGTGGGATTCCGGAAGGCGTTCGTTGTATGTCTGCTCGCGATGTTTACGAGCTCACTAACAACGGCAATGTCCCAAGATCCGTTGATGAGGAGGGAAACCCGGTACCGGCAGCAGGTGAACCCTCTGGTAGTGCAGATGGAGAGTCCCAAACACGCGTTATTGAAGATCGATACGTGGCGCCAAGCACGCCTTCCAAACCAGTACCCATCAGGACACCGGCCACGGTTATGCGCGTCCTAATTACTCCTTGGGAAGATACAGACGGCAACCTGAACATCTCCAACTATGTCTATACAGAGATCGAACCTCGTCGCTGGGCATACGATAACCAAGCTCGTCCAGAAAGCCAGGCTATTCAACCTCTTCAGATGATTCAGAAACAAGACCCAAGAGAATCCGGATCGTCCACAGATTCAGGACCTCGAACGGAATTTTTTTCGGGCCCGTCTGAATAAAACTAAGCATGTAAAAAAAAGCGCAGTAACCCACCAGATGAGCGAGTAGGACCGTGGGTAAAGTAGCCCTAACCAGAACTACTAAACCCTGGAAAGCCGAGGAAATCGTATGAACAACGCAGTAGATATAAAGAAAGCAGGCATGGCGTTTTTTGCGCTTTGTGCAACAGCAATTTTGATTGCCGCTCCAGAGCAAGCGCTGGCAGGTACCGGCGGTTCCGCTTTTGAAGATGTTTGGATTTGGTTAAAGGAAAACATTGAAGGTACGCTCGGGCGTATCATATGTGGCGCGATTGTAATCGTTGGCATTGTTGCCGGTATCGCCCGCCAGTCCCTCATCGCCTTTGCTATCGGCATCGGTGGTGGCATGGGTCTTTACAACACTCCGACTATTATCGAGTCCATTGTATCCGCCACTGTTGAGCATGCAGATAAAGCAGCAACTGCCATCATGACGTTGAGCAACGGGCTCTAAAACTCAGAGCTGATCCAGAATTGCGCATCTGCCCTATTTTGCCCCTCTCTGAGGGGCTTTTTTATGTTCTGTACAAAAAACATATGTAACCCTCACGAAGGATTAGTTGCCCGCCCGTATCCTCTAGTCAGTGAAAATCTAACTCCGGAAAAGGGTTACTGACGAATGGTGCTGCACAAAATCCTATCCTCGCTCTTTACGCTAGTGCTGTTGTTCTGCATTAGCATTAATTCTTCAGCTGCGGGACCAGACATCGAACCCCAGTTCGATGCTGACAAGCCGATGACGAACCTTGAAGCTCTAAATTTCAAGGTCATTAGCGGTATTCCATTTCCATCACTGGTCCAAGAAATCAGCCTCAAGGATTCGGATGGCTCACCCGTTGAGCCTGTTTCCTATGAGTGGGACGCCAAGTGTCCAGACGGCTTTTCACCAACAAATGGAGCGGACGGCCTTTGTGAGCGGGTCACTGTAGTTCAGGCGGAACTTCAGTGCCCAAGCGGTTGGACGTTTATTGATGATGGCTCCACTACCCCTCTTTGTCAGCTTAAACAGGTTACACCAGCAAATCCTGCATGCCCGGCAGGGTATTCTTTGAACGACGCAGCCAATCTGTGTGAAAAGTATGTCGAGGAGCCAGCTCAACCAACATGTGAGTCTGGCTGGTCACGGCTTGGTGATACTTGCACAAGGACTGTCACCGTGGACCCGGAATCTACGTGTCCTACCGGTTTTCAACAGGAAGCAGAATCATGCATTAAGGTCGAGCAACAGCCCGCATCATACGGTTGCCCTCCCGGATCTGAGCAGCAAGGCGAACAATGCGTTGTGCTCGATACTATGCCTGGTGTGCAGTGCCCATTGGAGGGAAGTAGTTATCAACCGGCCTGGTACTCTACTCCCGAAAGCTGCAGTTATCAGCCTTATCACGAGATTCCCGGGGATAAGACTCCGCAACCAATATATGGTTGTCCAAGCGGATATTCAGAAGGATCTGATGGGAAATGCCGAAGAACAACGCTCATCTATTGCCCTTCCGGTATGGTTAAAGGAGGCGGCTTTTACGTTAGCTCCTATCAATGTCAGACCACAAGGGAGTACAGCACGAGTCGGGCGGCATTGTCAGCTGCGAAAGGGCAACAAAAAAGCACAGCATGTTTGGATAACGGATGGTTTTCCTGCAACGGGGCCACGCGATGGCTCGGAACAAGCTATGGATATTGCCCCTCTGGTTATCGACACGTAAAGGATTATACCTGTGAATCAAATGCCACGGCAGCCAAGGTAATAGAAGGGTATACCTGTGGTAGCGGCTACTTTTCCGACGAGACGTACTACGCAAAAACAGCCAGCTGTGTTAAGAAAAAGGGACCTGTTAACCCAGGATGCCCTACCGGCTATACCCAAGACGCCAGCATGAATGCCAATACTGACTGGCAAAATCCGGATTTCTGCCGGCGCGAGGTATTGGCAGGAAACTCGTCGCAGTGTCCCGAAGGATACGAGCTTCATGCTGGCGGTGCTGTATGCGGCAAGCTTGTGTTTGATGATCCTGGCCTAGAGTGCCCAGCCGGATATCAAATGGACACCAGCCGAAATGAGTGCATTAGCAGCGAAACCACGAAGGTCAATATCATTTGTCCAGACGGTTACTCAGCCCAAAAGGGTTCCACGCAATGCAGTAAGTTAGAAGTTTCTACCCCGGAAAGCTGCCCTGCGGGAATGACTGATTTGGGTAGCCGCTGTGAAAGACGGACAGTTACAGCAATTAAGACAAGGCTAACCTGTCCTTTAGTTAACTCAGAATCAACGTTCCCCATGTACTGCAGTATCAGATGGGATGGAGGGCAGGCGAATTATGGCAGTCCTTTAGACGTAAATCTTGACGCTGAAGCACTAATTAATCGCTGTGCCAGCCAAACGGGAGGTCTCGGTCAGTATACTTCGATTACGACAAGCACCCAGTGTGCCGTTTGGTACGATCAAGGGGAAGGTCTCGCCCCACCCAATGGCCCGAGTGGTGGTTCGTTACACGTTACGTCGAGCGAAAAGGCACCGATAGAGTCCTTTGAATATTGTTCTACCGGAATAAAAGAGGGGGGTGTTTGCGCCAACTATGATTATACCTACAAGTGCCCTGGCGGGAAGTTTGTCGGTGGTGAGTGTCAATTCGAGACAACTGCGCCAGCAACTAAAAGCTGTCCTGCTGGTTACTACCTCAGTGGCAACGAGTGCAGACTAAATCTTAGCAATGCCCCAAATGAAGTTTGTGACAGTGGCTGGAACTACAGCAATGGCCAATGTTGGCAGATCGACTCAAAGCCATACAGCGGCACAGGTTCATGTTCAGCGGGTTATGAGCCGATGGGTGGTAGCTGCGTAAAGACACAGGAAGAAAGCCTAACGGTTAACTGCCCCGATAGTTTTACCCTGGAGGGGGCAAGGTGCGTTGCTAGTGAGAGTTGGCCGGCTGACTACCTGTGTGCCCCAGGCTGGAATTTGAACAATACTACCTGCTGGAAAACGCTCGAAGAGCCTTCTTATAGCGCTTGCGCGGACGGTTCATGGGTATTGAAAGGTGATAGCTGCGAGAAAGTAGAAACCGACTCGGTCGCCAGAGTTTGTCCTGTCGGTTATCAGTCCAGCGAAACTAATCCAACCGAATGCTTCATGGTGCAGGCAGCTGGTCAGGTTCAGGATGAAACCATACGGGTGTCTATACCAAAGGTCTGGCCGGGCAGCTATACACTTTCGATCAGCGTAGACGATGGGCTTGATAACAACACGGTTGAGCAGTTCGATTTACTCTACGCCCCCACACTGTTCTCAAGTCGTTCATCCGACACAATCTCTATTCCGTCGTTGGCGCATGCGTTTCATTGGAGCGACGGCGCGGATACGTTCGTGACCGAGCCTATCCGCATTGAAGGGAATCTGCTGGAAGAGGTCAGGCCCGTCTATGCCGGTGTTCGCCGAGATGCGGGGACAGCGCTTTATGTCAACGATATTTTGGTTGCCCCAGGAGAATACAAACAGGTTCATAGTGGTTATGACTTTGAGTTGATGGGAAGCGTTCTGGAGCTCCCTGTTTATCCGGCTGAAAATGGCAACGCGACTGTGAGTGATATGGTCGTGTCAATCGGTGGTGAAGGGGATCTCGCGTCAGTCCTATCGGTCAATGCGTGGATTTATAGCGGTGGTATTACAAAATCCCGCCAAAGCCCTACAAGGATTTTTGAGGAAGTCACGATCGGTGCCGTAGCCGGCTCCGATGTGGGGTGCTATCTCGAGGCCAATTCAGACAAGGCCCAAAATGCCAGTGTGCTCGAAAATGCTTTGTGTTTGATTGAGTGGGAAAATATCCCGTCCCCGATGATGGCATCTGTGTCAGGCGAACCTCAGTTGAAAGGCCCTGTAGACAATGAGGGCGAGATGAACTTTGGCTATGAGGCCTATCTCATCGATAACGATGGAACCAAGTTTAAAGTCGGCGAGGTTGACGGCCAGATACACGGTGGTTCAGCAATGGGTATCGTCGATTACGATTTTGAGAACGACCTGTCGACCGTATACCACACGGTTCAAGATATTCGGATGTCCCTGAAGCAAACTGACGGACCCAATTGTCGACTGACGGTTGATGAGGAATACGCGAAGTCGTTTGCGACGCGAGGCTCTCGCGTGAAATTCTGTTATCTCGAATGGGAACACTTGCCTGGAACGCTGGAGCAAGAGCCGCAGAGTATTTCGCCCGAAGCCCGCGGGCGAGTGTTCTATGCTGGGCAGTACCAGGCGTCGTTTAAGGTGTATGCGTACACCTCAATCGGAACCCCTGTGCTGGTTCAGGATAAAATGATTCAATTCGAAGCGGTGGACCCGCCTGCACCTTCTGTGGAAACAGTCGGGGGTGAAGAGATCACTTCCAACCTTTTCCCTGTAGCAGCGCGTGGCGGAAAAGTTCTTGATGTGAAGGTAACTGCAGAAAATGCGTCTCTGAGAGTGACTGAGTTTTTGGAAGGATCGGTTGTAGAGGAAGATGTTTTCCCTGCGTTGCCATGGCAGGACAAATTCAGGAACTATCAACGCATCGCTCTTGACCAGTCTCCACTTTGGACACGCTCAACCCACGAGGTCGATGCTCAGTACACGGATCTGCCAGACGTGCGTGGGAATGTCATATTCGATTCCCTCTCGGTGCCTGGCGATGAGGTTCGCCCAATCCTGTCGACGGAAGGGAGAGTGGCGTTAAACGACGATGTCCTGACCATGAACGTTGGTATTCGGGATATCTATAACCAAGATCTCGGTTACGACGCTTCAACCATGGGGGAGTGGGATGTACGGGTAGTTCAGCAGGAAACCTACGAGACCAATACTCCAATCACTGATTGGTCTTCAATTGATGCCGAGGGTAATGCAACTCTTCCCCTAAATCTTCAGGAACTGGACATCAATAGTGGCGTTCTGCGTCTTTACGCTGAAGCAAGGGTGAAAAGCCCGGTGCCGCAGTACAGCAAAACGGTAACCTCATCCCAGCCCGTCACTATCACCGTTCTATATGGGGGCCAGATCGATGCAGAGCTTGATGCCCGTTATATTGCTGGTGAGGCTCCGTTCAGAACCGTATTCAAGGTCGAGCTCAGTAATCGGGATCTCTACTCTGCGTTGGGTGATGTTGAGTGGTATATCAGCGATGAAAACCAGCAAAACTGGGAAAAGCTTGAGAACACAAACCGCAATCCCCGAGTTTTCGATTACACCTTCGAAGAGGGCATTTATTTCGTTAAGGCCAAGCTATTAAACCGAAATAGCGAAGCGCAGACCGAAACACCGCCTTTGAAGGTCATTTCCTATAACAAGCCAACGCTTGAAGTAGACGGCCCATCCGTTGTGTTTGTCGGAGATAAGGTAGATCTACAAGCTTCCGTTGGTTTTGATGGTCAATCCCTGCAGCCCGACAACGTTGTTATTCAATGGTCTGAAGATGGTGGGGATTCATGGCAGGACGGTGGGTTTGATTACACTCTCACGAGAGAGGGCGACGAAGTGGGTCGTGTTCGCCTCTATACCCGTGCACGTATGCCAAACGCACCTGCGGACGATCGCAATGCCTGGACCGACAATAAGGGAAGCGTGGAGTTCCGCACTGTTCGGCCGCCACGAACCTACATATATGGGCCCCGCGTCGCAGAGGTAGGGAAAGAACACAAATACGAGGTATACCTCGGTTTGCCCTATGCTCGCATGGACTATGACGTTAAGGGCTTCTTTACCATGCCGGACGGCACCATTATTCATGGAGAAACCGCGTACTTCACACCAACAAGAGAGCAGCTGGCGGACACCTACGCTTTTGTGAAGTACACAGCCTACATTGAAGGCTGGCGAGAGCAGGGCGCGGAGCAGGTTCGCGACCAACGCATAAGGCTATGGGAGTACAAGTTCCCTGAGTTCCAAATGTCAGGTCGGTACAGTGCAACTGTGGCACCTGCAGAAGGGACACTTTATGTTCGGCCGCTTGATTTCCGTGGAAGATTGGAGAACCCGGTTTATACCTGGGACTTCCCAGCTGGCGTTACTGTTGTTGAAGACAGAAACCCAATTGCTCGAAAAGTAATGTTCAATGAACCCGGAACCTACCCGGTTAAAGTGACCATTACAGACGATCGGGGCAACGAGGCCATCGTTGAAGAACGGCTAACGTTTGGAGAGCCGGAGCCATACAACGCAGACTTTGTCATTGGGGGTGACCGCACACACATCCGAGCCCCATATGAGATTCTCGTGAAGCCAAATGTCTCTGGTGGACATCCGAGGGACTATATTGTCGACAGGAAGTATTTCCTCAACGGTGAACTTATGGACAGTTACGGCAGCTATGGACAAGCCGTCCTTGATGCCGGCACAAGTACCATCAGGATGGATGTAACCAGCAAGTTTGGTGAGACTGCGTCAAAAGTGAAAAAATTCACCGTCAATGAAAACCAGCCTCCGGTTTGTATGCTTGAGAACTACGACCGCCTGGGCAGTTGGATGCTTCGAGCTGATTGTTCTGACCCAGATGGAAATGTGAAAACCCATAGTTGGTGGATTAATGGTCAGAAAGTGTCTCTATCCGGGTATCGAATCAGCATACCCAAGGACAATGAGAACGCTATTGAAGTTCAGCTGTCAGCGCTTGACGACTCTGGTGACGAATCAGACAAAACCACGCTAACAATTGAGCCTCCTGAAGATCCACCTCAACCATAAGCCAAACCATGAGCCCGGGTTTCTATCCCGGGTTTTTTTTGCCTGAAAGTTACAGGGGGTTTTTGCCTGTATCTCTGCCTATACCTTCAGCTGTCCTGCTTTAGAGTAACGTCAAACTGTGGAGCGGATGTTTATGCGGACTCTGAAATACCTAATTTTTCTTCTTGTTGCTTTTACACAAACGGGGTTTGCTCAAGAGAAGATCCCCGAATCCCTGTCAAAAGAAGGTCTCGACCCTTCTCGAATTATTGAAATGCCGGTTAACGGATTGCTTGCCTATGAGGCCCAGAATGGCTCTGTGATCTTTATGTCGAAGAACGGTCGCTACGTCTTCCAAGGGAAAATGACTGATGTGTGGTCTGCAAAGAATCTGATTTCGAGTGAACAAATCCTTGAGTCTGCACATTCTTTACCCTTCGAAACGATGGGGGTTGATTTTGATGACTATGGTGCCCTGACTCTTGGGCATGGTCCCAAAGTCGTTCATGTGATTTCCGATCCGCTTTGTCCTGCCTGCGCGAAACTAAACCGAGCCATGCAGGAACTAAAAGACCAGTACACTTTTAAAATTCTCGTCCTACCCGCGCTGGGCGGCCAAAGCGTCGATCTCTCAGCTCGAATTGCCTGTGAGCCTAACCGCAAAAAGGCTCTTCAGGCATTCCTGGATAAGGGATCGGATCAACTGCCGCTGCCTAATAACTGCAACTTTGATGCTTTCAAGACTGCCAGCGTGGTCTCAGATTTAATCGGCGTGGACGCAGTTCCGTTCATCATCGCCCCAGATAGCTCGGTAAACAGGGGGATGCCAAAGGACTTCGAGGCGTGGCTCTCGGAAAACTCAGGAAATGTGGCTGTAACGAATCATGCGATGAGCCTCGCTCAGATGCTGGAGGGAGCTAAAGCTCCGACGGATCTTTCTGAGAGACAGGCGCTCAGGGCCGCGAACTCAACGCAAGAGTCATCACAGTCTGAACTATCTGTTAATCAGAAATTACTCAACGCCCTGAAGTGAGGTAGGACATGGAACTCATTACTGTCAAACAGAAAGCCGGGAAGCGATATATTCATGAGGACTACCGAACCGGGTCAATCTTTCCCGTTATGGCTTATGACAGCGATACTGGTTACTTCATTAATGATGATAAGTCGATTGGTTACACCTTTTTGTGTCAACCGCTCTTCGGTCAAGATGGCCAGGTTGAGGAGCGCCTAACCTCCTTTATCAACACCGACTTCCCCGCTGGCACAATCGTTTCCATCATGTGGTTTCGCTCACCTGACTACACGTATGACCTGGCGAAAATGCGCGATCTGCGGGAGCGAACCGGGTTTTACAATCCACTGATGTCTGACGTGATTAAGCAGCGCTCAGAATTCCTGATGGGTGGTGGCGTCGAGGCCGTCGATCCCCAGTTGGGACAGCTCTTCTTCGACCTGAAGGTGTTTATCACCGTCAAACTTCCGATTAGGAATGCCCTTCCCGACCAAGAAGAAGAGTATTTGCTTGCAAGCTACAAGAAAAAAACAGAATCAGCACTCAAAACTATCGGGTTCCGGCCAACTGAACTGAACGCTGATGGATATATTCGTGCGATCAGCAGTTTGATGAACTGGGGTCCAGAAGCATCATGGCGCCAGGGGCCCGTTAAGCACGACAAAGGCCGCCCCATTTGCGATCAGTTGATGGACTTTGATAAAGAAATCGTCGTTGACAAGGGGCACCTCAAAATTGGGGATACCTACATGAAGGCGCTATCGGCCAAGCGTCTGCCCGAGGCCTTTTACTTCGGTGATGCGATGAAGTACGCCGGCGACCTCCGTGGTGGCAACGTATCCTTGAAACAACAGTATGCCGTTTGTTGCAATATCTATTACCCCGACAGCGAGAAAGAAAAGCACTCGCTTGAGAGAAAGCGGGGGCTGGCGGTTAACCAGGCGAAGGGGCCGATGCTCACCCTTGTGCCTATCCTCGCTGACAAAAAGCGCGGCTTCGACGTTTTGTATGACTCGATGGCTGATGGCTACCGAGCTGTCAAAATGACCTATTCCGTCCTGGTTTTCGGTAAAACTGAGGACGAGGTCATCGAGGCTTCAACGAACGCTAAAACCATCTGGCGGGAGCAGCGTTTCACGCTGATGGATGACAAGTTTGTTCAGCTCCCCTTGTACATAAACTGCCTTCCAATGATGGCCGATAGAGACGCCGTAGCTGATCTTTGGCGCTATAAAACCCTTACTGCTGAGCAGGCTGCGGTCTTAGTCCCGATTTTTGGTGAGTGGAAGGGCACAGGTACCCCTCATGTGAACCTCATAAGTCGGAACGGTCAGATTATGTCGTTCTCCATGCATGACACCGGGTCCAACAAGAACATGCTGATTTGCGCTACCTCAGGTGGCGGTAAGTCGTTCTTTACGAACGAACTAATCTTGTCTTACATGTCCGAAGGTGCACAGGTCTGGTGTATTGACGTTGGACGATCCTACGAAAAGCTCTGTGAAGCTGTAAACGGGGATTTCATCCACTTTGGATCCGGCTCTGATATTTCCGTTAACCCGTTTGAGCTTGTTGTGTCCGTGGATGGCAGTGAGCAAACACGCTCCAAGATGCTGTCGCCGCAAGAAAAACGGGCAATGGACTCTGGCGACGTGAAAGATGAGGGTGAGGAAGATGCGCTCGTAGGCCTTCTGACCGCTATGGCGTCTCAGAACGATCCACTGGACGACGTGCAGATCTCAGTCCTGCGTCAGATCATTGCCGAAGTTTGGGCCGCGAAAGATCGCACAATGTTGGTCGATGACATTGCAGATAAGTGTGCTGAACATCCAAAAGAAATTGTTCAGGACCTTGCGACGCGCCTGCATGCATTTACGTCAAAAGGTTCCTACGGCAAATACTTCTGTCGTCCGAACAACGTCAACTTTAATAAACAGTTGACTGTTCTTGAGTTGGAAGAACTCAAGGGTCGCGCCCATCTTCAAAAGGTAGTCCTGTTCCAGCTGATCTACCAGATTCAGCAGGAGGTTTACCTCGGTGATCGAAGCCGTAAGAAAGTGGTCATCATCGATGAAAGCTGGGACCTTATCCAGAACGGTGGCCCAGAGGTTCAGAAGTTCATTGAGCACGCCTATCGCCGGTTCCGTAAATACGGCGCTTCAGTGCTTCTGGTGACGCAATCGATTCAGGATATGTACAAATCACCAGTTGGTGAGGCTATCGTTGAGAACTCAGCAACAATGGCTTTGTTCAGGCATACCGAAGAGGCTGTCGACAAGCTCAAGCGCGAGGCAAAGCTTGTTCTGCCTGATGGTGCATTCCAGATGCTTAAAACAGTGCACACAGCGCCTCCTCACTACTCGGAAGTATTCCTCAAAACCGAGCGCGGCCTGGGCGTGGGTCGATTGGTCGTCAATGATTTCCAGAAGCTTCTTTACTCGACGAATGCTGATGAGGTAACCGCGATCAATGAGCTGAAGAAGCAAGGCCACACCGTTGAAGAATCCATCAACATCCTACTGCGTCGCAGTGGAAGGGCCGCATAGACAATGAAAATCCTGGAAATTGCCTCTGCCTCAGTTATAGGCGCGGCCCTCGGTGCGGGCATTACCTTTATGTTGGTGAACGACAGGCTGACAGCGCTAGAAAAAGCTAATGACTATCGGGCCCCCGTTGCACTTGTGGACTTTACCAGTATTGCGGAAGCCTTCCCGGAAGGTGGAGATGACACTGAAATAAACCTCCAAATCAGAAAGCTGCAGATTCAATCGCGCCAGCTGGTTGAGCAAGGCTTCATCGTCCTGAATCAGGATGCGGTTTATGCCGCCCCGCCGGGAGTCACCATTCGCTATAAGGAAAAGGAAGGTGAGTAGCCATCGAAAACCATGGGCTCCTTTTCTAACTAAGGCTTTATTGCTTTCAGCCGCGATTGTGATAGCAATACTTTGGTTCGAGCAGAACTACGTTCTGGGAAAGGACTCTCAGCATGTGAAGTGCATCCCGGGGATAGACTGGTTTCTTGGAGACCGGGATGACAGAGCCATAGAGCGCGATGCGATCTACATGGTCCGTTCTAAAGGTTTGGGCCCGGTTTATGAAGATGGGACGACCTTGGTCAAGTATCTTCGGGGTCTGCCTGGGGATACGGTCAAAATTGACGCCACGGGCATCTATATCAATGGGGTGAAAGCCGGTACCGGACAACTGCCATTAGCCTACAAATTCAATAGCTCTCCCGACGACTTCTACGGTGAACGCGTTTTGGGTGAGGACGAATATTGGTTTATGGGCACTGCAGCTCTCAGTTTTGATTCCAGATATTGGGGATCGGTTAGCAAAGGACAGGTGATACGGCGTGCATATCCGCTATTTTAAGACGATGACAGCAGCAATCCTCTTCTCCTGCCTGAGCCTCAACGTTTCAGGTTACTCGCTGACGGATGAGGATAAGCAAGCAATTGACCAGGGCAAGCAAAATGCTGAGAGCATAGACCTCAGTGGGCTGCTTCAAGGACGGTCCCGCAAG
>LAZR01002147.1_pt1 | contig 11727 bp, 17 predicted proteins | sample 329461 | NCBI WGS metagenome assembly LAZR01 (sample SAMN03002196, study PRJNA259156) | marine sediment metagenome | biome: sea floor; feature: Hydrothermal impacted sediments; material: marine sediment; isolation source: Loki non-amplified sample from Loki's castle hydrothermal vent sediment ...
CGCTCACCTATCTCCCCAGGTCCGAACCCTGGAATGTACTCAGCACCTATAGGAATGGTATACGGCTGGATACCTTGGAACTGAGAACCAGCCTCGGCAAAAGCATCCAGTCTCTTGTTGAACTCACCGAGAGCCTGTTCGGTGCTGAGGCGCTTGGCGTCCACTTCTATCTCTAGTTCAGCAATGGTGCCGCTGATGAATGTGGCGAGGTTCTGAGCGTCTACCTGAGAGCGTTGTATAGCTAGCTCGGCTGCTGTAGGGCCTGTGCGGCCTCCACCAGCACCTGGAAAGCCCGACGTAACATCGGCTCTAGCCTTGTTAGCCTCAGCCCACCATGTATTGCTGAATGTGGCTCCGGCCTCGCCTGGTTTGGCAGGTATCATGCCGGATGTGGTGTCATCCCACTTCCAGTAGAAATCATCAGGGTTTAGTTCAGGGACCTGACCTAGAGCTGATGGAGTAGACGGTGCCGGTGCCTGAGCGAGACTTACCGGAGGCCCTGCTATGGCTGCTGTAGCAGGCTGTGAGACCGCTCTGCCGCCCGTAGCACTAGGAAAGCCTGGGATGTGCTGGTCGGCGTAAGGGAACAGTTGCGCGTCCTGTGCAGAGTAAGGACCTGATGGTGTAAACTGTGTATTCACACTGGAGGGCTTCCTGTCGGCATACACCCCAGTCTGGAGGTTACGCCACGGTGGTAGACCTTTGGGGTCAAATACCCACATCTCCCTGCCAAACTTATCAGACCAAAACTCCATTACACACCTCTCCTCGAGAAGGCCATGTTGTTCATCTTCTGAATATACTCTTCCAGGTCCTTGCGAGCTAGAGCCTCAGCGTCAGGCTTACCTCGGTGACGGTCGATTAGCTTGGCCGTTAGGTCCTTCCAGTCTTCAGGCGTCATGGAGATGAACCTATCTATCTGTTCCCTAGGTGTGAGAGGAGCACTGCCATAAGGATAACCCTCTTCAAGAGCCTTGATAAGGAACTCTCTGGTATTGATGTACCAGGCAGTTAGTTCCTTAGCCAGTTCGTCTAGTGTAGGGCCAGTGATTAGAGGCACTAGAGCTGCTCGCTTCCAGGTAATGAGCCTGACTCTTCTGGTGGCTGGCGGGGTTGGCCTTGTCGTGTGCGGCCTCCCATTTCCTGTAGCATCTGAACTATGTTGGCCTGAGCGCTAGACTGACCGTTGCTAGATACTCGGCCTCCATCACCGTTAGATGATGCTATGGGCTGACCATCAGGTCCTACCAGTTGAGACTCTGGTGGAGGTAAGACACCTACAGTCTGCAACACATCCTGCATGATTACAGGCATCATCATTGATTGCAAATCCTCTAGCCAGCGGCCTCGTATCTCCATCTCAGGCTGGTCTATGCGGAGGCCCTTTTCGAGGAACGTGCGTCTAGTGATGTGGCCCTGTGTGTGCATCCGGTCGTAGAACTGACCCTCTACAATGAGGTTCTGTGGGAGGAGTGGGTCAATGTCAACGTTAATAGTGACAGGAAACTCTCTGATAGCTTTGGGAGTGAGTGAGAGGTCACCCTCCCATATCTCCTGGCGAGCCCTGGAGACTGTCTGTTCCTCTAGCCATTCGATGAGACTGACTAGACAATTGCTATAGGACTCTATGAGGTACTCAAACTGGGACTTCGCCATCATATAGAGAGAGTTGTCACGGTAGCCGGAGCCTGCTGCACCAGGCGGCTCGCCCTTGAAGATCGGGGATACACCGTGCTGCCCCATGATCTGCATTAGGAGCTGGATATAGGGCATGGCCTCAAAGACCTGACCTACATCCTTGAACGGGTCTACGACCTTGGACCCAGGTGGCAGAGTTGTGGACTTCTCGGCTGAGAACTTATATGTCTTAGGTACTAGGTCATTGCTCTCGCCTTCAGCACCACCAGTAGCCTGCACCTCTTCAGGTATGAAGTCGTCAGGAACTTCTAGTGTGAGGCGTTTGCGGACTAGTAGGTCCACAGCCTCACCCATGCGAGTCAGGGAACGGTTGATGAGAGGCTCATTGTGGCGGAACCCCTCGGCCACTGAGATGCCTAGCTTGTCAGGGTCTTTGCTACTGGTAGTACGACCTATGCAGAGGAAGTATTTACAACTGGGGTCGCCGACTTCCTGGTAGACTAGGCGACCGTTGAGGTAGACCTGGTATATGCCCTTAGAATATAATGACTTTGCACGGTAATACTCGGTGACAAGGACCATTGATGAGGTGTCTAAGCCTGATGCCATTGGACGGATGTTTTGGTCAGGCTGCCCTTCAATAACGGCAACTCCTTGTACAACCTCCGAGCTGAGGCTCTCAGGGTAGGCTCTGAGTTCTGCATCCGTGTCAAGGCCGTAAGCAGGGTAGACTTCGCGTTTGGATTTCCAGGCGTGTTCTATGGCTTCAATGATTTCGTTCTCAGGCCCTCGGTGGCAGTAGAAGGTTAGAGGGTGGATGGTGATGACGCGGAATGGAGGCCCCCACTTACGTTTCAGAGCCCTGGTGCGGTCTTTATAGTCCTTGTCAGACTCACCCTTAATCCGCTTGCGCTCCTTCTTAGGCCACGGGTAGTACACACCCTTGATGATACCTACGCCTAGCCCAGCTTGGGCGTCTACCAGGTCTCTTCTAAATGCTGCATTGCGCTTGAGGAACCTGCCCCAGAAGGATTCCCTCTTGCTAGTGTTCTCTGATGCAGGGTCACCTGTACGGAGAGTTGTGTAGACTACGTTAGGAGCGTTAGCTGTGAGTGAAGCCTTGATGTTCTCTATCAGCTCAGAGGTGGCACCGATGCGGACTTCTAGGCCCGATGACTTTTCACCCGTGGGAAGCTGTATAGGGTCCTCGTAGTGACGCAGTTGCTCTATCTCGTTCATCTTGATGTGGAGACCCTCAAACTCGCGCTGGAACTCCTCCAGTAGACGACTGACGTATTGAGGAGATACTGCTGGCTCTAGCTCTTTGATGTCAGGCATTAGGGCCTCTTATCCTGCAGTACAGCCAGTGCCTCAGCACACCGATGCTTCTCCATAAGGATTCTAGCCATGTTGAACCTAAAGCGTACAGTTTCCTCGCTCAGGTTCCTCAAACTCCAGATGGCCAATCTGCCAGGTACACCAGCTATTTCACACACTAGAAACCTCTCAGGCTAACTTCGTAGTTGCCGCCGGCTACTAGGGATTCTGCCATGACAGCACCTATAGCTAGGGCATCCATGCGGTCATCATTGCGGTGGCTGTTAGTAGGTGAGAAGGAACAGAGTTCATCCTCCAGAGACACACCATCTAGTAGAGGCAGGTCCTTAGGTATGAACAGTCTACCGGAGGCAAACAGAGCATCTAAGTACATGGCGCGGCCAGTCTTGTCCCTATCTATGCCTAGCACCTTGGTCTGCACGTTCTTTTTGGTCCTGTAGGGTATCTCCTTGAATGGCAGATGGTAGCGGCGGCGCATACCCTGTAACAAACTAAGCTGGAAGCCTACAGTCTCCAAGGCTACAGTACGGAGGCCTGCTGTACGCTTGGCTATCTGGACTATCTTGGCTTCCAGGTCAGGCGTCTCTACCCTGCCAGCCCACATATCCACCAGGTATATCCACTTGGATTTGATGTCTACGCCTAGAGTGGCTATTGCAGAGTAGTCTGCGTGATCCTTAGTAGATGCAGCAGGGTCTATCGCCATGACAAACTGCATAGGATGTTCAGGTATGAGAGCTGCGGTCCAGTAGGAAATATGCTCTCTGAGTATGACATTGCCTCTGACAGCCTGAGGATTGCACATGAATGTGAGGGAGAATAGGATGTCTCCCTTGTCATTATGTATCCTCTGGACCTTCTCCATAGGGAACCGCGTGGGGGAGAGTGTTGGTCCCCACGGGTAGGGGCCGACTATAGGCATCTCGTAGACAGTGAACCCCATTTCCTTGAACACGGGCACTAGATCGTTCTGTCCCCATCGGGTTAGTATGACTACAATGCGACCCGCATGAGGATAGAACTTGCTGCCATCCTCCATCAGGCGGTCGAGGATAACACCTCTGATCTTCTCAGTCTGAGCAAGCATAGTGGTCGGACTCTTCACGTCATCCTGGTCTGTAGGGTCATCTATGATTATGATGTTGAAGTGGAGTCCCTGATACGGGCCGTTCAGCCCTGTTCCCATGAGTGTAGGATCAGGGTCCTCAATGTCTCGCTGGACAAACAGGACATTCTTAGTCCACTGAGCGTCAGTGTCCTCCCTGATGTCAAATGCCGCCCTGTAAACATTGTTGCTCTCAATAGTGGACCTGATAGCCATAACCTGTATCTGGGCCTGCTCCCCAGTGTTCATTATCCATAGGATGCGGACATCAGGGTTCTTGCCTATCTCACGCTCCACGAAGTCTCGGACTGTAGTGGACTTGTAGGTATCGGGAGGGCAGACGATCACAGTCCTGTTGCTAGTCTCTAATGCCTCAGCCCAGGCATCCTGGTAGAGTTCATATTCACGGTGATGGACTGCTTTGGCATAGGTGCGAGCATCACCGTCCCTGGCTGCTATAGCTCGGACAGCTAGCTCACTCTGGGGCTCCGTAGCTACAGGCATTACAATACTATTGCTTTCCAGGCAAAGTCCACGTCTGCTCCAGGGTCCTGGTCAACCGTGATGGTGAAGGTGGTACTGCTGTAGGCACTGATCCAGAACTTGAGCACGTTCCCCCAGGACTCTATAGGTGTAACCATGATGTCACCTGCTACAGGTGTGACAGCGAGGCCGTGGGTGACAGCAATGCTAGTCTGTCCGTTGACAAGGGTGGCAGTGCCCGATTTCTCAGTGACGTGGCCTATGTTATTACGGACGACTGTGGTGGAGCTTATACCACGGTCTATCTCAAGGCCTGAGTTACCATTTACAATGTTATCAGCAATAAGGACATCTGTGCCTCCGGTAGCCACATCTATTCCCTTGCTACCATTGTTCAGCGAGGTGCAGCCTATAACCTTGTTACGAGTGGCTGAGAATATCTCAATGCCATCATCCGTATTGCCTAGAGTTGTGCAGGCCAGTACCATACTGTCTACACAGCCGTCCAGGGCAATACCGAGGCTCCCGTTATCCTCAGCCGTACACGCAATTAAACGGCACCTATCAGATGTGAGCCCTATGATGAATCCAAACGTGTCGTTGTCGTGGGAAAGGCAGTCTATCCATAGGCCATCAGTTATTGTGTGGCTGGTAGCACCACCAAAGCCTGCCGCCTTGCAGTTCTTCACCTCTACCCTGGACGTGGTAACGTGTACCATATCATCGTAACTGATCCCTGCGCCAGCAGACTGGTTGTCCTTGTTGCCATCTAGCGTGAAGTCCTCAAACTTGCAACCTGTTACGGCACCGGCAGGCTTAATGATGTGGTCATCAACATCGTCAGCCAGTATCAGGGTCGTGATGCCTCTCCCTTGGCCTACAAGGGTTAGAGGCCTGCCTGTAGCAATTAGTAAACTAGCAGCCAGCGTAAAGATTCCCTCGCTCAGTACCACCTTACCACTGGCATCGGGCAGGGCGTCTATCGCGGCCTGGACAGCCTCATCGTCAGTGCCATAGTCGCTGCATCTGAAAACAAGATCAGGAACTAGTTTCTTAGCCCTGCCTGCCTGATTGAGCAGGTCAGAGTTAGCACTGCGAGCAAGCACGTAATGTCCACCAAGGGCTAAGGCCGTATCTCCTGGATAGCCTTGTTTCCCAGGCACTAGTTGATAACCTCACCTTCAAGTGGCCCACTCTTAGTTCTCTCAGCTAGTTCTGCCGCTACTAGAACTCTCTTACCTGCCTCAAAGTTGTCCAGCAGTTCACGGGCTGCTACACGCCTAGCGTTCTCACCCTCAACCTGACGCCCCTCCACAGTGACAGTAATTGATTCCCTGTAACTCCCTGGTGGCATCTGGTCAGGCTCAGGCTGTAGAGCCCTCTGCACAGCTATGATGTCCTGAGGAGTGTAGTGCTTGCGGATAACCTTGAGCATCTCCATCTCCTTGGGAGTTAGAGACTCTAGGGCTAGACTTGCCTTGAACAGTATCTTCTTGTCCAGACGCAAGGCCAGCCGAAAGTTACGCATGAACTCCATTTGCATAAGGTCATGCGCCACATTGCTCTGTAACCAGGCAAGTTTCTCACCCGACTCCCACTCCCTGAACTCCTCATCATCCCTGCGCCATGCCTTGATAGTAGTGAAGGTGACAGGGACTAGGGCACATGATTCTCGAACTGAAAAGCCCGCTGCCCGATGACTCAGGTATGACGCTTTCCTAGGATTGTTACTCAGCGGTATCCTAGCTTTCAGCATCTCCTCATAGTCGTCAGGCTCTATGTCAGACTTACCTGACTCTACAACCTGTACACTGTGTTCAGGTTCAGGTTTCGGTCCCGACTCTATTTTAGCTAATACCATGTTGGCCTCCAGGTGGGCTGGCAGACCTACCGCCCGATGGACCTGCCAGCCCGAAAGGAGATGATGTGAATGTCATTACCATGAGAGTTTTGCTCCCTTAGACATATTGTGCTCGTACCAGAGAGTCTGAAGGTTTGTGTAATGGCTTACGCGTAGGAACTGGGTACGATCAGTTAGATCAACGGATGACAGAGGAACAACGTGATCTATGTTCCACTTGCCTGAACCTATACCGTGGTTATCCCAAGTCATCCCAGGTGAGAAGTCATTTTCCAAATACATTACAAGCTCAGATATTGAACAACCTAGGTCACGCACAGCGGAACCCACCCTTTGTTCCCTCTCCAATGCGTGACAGAGACGCTGACGCAAAAGGTTAGCTATTCGTCTCTGTCTTCGTTTCTCTGCCTTAACGCCCATATCGAGAGTGTGACTATCCCACGTCCAGGACGTGTTTACAGACTCTATGCGGTGAGCTACTGGCTTGCATGGTCGTCCTGCTCTCATACTTATATTATAGCACACTTCGGGGCGCTTGTCGAATAAAATGGCGCTAGTATGGCACAGTGTGGAATAGTAGTTAGTAGTATAGTGTAGTATGTTGTAGTGTTTTCAGAGGTGTAACGACCATTTACCCCCATTCACTGTATATAACTAAGTGGGGTCGCTCTGAATTGATAAAGTGTGTATGCTGGTGCCCATCTTGACAACGACCCCCCACTATTATATACTGTGAATAGAAGTTATTAGTCGTCTGTAAGGAGAGCGTATGATAATAGGAATTATACACGTCAACAGGAAGAAGGGCAGACCTGCCCAGTGTAAGCGTTGTAAGGAAACCATCACTGTGGGTCAGGCTCATGCTGTGGTCATCGTCCGGTACGGTAAAGGCCAAGAGGCGGTTTTCAAGATGAGAGCTGCCCAGGGACAGGCATGGACCAAGAAATCAGGACTAAAGTATAGGAGACTGCACCTGAAGGATTGCTTGGCTGAGTGGTTAGGATTCACTTATATCCAACGTTCTGAGGCCAGACGAGAGCGTAAGGGCGGAAGGCCACCACTACCAGAGATGAGCCCAGAGGAGAAGTTGGTCAGGCACAGGCTGGTCCGCAGGAGAGCTGAGATCATTAGACAGATTGAGGCTACAGATGATGATGTTAGGATCAGAGCACTGGCCGACAGACTACGAGAGGTACAAGGCGAAATGAAGATTCCTGTGACACCCCCAAACAAGAAGAATATGCACAGGAGCATGGTGCTGTCTATCGTACAAAGGAAGATTAACATAGCTATGGAGGCTACTAATGGCATACCGCAGTCCTCTGCCTGAACGAAGCAATGAAGACGATTTCGCTCCTATAGAGGACACCACATACTGTAGATGCTGCGGGGGCAAGGCTGATATGGATGCGTTCTGTATGCAATGCAGGCATCCGTATAATGAATGGTGCGCTCGCGGAGACGGCCATTGTCCTAACTGTGGGTACATGATAGATAATGAGGGTAAGTGTGACCACTGTAAGCATCAGAGGACAAAAGAGAACACTGAGACTATCAGGCCCACCCACTGCAACTACTGTGGCTTTATGATAGGCACCGACGGTGTATGTATGAGGTTCAATTCACATAAGCAGCTTGTTTGATGGATAGGCAAGCGGCAGCACTATGTCCTCCATCCCCCACTGGCAAGCACCACTGGATGATACCTGGCATAGGTGCTGAGCCTGTCGGCCACTGCAAGTATTGTGCTGCTGAGAGGAAGTTCCAGGGCTGTAGCGCGTATGCCTGGTTAGATTACGCTCAAAGCCGTGAGCGAGCCTATAAGCTGTGCATTGAGCAGCAGGAGGTTGGAAAATAATTTTGATAAAAATCTCGCAGTGGTTCTATTTTCCGAGTTGTAGGAGTCTGAGCGTAGCCTTAGCTATAGCCGGTTGTAGGATGCTGGTATCGGTGTTCTGGTGGTAGGCTGCGTGTGAGCGAGCTTACAGCACCAGTCACTAGTGATTTCCTTCACAATGTTAGTGACCGTGAAAAAGCCCCGACCGGCGAGGGCCAGGGCTTCTTCGCGTCGCTACTTGTCGGTAGCGTTTAGCAGGTCGTCAACATCTTCGGCCAAGCGCACTAGCGTCGCGTTACACTTCTCTTTATGCTTGGCTAGTTCCGTTGGCGTTATCAGCTCCCCGCACGCCGGATGACCCTTACGTACCTGCTCGCCCAGTAGCGTCACCAGATACATGATGCCGTGAATCTTCTGGTGGATAGTCTGCTCTGACATGATGCTCCTCTCAACTACTAACCCACTGACTAGATTCTCGCACACTCTCCCGACCCGTGCCGCCTCGTTATGTCAATTTGGCAAAGTAAACCCCCGTAGCAAGTGGCATACCACGGGGGTTAGCTAGGCTATTCGATTGTGGTTACGCTACCTCATGCCCCGCGTTCGTCAGCTTGCTTATGATGCTGTCGCGGTTCAGCGGGCCGCTGTCAGGGTAGAAGTTCCGCATGGCTGCACTCGCGCTAGCAAACTCCTCACCGTCCACTGTCAACGACTGGCCGCGTGAGCCTGTGCCGCCACCACTAGAGCGTGGGCGCTTCACAGTGGGGCCAGCACTATTGATTACCAGCTTGCCGGACTCCTCGCTGCGCTCTATCGTCAGCTTAGTGACACCGAGGCCCTCAAGCCGGCTGAACGCATCGCCCATGTTCAGCTTGCCATCGCGCACCTGGTTGTGGATGGTGGCAATGTTCTCCGCATTGGCCGCGTAGTTAGCGCTAGTGACCGCACCAGTGGCCGTTTTCAACTGGCTTGTTGACTTCGCCAGTGTAGCCTGCGCTTTGGTGCGGGAGTCGGCGGCTTCTAGCGCCTTGTCCACGTCGCCAGACTTCATCACTGACTTGAAATTGCCGGTTGCGGCTTCTACCGCTTTGGTATCCTCTGCAACTTGCGTTGTCAGACGGGATACTTTGGCTTGCAGCTCCTCTACTGTCGGTGCTTTGGTCTCTGTCTCGTCGGTCATGTTCATCTCCTCTACTACTAACCGTGATTCGCCACTAACATCATTTTAGCACACTCTAATGATACTGTCAAGCGTTTTCTCCTTGATTGTCAAAACCCATAATTTGTCAAGTGGGGAGTGTGAGAATTGAGGGCAGAAGTGTATAAGCAGGTTAGCATTTGACTAAGTGGTGAGGAACTGTTCATGTGAGTATACGATAGTGACGGGCGGAATAGAACTGTAGTTCTTATGCTTATGTCAACCAAATCACTTGACAACGCCAAGCACCTATGGTACAATGATAGTGCATTAAGTAGTTACATGAGGTGCATCATGTGAAGCGCAAGTGGTCCCCCCCTTCCTTAGCGGTTAGTAACGAGAGGAGTAACCCATGTCCTATGTAGACCCTGACTACAAGACCAAGAAGGCATTTAAGGAGGCGGTCAAGGCTGGCGTGGAGCATAGGCCCTACAGCCCAGCCGGTCTGTTCCATCCTGCGGAGAACGGCAGGGAGACCATTGAGGGTCCACACTACCCCAAGCCTCACACATGGTACGCCTCAGTCAACGTGCTGAACGGCATCGTAACCTCAGTAAGCTAGCCTTCCCAACGTTGACCATTGGCAACAGTGGTCAGCATTGGTAGGGTTAGTAGTGAGAGGAGATATCATGCTTAACGCAATAGGCTACTTCATAGTCACATTGTCCGTCGTTACTATACTGATACTGTTATAGGCTGGTCGCCTGAGCGCCGCTGCTGAGGCAGTAGTTTACAGTGGGTGCCATGCTGAACACCGTAATACGCACGGTGGTTCCTCGGTGGCGGCGCTGAGTCGATCAGGAGAGAGGAGAAACCATGAGCGAGCGAGAAGATGTCGAGGTCTGGCGAAGTATCCTCAAGCATGGCGTCCCGCAGGTTGATCCCCTTGCACCAAAGTATGTTCCTTGCGAATGTGGGCGCGTAATGCTCCGAAATGGCGAGACGTGCGAAACGGTGCGGGATATGCACTCACTGGACTCATGCACCACAAGGTTTGACCTACACCGTTCAGTCAGATGAGGCTAGTAGCAGAAAAGGGAGGTGATTGTCAATGACAGCAGCCTACAGAAGATTGGTAGAGGTTAGTAGTCTCGTAGGAGAGCTATGACTGACGAACAGACAGCAGATGAGAAGGATGACCTACTAGACCAGTTCCTCAGCGATAGTGATGCCAATGCTGAGGACAAGCAGGCTCTGGTCGGGCTGCTTAATGCCACATCCATAAAGCGGCTAGTAGGGATGCTGGTCGACTGGTGCTATGACGAGGGCTATGACGATGGCGAGGCAGGCCGGCAATGATAGTCACCGCCACATGGATAAAGGGCAAGCAGGTAGACTGGTATCAATGGGTGGCTATTGAAGGAGTGTATATCAATGTCCACGACGGGAAGGTTGATACTCCTAAAGACCTGCTGGTTCTAGCTCAGATGAAACGTGATGAGGGGTGGATGCTATGCCGTCGAGTAGTGTAGAGGAGAAGATACGGGCGCTGCTCAGACTGGCTAATGATGCAGGAGCATCTGAGCATGAGGCTAGCCTTGCAATGGAACGTGCCCATGAGCTACTCCTCAAACACAACCTAGATATGATGGAAGTGGAGGCGGGTGAGGATGATGAGGTACAACAGGTTGTGGAAGAAGAGTTCGACTACAGGTATGCTGACAGGTGGCGGCCTAGCCTCGTCAATGTAGTCGCCAAGCATAACTATTGTAGAGTGATAAACAGGAGTAAGAGAGGTTCCTTGCAGGTTATAGGTAGGACACATAACGTGGTGGCTACCAAGGAAATGTCACGCTGGCTGATGGGGCAGGTGGCTGACCTGACGAGGGAACGGTGGGGGATTGAGGCTAATGTCCTAGAGCAGACTGGTGATACTAGGGAGCAGGACTGGAAGGATGGTTTTGCTTACGGTATCATCACTAGGCTGAAGGAGAGGCTAGCTGAACAGAAGGCTATGGAGGAGGGCAGGGACTCTAACGTGAGGGCCCTAGTGGTGGACCTGTCTAGTGAGACGAACAGCTTTATTAACAGAGCCTACCCTGGCGGACTGACCAGTCGTACAGTGAGGTTCGATGGGGCCGCGTACAATGTAGGTGTCAGGGCTGCTGATGGTGTATCGATCTCGCCTGAGGGCAGACAAGTGGGAGGAGAGAGGAAACTGATAGGATGACTGAGAAGGAGCTGGAGGATTTACTGGTCAGGCTCGGTCGTGAGCGTCGGGATGACGCCATGAAGGAGTACCTGACGTTGAAGATGGAAGAGAGGAG
>LAZR01002148.1_pt1 | contig 11725 bp, 10 predicted proteins | sample 329461 | NCBI WGS metagenome assembly LAZR01 (sample SAMN03002196, study PRJNA259156) | marine sediment metagenome | biome: sea floor; feature: Hydrothermal impacted sediments; material: marine sediment; isolation source: Loki non-amplified sample from Loki's castle hydrothermal vent sediment ...
CTTTCACACATAAATTACGGCTTCATGGCCTTGTCGCTCTTATTTTTTTCATTAGCGTGGGTAGCTGCCGCTCTATCTTGGGGCTATATTATAAAAAAACTTGAACAGTCTCTTGATTATTCGTCGGCGATAAAATTGTGGACATGGTCACAGTCCGCTCGCTATATCCCGGGTTCTGTGTGGCAGGTAGTAGGACGAGTTTACATGGGAGAGAAAAAGGGACTGGGCAAAGGGAAGACGCTTGCCAGTATTGCGATTGAGACCTCAAACCTTATTATCTCAAGTCTAATAGTTTTTGCACTTAGCTTGCCTTTTTGGCCGACGCTAGAGGGATTTAAAAGCTATTATCCTTTTTTATTCGGTGGTTTTATGGTGTTTGGTTTTCTCCACCCCAAAGTATTTAATACAACGACCAACTTTTTTGTGCGCAGGTTAGATAAGGGGGAAAAAGATCACTCCTATGCTTTTAGCGAGATAATTACTATGCTCGTGCCTTATTTGGGCGTATGGTTAATATTCGGGCTCGGGTTTTTCTTTCTTATCTTGTCGTTAAAAGAAGTTGGTCTTGCTTACGTGGCAATCGCAACCGGCACTTTTGCGCTTTCCTGGGTAGTGGGTTTCTTGTTTGTAATAGCGCCCGGTGGATTAGGGGCAAGAGAGGTGGCCTTAGTATATTTTCTTGGTTTCTTCGTAAGCAATCCGCTGGCAGTACTGTTCGCTGTGCTAAGTAGGGTTCTCATGATAATAGGTGAAGTACTAATTTTGGGTATAAGCGCGTTATATAGAAGGTAAAAAAGTTTAACAAATACTCGGTTACCCGATCTCGGAAAAATAAATTAGAAAATGTTAAAATCTATAATCAAAAGGTTAAACAGGCTTTAGGTATGTTCTCGGAAGGAAATGCATGAAAGTAATAGTTCAGATCCCTTGCTATAACGAGGAAGAAACGCTTCCCCTCGTTGTTAAAAGTATTCCTAGAAATATTGACGGGATAGATAAGCTGGAAATTTTAATAATCGATGACGGCAGTACTGATCGCACAGTTGAAGTGGCAAAAGAACTTGGCGTTGATCATATTATCAGTAACGTCGGAAATAAAGGATTAGCGACCTCTTTCGCGACAGGCATTAACGAGTGCTTAAAGCTCGGGGCTGATATTATTGTTAACACAGATGGAGACAACCAATATCCTCAAGAGAAGATCCCGGATCTTATAAAGCCGATCTTGGATGGGGAATCGGATATAGTTGTAAGCGATAGGCAGACTCATAAAATTAAGCATTTTAGCTGGGTTAAGAAGCGGCTTCAAAGCGCCGGCAGTAGGGTAGTCAGAATGGCGTCAGGAACAACGATTCCCGATGCGCCGTCAGGCTTCAGGGCATACTCCAGAGAAGCCGTCTTAAACTTAAATATTATTACTTACTTTAGTTATGTCACGGAGACGATCATCCAGGCTGGTAAACGAAAAATCGCGATCACTCATGTGCCCATTGAGACCAACCCCAAGACTCGAGAGTCCAGGCTGTTTAAAAACACTTGGCAACACGTTTTTGAGTCATCAAAAAGCATCATCAGAGTATATTCGATGTATGAATCATTAAGGATATTTCTCTCAATCGGGTCTGTCCTTTTCTTGGCCGGATCATTAGGCTTGGGCCGCTGGCTCTGGTTCTTTTTTACTCAGGATAATGCCGGCCATGTGCAGTCACTGGTTATATCCGCTGGCCTTATCATCGTCGGTTTTCAAATCGGCTTAATAGGTCTGCTATCCGATCTTGTTTCGGTGAACAGGAAACTTATTGAAGACACTTTGTACCGCGTTAAAAAGATGGAACTTCGCGAAAAGTAGGGTGTAAGCCAATATGGAGCTTGTATCAATAATTGTTCTTAACTGGAACGGAAAGCACTTGTTGGCAGACTGCCTGGAATCGATTCAAAAACAAAGTTATTCGCAAATCGAGACTATTGTGGTGGATAACGGTTCGACTGACGATTCGCTAGATTTTATGCGAAAAAATTATCCTGATGTGAAAATAATCGTCAACGACAAAAACGAAGGTTTTTGTAAAGCGATGAATCAAGGCATGAAAGCGACTACGGGTACGTACAAACTACCTCTCAATAACGATGTGACGCTTTCGCCTGATTTTGTTAAGGATATGGTAAAGGCGGCTGAGCCTGCTGAAGTAGGCTTGGTGACCGGAAAGCTTATCAGGGTCAGCAAGACAAAAGAAGAAGTTATCGATTCTGCAGGTCACGTTATGTTTAAAAATAGAATGCCAAGAAATCGCGGAGATGGTTTGGATGTTGCCGGCTTTGACAAACCCGAATTTGTTTTCGGTGCTTGCGGAGCAGCTCCTTTATATAAACAAGAGATGCTCGATGATATTGCTATAAACGGTGAGTACTACGACGAAGATTTTTTTAGCTTTTTAGAGGATGTGGATTTGGATTGGAGAGCTCAACTTAGGGGCTGGAAGTGTAAGTACACTCCCGACGCTATTGCTTATCACTGGAGGGGCGGTACTGCCGTGAGGCGGAGCACCATCGTTGAAAAACATAATTACAAAAATCGGTATCTTATGCTCTTAAAGAATGATTCTCTCGGTTTCTTTTTGCTTAACTTGCCGCAGATATTATTTACTGACATTGTTAAGAGCAGCGCTTTGCTCTTTAGGGCGCCGACAGCATTAACCGGCTGGTTTAGTCTCATAAGGCTTTTTCCAAAGACACTCAGGAAACGCCGGTATATTCAAAAGAATCGTAAGGTAAAGCCTTCTCAGATAGAGAAGATGTTTGTAAGATTCGATTATTCCGGCTGGATTAAAAAACACATGACCGAAGACGTCCATTCTATAAAAAACCAATGAAGCTAAGTATTGGGATTATCAGTTATAACACTAAAGAAATGCTAGGCGATTGTCTTAAGTCGATCGCTAGTCAAGGTGGCGATTATTTAGCAAACACTACCGTGATAGATAACGCATCAAACGACGGTAGCCAGCAGCTTGTCAAAGACGGTTTTTCTACGGTAAAGCTTATCGAAAATAAGGAAAATCAGGGGTTTGCTAAGGCTGCCAACCAGGCAATAAAAAAATCAGATGGTGACATGGTAGTTGTGTTAAACACAGATACTGTTTTGCATGAAAATAGTTTGGAAAATCTGATCGATTTTATGAAGAGCTGTCCGCAGGCGGGCGCCGTCGGCCCTCTGCTCTTAAATCCTGACGGTAGCAATCAAGCGTCAGGCAGAAGGTTTCCATCTTTTTTTGATGCTTCGATCCATGCTTTTTTAGGTGTAGTCGCTCCCAATAATCGTTATACAAGAAGATATAAATTGCTGGATTGGGATAGAAATAACAAGAGAGAGGTCGATTGGATAAGCGGAGCAGCTATTTGCTTAAGAAAGAAAGCGGCTCAAGACGTCGGTCTTTTTGATGAGCGTTATTTTATGTATGTCGAGGATATGGATTTGTGCTACCGTCTGTGGGAAAATGGCTGGAAGGTATTCTTATTGCCCGAAGCAAAAGTAACTCATCATATCGGTCAAAGCAGCAAACAATTTAACAATCAGATGATCAAAGAGTTTGAAAAAAGTATTTTTCGTTTCTTTAAGAAGCAAAACAAGGACAGCTTGAAGCGTTACTTGAGTCCTCTGATCTGGTTGGGCTTAAAGTTAAGAACACGATTGTTGATCCTAAACGGTCGTCTAAGAAAGGGAAGCGCATGATAGAACCATTTGCAAGTTTTGTAAATCTGGAAAGTGGAGTACTTGAAAACTATGATAACAAGCTTGAACGCAAACTATCTAATCTTAAAGGCATGTTTTCAGATAAAAGTGCTTACGACGAGGCTATTGGTAAAGAGGATAGCTTAGTTTACGAAGTGTTCGAAAAAGCTGTGCCGGCTGAGCTAGGTCAGATAGCACACGCTGTAACTGTTATTCATCCCGGAAAGATAGGCAGTGAGTACTATTTCACAAAAGGACATTTTCACGAAATAGAAAATACTGCCGAGCTTTATCTTGGCGTCAAAGGTGAAGGCGCGATTTTGATGCAAGATCCAAACGGAAAGACTAGTTATTACGAGATGAAGCCGGGTACCTTGGTTTACGTTGCACCTTATTGGGCACATCGGACCGTAAACACGGGAGCCGACCCCTTTTCTTTTCTCGCTATTTATCCGGTAGAAGCCGGGCACGATTATGGCTCTATAGAAGAAAAAGGCTTTCCGCGGCTTGTGGTGGAGGAAAACGGTAAACCGACATTGATAGACAACCCTAGTTATAAAGATTAGTCAAAATAATATTTATGGATCCCAGAGAGCAAGTTCAAAGCCAGATCAACGAAGCCGTTAATTCGATCAAAAATAGCTGTGACTGTGAGCCGGAGATAGGCATTATATTAGGAAGCGGTCTAGCAAAAGTAGCTGAGGACATCGATGTCAAAGCCAGTATTGACTACGATAAGATCCCTCACTTTCCTTTATCAACCACAGAAGGCCATCCCGGTAGGCTGGTCCTGGGGACATTAAGTAACAAAAAGCTTGCTCTTATGCAGGGTCGTTTTCACTTTTATGAGGGCTATACAATGTGGGGTATTACCTTTGCCGTCAGGGTATTGGCTAGTCTCGGAATCAAGAAATTAATCATAACGGGTGCTTGCGGAAGCTTAAACAACGATTATCGCCAAGGAGACCTAGTGTTGCTTGAGGACCATATAAACCTGATGCCGGCAAATCCGCTCATCGGACCACATGTAGATGAGATGGGTCCCAGATTTATTGATATGAGCGAACCGTATAGCAAAAAACTACTGGAAATCGCTGAAAAAGCGGCTAAGCAACAGGATTTGAACGTAAAGAAGGGGATATATGCCTCTGTTGCCGGTCCTCAATATGAGACTCCGGCAGAAGTCACAATGTTAAGGAAGCTTGGGGCTGATATAGTGGGCATGAGCATTGCTTCGGAAGTCATCGTGGCTAAGCAGATGGGTTTAGATGTGCTTGGAATAACGGTTGTCTCAAACGAACATGGAGCAAAAAAAGCGATCTCACATAAAAAAGTTCTTGAAAATGTTGGCCAATCAAGGGCTAGTTTTGTTAAACTGTTACAGGTAATTCTAAAAAATGTTAATTAAGGAGCATAATGACGGTGCAAACGATCAAAAGTGATGTAAAAGATTTAGGTTTAGCGGAAAAAGGAAAGCTAAGAATCGAATGGGCGAATAATCAAATGCCCGTTCTTCAATTAATAAGAGAGCGTTTTGAAAAAGAGAAGCCGCTTAAGGGTGTTCGCGTTAGCGCGTGTCTTCACGTCACAACGGAGACTGCTAATCTAATGAGAACGCTTAAAGCTGGCGGCGCGGATGTTAATCTTTGTGCGTCAAACCCTTTAAGCACACAAGATGATGTAGCTGCTTCGCTCGTTAAAGATTACGAAATTAGCACTTTTGCCATAACCGGCGAAGATAACGATACTTATTATCAGCACATTGATGAGGCACTAGATCATCATCCCCATATTACAATGGATGACGGTGCGGATGTTATTTCAAGGGTCCATACAGAGCGGCCGGAGCAAGCAGGCGAGATTATCGGAGGAACAGAAGAAACAACGACCGGTGTGATAAGGCTTCAAGCGATGGCTGACCAAAAAGTATTGCTATATCCGATTGTCGCTGTTAACGAGGCCAAGACAAAGCATTTATTCGATAATTACTACGGTACGGGCCAATCAACAATTGACGGTATTTTAAGAGCGACCAATATTTTGTTTGCCGGAAAAACCGTTGTTGTGTACGGTTATGGCCAGTGTGGCCGGGGCGTAGCGAGTCGGGCTGATGGCATGGGTGCAAATGTGATCGTGGTCGAAGTTGATCCATTGAAATCCTTGCAGGCGGTTATGGATGGCTACAGGGTTATGTCCGGTACTGACGCGGCACCCATCGGTGACGTCTTTATTACGGTCACTGGAGATATCCACGTATTAAGAAAAGAGCATTTTGAACTGATGAAAGACGGAGCTATTATTGCAAACTCCGGTCATTTCGATGTTGAAATAGATATACCGGCTCTAAAATCACTATCATCAGGTGAGCGGCGGATAAGAGAGTTCGTAGATGAGTACAAGCTTTCAGGAGGCAGGAGGGTTTATCTTCTTGGTGAAGGTAGGCTTATTAATCTGGCTGCAGCCGAGGGCCATCCGGCGATGGTGATGGACATGAGCTTTGCAAATCAGGCGCTAGCTGCTGAGTTTATGTACAAGAATGCCAAAAGCCTCAAAAAAATCGTTTATCCCGTTCCGGAGGATATAGACAAAGATATAGCTCGCCTAAAGCTTGAGAGCATGGGTATCAATCTGGAAAAACTGACTGCAGAGCAAGAAAAATATCTTGCAAGCTGGGAAATGGGAACATAAATAGTCCGTCGTTTGTGGTTGAGAGCTAGTATAGAATTAATAGATTTTTCTCTGAACCCTGAACACCGAACTCTGAACTAAGATGACACTTTTTAGAAAATCATCTGAGATAAATCTCGAAGATTACGTTATTGCAACGTATTATCTTGAGACCCCAATGGATGTCAATGAGGCGGCCGAAGCACTGGCTGCTGAACAGTCTACCGGCACCTGGCAAAGGGTAAGCTATGAAAGCGACGAACTTAGAGAAAAATATGCTGCCAAGGTCCTCGACGTAAAGATATTAGATAAAGAAGTCACCGAACCGTCCTTGCCTTCTGCCATCAAAATGGAGGAATTTGCAGGCCCTAAGGGTGACGTTAAATACAACGCCGCTATATTGAAGATCGCTTTTCCGCATATCGATTTCGGAGCAAAATTACCAAATCTTTTTACGGCAGTTGCCGGAAATGTTTTCGAGATGGCTGCATTTACCGCCATCAAGCTCATCGATCTGGAGTTTTCTGACTCTTATGTTAAGGAGTTTACGGGCCCCCGCTATGGCATTAAAGGGACTAGAGATATTGTAGGTGTCTATGACAGGCCGCTTGTGGGTGCGATTATTAAGCCTTGTGTCGGGCTTAGTCCGGATGATCTTGCTCAACTGGCTTATGAAGGAGCAAAAGGCGGTCTGGACTTTATAAAAGACGATGAACTTATTGCAGACACAGATTACTCAACGCTTAAAGAAAGAAGCGCCAAAGTCATGGCGGCTTTAAAAAGAGCGGAAGAAGAGACCGGTGAAAAGACGATGTACGCTTTTAATCTGACGGACAGAGTCGACAAGATAAAAGACCTGCATGACATAGTTGTAGAAAACGGAGCAAATTGCGTGATGATAAATGTTGCAACGGCCGGACTAAGTGCAATGCGGGTATTAGCGGAGTACAGCAAGGTACCTATCCACTGTCATCGCGATTTTGCACCGGCTTGGTCAAGAAGCCAGTACGTCGGCATCAGTGCTCAACTTTTAACCAAGATATTTCGACTGGGTGGCGCTGATCAGATCCATGTTGGTGCTATAGCCGGCAAGCTCTATGAAGACGACGATGATGTCTTAGACAGCATCAAAGAGTGTACTAGCGACTGGACGATTGAAAAAGCTTTGCCTGTGTCATCAGGCGGACAGTGGGCGGGAAAGACTCCTATTAATTACAAAAAGATTGGAAATGCAGATTTCCTTCACCTTAGCGGCGGCGGTATCTATGCGCATCCCGATGGAGCTGAAGCCGGTGCCAGAAGTGTCAGGCAAGCCTGGGAGGCTACCCTTAAAGACATAAGGCTTGAGGATTACGCGTCTGAAAAGCCTGAGTTGGCTTCAGCTATCAAACATTTCGGCAAACCGTCATATTAGGCTAACCGCTACATTTTTCGCTTCTTATGTTCGTGCGTATGCTCTAACTGCATCTCCATTACTTCCCCGGCTTCATCTTCTAAAAAGTTAGGCGGAAAAGCTAAACGATAAAATTCGTAGTAAAAGATCTTGATTGTTAAAAGAAAAGGAATGGCAAGCAAGGCACCGAGCACACCGAGCAAAGTCTCCGCGGTCAAGACACCGAAAATAATTGATACGGGGTGAAGATCTAAGTTGCGGGACAAAATCAGCGGGCCCCAAACCGTAGCCTCAAGTATTTGTACGATAATCAATATTACCAGGACGACTAAAGCTGCAACAAAACTTTGGGAAAGCGCAAAGAAAATCGCGAGAATAGCCACTGCTAGGGGACCGATATAAGGAATAAACTCAGCCATGGCATATAAAATGCCGAAAACAAAAGCAAAAGGGACGCCCACTACTGCCAACCCGATGGCGACAGTAATTCCGTTTATTATACCTATGGTCAGTGCTGAATAGAACCAGGTTGCAATGTCGCGGCTGAGAAAAATAATACCTTCTCTGACTCTAAATACTTTTTGCTCGGGAAAAAACTGTAGAAGGCCCATTATAATCGGCTTTGGATTGGCGAGCATAAAGATAACCAAAAATATGCCAAGTGCTCCAAAAAATATTACGGTGACTATGTTTGAGCCGATTTTGGCAAGACCACTAACGAGCGGAGGGCCGCTTACTATTTTTCCAAGGTCTATGTCACTGCTCAATGATTCTAAATATGGAATCTGCTCAGAAATAGTTTTTAATTGAGCCAAAAGTCCTTGTGTTATTTCCGGAATTTGATCAATAAGCTTATTTGACTGGATTATGATCGGCGGCAGCAGGACCAGTATTAAGACCGCGAAGATAATCAGAACTGATACCACGGTTATGAGTGCAGCCCAGCCCCGTTTTATTTTTCGCTTTTCTACCCAAACAACGACCGGATTTAAAAGAAGAAATATCAAAAATACGAGGGCAAACAAGATCAATATCGATATAGTTAATTGGACAAAACGAAATGCCAGGAGAAGCAGCACTATAAATAATACCAGGCGTTCAAGGTCGATATAGTTAAGTGAATTGTCTTTAGACATACTTTTAATCATTCCCTTTAATAGTGCTTTTAACCTGTTGCGCAAGAGGTAGATCGAATTAATAGTATGGCTAATCACCAAGGGATAGTTGGTGATTTAAATATTGCTTCGTTTATTGCTAAAGCACAGAATTTTTCTCGACTTTTCTGATATCCGGTGACTGGTATCTGGCATCTGAGCCTGTTATATTTTAAATAATGTCTGAAAAGTTTATTAATGCTTTAGAAAAAGAAGTCAGTAGCGAGCAGCTACAAACATCTCCCGAGGCTCGTCACGCTTATAGCCTAGACGCTACTCGCAATGCTCAACTGCCCCTAGCGGTATTATTTCCCGAAGGCACAAGGCAACTTCAAGAGGTCATGCGTCTTTGCAATGAACACAAAGTAGCTGTTACGCCGAGAGGCAGTGGCACGGGTCTAAGCGGAGGCGCGGTTCCCAGTGCAGACTGTCTGCTCGTTTCATTTACCAAGATGAATAATCTCAAAGAGGTAGATAACATAAATCATCTTGCTGTAGTCGAGCCGGGTGTAATCACGAACGATTTGCAAACCACGGTTCTAAAGCAAAATCTTTTTTATCCTCCTGACCCGTCTAGCGCAAATATATCGACTTTAGGTGGAAATATTGCCGAAGGAGCAGGCGGATGTAGAGCTTTAAAGTATGGAGTTACCAGGGATTATGTTATGGGCCTAGAGGTTGTGCTCCCCGATGGCAGTATTATTAATACGGGCGGTACGACTTATAAAAATGTCAGTGGCTTGGATCTCACTCGCTTAATGGTGGCAAGCGAAGGCACGCTAGGACTCATCACAGAAGCCACTTTAAAATTACTTCCGGCACCAAATGAAAGCGCGACTTATTTACTTACATTTAAGACTTTGGAGAAGGCAAGCAGAGCGGTTGTCGAAATAATCGCAAGCGGTATCTTGCCGACGGCTCTTGAGGTAATGGATAAGGTCACTATTGATGCAGTTCGCAAGTTTTCGAATGTAAAGATTGATGATAAAGCCGGCGCTCTGATCTTGCTGGAACTCGATGGTGAAGATGTTTCAGCGCAGCGCAAAAAAGTCGACAAAGTTTTAAATCGGATCAAACCAAATGAGATCACCAAGACGACCGATGCCCTAAAAGCCAAAGAGCTTTGGGCGGCAAGAAAAGCAGCCTTACCTGCGCTAAGCAGAATAGCTCCCAATGTTTTACTTGAAGATGCAACTGTTCCCAGAAGCGAGCTCGTAAGTCTTATAAAAGGTGTTCAAAAGATCGCGAAAAACAACAAGCTCGTAATCGGGTGCTTTGGACATGCTGGCGATGGCAATCTTCATCCGACTATTGTGGCGGATTTAAGGGATGCCAAGCAGGCAAAAAGAGTCGAAAAAGCAACTGACGAGATATTCGAGCTGGCTTTAAAGTTGGGCGGGACTCTTAGTGGCGAGCATGGTATCGGCATAGTCAAAAAGAAGTATCTGGAAAACGAGATAGGTGAGAAGAACAAAAAGTTGATGAAGGCTATTAAGATGGTCTTTGACACAAGTAATATTTTAAATCCCGACAAGATCTTTGGAGAACGCAAGTGAGATTCGCTATCATAGCGGCGGTTTTGTTTGGCCTGGGGGGCATTATCGTTTCGGCTGTCGCTTTGACAAAAGATGAAATAAAACAAGGTATGTATGGTCACGTGGCATTTTATTTATATATTTTTTCGATAGCGTCTATTTTATTTGGCTCTATTGCCGGGCTCACCGGATTCAAATGGACTGTTTTGGTTTATGTATCGCTCGGCTGGATAGTTGTAGGTCGCGTGCTTACTTTTTTCCGTTATTTTAAGGTAACGACTTATTTTCAACTGGTTGCCGGGATTATTACTATGGTTTGGATATTGGTCAACACTTTTTCATAGGCCTTTATGAGTAAAGAGATAGATTACAAAGATCAGCTATATACTTGCAATAAATGTGGGTACTGCTTGAGCAATTGCCCAATTTATAAACAGACTTTAGACGAGACATATACGGCTAGGGGAATGTTGACTATGGCTGAGGCGGCCCAGGCCGGTAAGATAGATTATTCTCCCGTATTAAATGAGAGGCTCAGCACGTGTATACGTTGCTTGGCTTGTGCTGATGATTGTCCAAGCGGCCTGAAGCCTTTTGACCTTATTCAGCAGACTAAGGAAAAGCTTATTGAAGAGCAGGGCATGGATATGCCAAAGCGTTTATTTTGTCGTACGATTGTAAAGAACCAGTGGTTGATGGGAAAAGCTTTAAAATGGGGCAAGACTTTTGGGCAACTTGAGGGCAATGTGCCATCCGGTGCTAAAAAAAGCTTTTTTCGTCTCTTTGACGAAGTCTTGGAAGTCGAAAAGCCAAAAGCCAACATCGGATTTTTTGTAGGATGCGCAATAAATCTTTGGTATCCGCGGATAGGTGTAGCAACAGTCAAGTTGTTAACTGATGCGGGCTATCAAGTGACTATTCCTAAAGCTCAAAAGTGTTGCGGCACACCCGTACAAACGCTTGGCGACATAGGAGCGGCTCGAAATCTTATGCTTGACAATATTAAGGCCTTTTCTAAAGTTGATGCCATTGTCACAGCTTGTGCTTCTTGTGGACTCATGTTGAAAAAGGAGAGTGCGCGGTTGGGTATTCCGGAGCCGTTTAGAAAAAAGGTCTTTGATATTACTGAGTTTATGATCGATAACGATATTAAGGTCCAGGCAAACTTAAATAAGGTCCGGAGCGGCAAAAATGTAAAACTGACCTATCATGATCCTTGTCATTTGAACAGAGGCCAGGGAATTGA
>LAZR01002149.1_pt1 | contig 11725 bp, 6 predicted proteins | sample 329461 | NCBI WGS metagenome assembly LAZR01 (sample SAMN03002196, study PRJNA259156) | marine sediment metagenome | biome: sea floor; feature: Hydrothermal impacted sediments; material: marine sediment; isolation source: Loki non-amplified sample from Loki's castle hydrothermal vent sediment ...
ATGCACGCTGCTCCAGATCTTTTTTCTCATCGTAAATTTTGGGCTCACCGCCTTGGTGTTGCGCCACAATTACCTATGTCTCGTGAAGAAATGGATGAACTTGGCTGGGATTCCTGCGACATTATCCTTGTTACTGGCGATGCCTATATAGATCATCCTAGTTTTGGTATGGCATTAATTGGCCGATTATTAGAAAATCAAGGCTTTCGAGTTGGTATCATTTCTCAACCAGATTGGTTAAGCGCTGACGATTTCAAACAATTAGGAAAGCCTAATTTATTTTTTGGTGTCACTGGCGGCAATATGGATTCGATGGTGAATCGTTATACGTCTGATCGTCGCATGCGTAGCAATGATGCTTATACGGCTGATGGTGAAGGTGGTAAACGCCCTGATCGTTGTGTTGTTGCCTATAGTCAACGTTGCCGAGAAGCCTATAAAGGTGTACCTATTATTATTGGTGGTATTGAAGCCAGTTTGCGCCGTATCGCTCACTTTGATTATTGGTCAGAAAAAGTACGTCGTAGCGTCATTATGGATGCTAAAGCCGATATCTTGGTTTATGGTAACGGCGAGCGCCAAGTGGTAGAAATTGCCCATCGTTTAGCTGCAAATGAACCTGTTGGTGAGCTGACTGATATTCGTGGTACAGCATTTATCACCAAACACGGTCAACGTGATGGTTGGTGGGAAAAGGATTCAACTAGTGTTGATACGCCGGGTAAGATTAATCCACCTATTGATCCTTATGCTATGCAAACGGAAGCAAGTTGTGCCGATGAAAAAGCAAAACCTGAAAACGTTAAACCAGAAAGCACAAAAGAAGAAAATACGACGACGAATGTCATTCGTTTTCATAAAATAATGCCCAAAGATTCTTCAATGAGTGTGATTCGTTTACCGGCTTATAATGAAGTACGAAATGATGCCATTTTGTATGCTCATACCTCACGAATTTTGCATTTAGAGACCAATCCTGGAAATGCTTTAGCCTTAGTGCAACAACATGGCGAACGCGATGTTTGGTTAAATCCGCCACCGATTCCTTTAAAAACGGAAGAAATGGATGGTGTATTTGATTTGCCATATAGCCGCGTTGCTCATAAATCATATGGCGATAGAAATATTCCTGCATACGAAATGATTCGTTTCTCAGTCAATATTATGCGGGGTTGTTTTGGTGGCTGTACTTTCTGTTCTATTACCGAACATGAAGGACGTATTATTCAAAGTCGTTCTGAAGATTCGATCATTAAAGAAGTAGAAGCCATTCGCGATACAACGCCTGGTTTTACGGGGGTGATCTCCGATTTAGGCGGTCCGACAGCAAATATGTATCGTCTGGCTTGTAAGAGTGAAGAGATTGAAGCCAGTTGCCGTCGTTTGTCTTGCGTGTTTCCGGGGATCTGTAAAAACCTAAATACCGATCACACACCGTTAATTAAACTTTATCGTCGCGCTCGTGCATTACCGGGAATTAAGAAGATCTTAATTGCATCAGGTTTGCGCTATGACCTTGCTGTATTGTCACCTGAATATGTCAAAGAGTTAGTGACGCATCATGTGGGTGGTTATTTAAAAATTGCGCCTGAACACACTGAAGAAGGGCCGCTTGAGCAGATGATGAAACCAGGCATTGGCACCTATGATAAGTTCAAAGCCATGTTTGATAAATACTCAAAAGCAGCAGGTAAGGAACAATATTTAATTCCTTACTTTATTGCGGCGCATCCTGGCACAACCGATAACGATATGTTGAATTTAGCTTTGTGGCTTAAAAATAATGGCTTTAAAGCAGATCAAGTTCAAGCTTATTTGCCTTCGCCAATGGCTGCTGCGACAGCCATGTATCATTCTGGTAAGAATACCTTGCATAAAGTTCGACGCGAAGGTGGCGATATTACTGTACCAAAAGGCATTAAAATTCGTCGTTTACATAAAGCTTTTTTACGTTATCATGATGCTGAAAACTGGCCGATGCTACGCGAAGCGCTACAAAAAATGGGCCGTGCTGACTTGATTGGTAATGGTAAAAAGCATCTCATTCCGTCGTGGCAACCTGCAGGAACGGGTGAACAGGGCGAAGGAAAACGTAAAGCAGGCGCTCAGAAAAGTGTCTCATTTCGTACTCAACATGTTCGAGCTAAAGCGGTAGGTAATAAATCGACATCGGGCAAAGCAAAGCAACGTAGGCGCTAGGTTTAGTTGTTTGGCTTGATAATGGTAAATTTTAAATAAGTGTTTAATATTGCACAGCGTTTTAGAACTTAAAGGTTTGATGGGGATCAACACTCACCCTCACCCTCACGCGTAGTAAGTTTGTCATTATGTTAGGTGTGTTTAATATTTTATGAGAATGTTCCTGCTGATAACGAGATGTCGTGATGAATAAAACTAATGATAATCAGTATCAACTATTTGTACTTAGACACGGCAAAGCTGCTGATGGTCAATGGGGGCGGGATTTTGACCGCGAATTAACGGATACCGGAATTCTTCAGGCCGAAAAAATCGCTAACTATTTGGAAGAGCATGGTGTAAATCTAGATGTAGTATTAATTTCTCCGGCAAAACGAACTTTGATGACGGCAGAGATTGTCATTAGCAAGTTAGAGATAGAATCACAAAAAATTCGAGTAGTAGATCAAATTTATCAAGCCAATCTTGATGCTTTATTGAAGGTGATTGCCAGCTGCCCTATGCAACATAGAACATTGTTATTGGTCGGCCATAATCCTGCATTAGAAGATTTAGTGGAATATTTGCTACCTACGGCATTGATGGCTGAATTACAAAGCGATGATCGCATCTATCCTGCCACATTAGTTCACCTCGAAATGAAGCTTGATTGGTCACGATTGACAGTCAATTCCGCGCAGGCAGTATCGATGATCCATGGTAAGTTTTTGCCTTGAAACCCCTTTAAAATCGAATTAAGGTTATGCTTAGGTATTGCCAACATTCATTTTAGGATGATGAGATGAAAATCAATATCAAAGACTTTCAAGTTCTACAAGGTGATAAAGTCAAACTTAATAAGTGGCCGACGCAAGTGGGCCGGGTTTACAGCTCTAAGAAGAACTATCACAAACTTCTCAAAAAACAGATAAAAACACTAAACGAATTACAACAACTTCAATACGCTGCTAATACTTATTCAGTACTACTGGTTTTTCAAGCGATGGATGCTGCGGGTAAAGATGGCGTGATCCGACATGTTATGTCTGGAATTAATCCGCAAGGTTGTCAGGTATTTAGTTTCAAACATCCGAGTGCGACAGAGTTAGATCATGATTTTTTATGGCGTACCAACCAATGTTTACCTCAACGTGGTCGAATAGGTATTTTTAACCGTTCTTATTATGAAGAAGTATTAATCGTTCGTGTTCACCCTGAGATATTACATCGTCAAGGCTTGCCGGATCGCTTAGTTGACGATGAGACAATCTGGAATGGACGTTATGAGTCAATTGTCGATATGGAAAATCATTTATTTCGTAATGGCACGCGAGTCATCAAATTCTTTCTTCACTTATCTAAAGATGAACAGCGAAAACGTTTTGTTGACCGCATAGATGATCCAGAGAAAAACTGGAAATTCAGTGAAGCTGATATTGAAGAACGTCAATTTTGGGACAAATATATGGGCGCATATGAGCTGTGTCTAAGTGCAACTAGTAGCAAACGTGCACCTTGGTATGTGGTGCCTGCCGATGATAAAAAGAATGCGAGGCTAATCGTTTCACAAGTTATCCTCGATACCTTTAAATCCCTCAATATGCAGTATCCCCAAACGGATGAAGGTCGTAAGCAGGAATTATTATCGATTCGTGAACAACTGATAGCAGAAGAAGAATAAAGCGTGTTTTTATATGCTACTAATTGTCGTGAAATGTTCGTTAATTTCCTTTAGGTGTTGTTGAATATGTTCTAAAAAAGCTTGGGCTACTGTGGTTGGGTGTTTACCCGATGGGTAGACCAAACACCAGCTTCTACGCAGTGGAAATCCTTTTATAGGTATGGTTTTAATACTGCCCGTTTTAAGCTCAGATAAGATGCTTAGTTTGGGCAAAATCCCCACGCCCATTCCAGCCATAACTGCATATTTAATCGCTTCATTTGAACCCATTTCCATAAATGGATTAATGGCAAGACGATGCTGTTGGCAATGTTGTTCCAAAGCTAAACGAGTGCCAGAGCCTGATTCACGAAGCAAAAGATTAGCATTTAGAAACTGCTGAGGTGTAAGTTTTTTTCTTCTTTTGAATACGTGGTTTGCCGCAATAACAGGAATAAGTTCATTATCAAGAAAAGGGAGTGAATATAATGCACGATCACTGGGCACCATACACATAATCAACAAATCATCGGTATTGTTATCGAGCAAGCTCAGCGCTTGACCGCGATTAACAATACGAAGTTTGACATTAACAGCTGGATGCAAATCCATGAAACCTTTTAATAAATAAGGTACTATTGATTGCACTGTCGTGACTGCACCAATGCTCAATTCGCCAGAAAGTTTGCCGTCAAGGCTATGTAGATCACCTTGTAGGTAACCTACTTGATCAAACATTTTTTGCACACGTTGAGCAACATGTTCGCCAGCACGTGTGCAATAGACTTTTCGACCGACATATTCAAATAAAGGTTGACCTAAGGCTTCTTCGAGTTTTCGGATTTGAGAGCTGACAGCAGGTTGTGTCAAACCGAGTAAATCTGCCGCTTTTCGGTAACCTTGTTGCTCATAAACTGCCTGAAATACTTGTAGTTGGCGGAAGGAAAGACGACTAAGAAGTTGTTGAGAAATTTGTTGCATTACATACCTTTATAATCATGCATAAGGTTTAGCTTATCACTGATAAAAATTATATCAATTATTTTTTATGTAGCGTTTACTCTAAGCTTATTCGAAATTAAAATTGAGAGATAGCGATGCTAAAAAAAGTTCTGATCGCCAACCGAGGTGAAATAGCCGTTCGAATTATTCGTGCCTGCGCTGAGATGGGCATACGTTCAGTAGCCATTTACACTGAACCCGATCGTTATGGTTTACATGTTAAAAGAGCTGACCAATCATTTTCTTTGGGTGAAGATCCTCTTGCAGGTTATTTAGATCCCTTACGCATTGTAAAGCTAGCCGTAGAGACTGGTTGTGATGCGATTCATCCTGGTTATGGTTTCCTATCTGAAAATGCCGAATTTGCTCGTCTTTGCGAAAAAAATAACATTACATTTATCGGCCCTAAGTCTAGCGTTATCGCTGGTATGGGTGACAAAACATCAGCTCGTGACAGTATGCGAAAAGCGGGCGTTCCTATAACGCCGGGTTCCGAAGGCAATTTAGCCGACTTAGATGAAGCCTTAACATTGGCTGAAGAGTTTGGTTATCCAATCATGATCAAAGCGACATCTGGTGGCGGTGGTCGCGGTATTAGACGATGTGATAGTGCAGCAGAACTTCGTCAGCAATATCCACGCGTTATTTCTGAAGCAACCAAAGCATTTGGATCTGCTGAAGTTTTCCTAGAAAAATGTATCGTCAATCCGCGTCATATCGAAGTGCAGATCTTAGCCGATAAACATGGCAACGTCGTTCATCTTTACGAGCGTGATTGTTCTATACAACGACGTAATCAAAAACTAATTGAAATAGCACCAAGTCCACAGCTAACCCCAGAACAACGAGATTATATGGGGAATTTAGCGGTGCGAGCGGCAAAAGCCGTTGGCTATGAAAATGCGGGCACGGTTGAGTTTTTATTGACGGGTAATGAAGTGTATTTCATGGAAATGAATACCCGTATACAAGTAGAACATACTATTACAGAACAGATTACGGGTGTTGACGTGGTACGTGAACAACTCCGTATTGCGGCGGGTTTGACGCTGAGTTATCGCCAGCAAGACATCCAATATCGCGGTTTTGCATTGCAATTTCGAATTAATGCAGAAGATCCGAAAAATGATTTTCTACCGAGTTTTGGTCGCATCACGCATTATTATGCGCCCGGTGGACCTGGCGTTCGTGTTGATACGGCGATCTATACGGGTTATGAAATACCACCTTATTACGACTCAATGTGTTTAAAACTGGTGGTATGGGCTTTAGATTGGGAAGATGTGCTGAATCGAGGCCAACGTGCACTCGATGATATGCGTTTACATGGCATTAAAACCACCGCAAATTACTATAAGCAAATTCTTAATCATCCTGATTTCCGTTCAGGGCATTTTAATACCAGTTTCGTACCTGATCACCCTGAATTACTGAACTATTCCGATAAACAAGATCCGAGCGCGGTAGCGCTGGCATTGGCCGCTGCTATAGCAGCCCATACAGGCTGGTAAGCCTAAGATTCGCTGGAGAAATTAATGAAACCAATACAAGTTACCGACGTTATTTTACGTGATGCTCATCAGTCACTGATCGCTACTCGCATGCGCACCGACGACATGCTACCTATTTGTGACAAGCTAGATAGAGTTGGCTATTGGTCACTAGAAGTTTGGGGCGGCGCTACTTTTGATGCCTGCGTGCGCTTTCTTAAAGAAGATCCTTGGGAAAGACTACGCCAATTAAAACAAGCGCTACCAAACACTCGTTTACAGATGTTATTACGTGGTCAGAATTTATTAGGTTATCGCCATTATGCTGATGACGTGGTCAGTGCTTTTGTTGAACGTGCGGCTGAAAACGGTATCGATGTATTTCGAGTTTTTGATGCGCTTAATGATTTACGCAATTTAGAAACAGCGATGACCGCAGTCAAAAAAGCAGGTAAGCATGCACAAGGCACCATTGCTTACACAACAAGTCCTGTTCATACGCATGAGTTATTTGTTGCCCAAGCGAAAGCATTACGTGACATGGGTGCAGACTCTATTGTTATTAAAGATATGGCAGGCTTATTGGCACCATATCCGACTTTTGACTTAGTTCAAGCGATTAAAGCTGAAGTCGATTTGCCTTTAGTTATTCATAGTCATTCGACAGCAGGTTTGGCTGCACAGTGCCAGATGAAAGCGATTGAAGCGGGCGTGGATCGTATTGATACGGCCATATCATCATTTGCATCGGGAACAAGCCATCCAGCGACTGAATCACAAGTAGCGGCTTTACGTAATACCCAATGGGATACAGGGCTTGATCTTGAGCTACTAGGTGAGATTGCTCATTATTTCACTGATATTCGTAAGAAATATCATCAATTTGAAAGTGAATTTACCCGTGAAGATGTGTCAGTTCAAATTAATCAAGTGCCTGGCGGCATGATGTCAAACTTGGCAAACCAACTTAAGGAACAAAATGCCTTAGATCGTATTCAAGAGGTATTTGCAGAGATTCCACGAGTCCGTGCTGATTTAGGTTATCCGCCGCTAGTGACACCAACATCACAAATAGTGGGTACTCAAGCGGTTTACAATGTGCTTGCCGGAGAGCGTTATAAAACGATTACCAATGAGGTAAAACGTTATTTACAAGGTGGTTATGGTCAAGCACCTGCGCCGGTAAATGCTCAATTACAGAAAAAAGCCATTGGTAATGAGCAGGTTAATGATTCTCGTCCTGCTGATGGATTAGCACCTGAAATGAAAAAGTTAAGAGCTGAAATTGGCGACTTAGCATTATCAGAAGATGATGTACTGACTTATGCTATGTTCCCTGAACTTGGCCGTGAGTTTTTACAACAGCGTAAAGATGGCACTTTGAAACCTGAAGTTTTATTGCCTGCAAATAGTGTGAGACAAGGTCATGAGGCAATGGCGACCGAGTTTAAAATTGATGTACATGGCGAGACCTACGATATTGCTGTGACAGGTGTAGGTGACAGTGGTGGCGGTAAACGTAAGTTTTATCTTTCACTTGATGGCATGCCAGAAGAAGTCACTTTTGAAGCACTAAATGAATATGTCAGCGAAAATGGTACAGATCGGAAAAAAGCCACTGAACCTGGTCATGTAACTGCGCCATTACCTGGCAATGTCTTTGAAATCTTTGTTAAAGAAGGCGATAAGGTTGAAGCAGGACAGTCATTATTAGTAATGGAAGCCATGAAAATGGAGACTGAATTATTAGCGAATATTTCGGGTACGATCAAAGCGGTTTATGTCGTTAAAGGCGATCGAGTGACACCCGGTGAAACATTAATAGAGATAGCCTAATTTGATGCTTTAATGCTTAATCTTCAGCATTAAAACAAAAGGGCCGTAGTGACAAAATCACTACGGCCTTTTTTATGCTAACTATTTTAGTATTTAAGCGATTGTGCTTTTCGTTTTACGACGTAAGCCCATGAAACCTAATAATGCAGGAGCAAACAAAAATGCTGCGGCAGGTACAGGGACTTCACTTACTTCTGGTGGGCAATATTCACCGTTAACGTTTAACATCGCTTGAGATATGCTTTCAGATCCTAATGAAAACCAAGCTTTGAAGTTAATGCCAGCTAAAATATCATCAAATAAACTTGAGCCTAAAGAAAAGGTAGTGCTACCACCTTTAGATATTGAAGCAGCTTGTGTTAAAAAACCATCATTGAATGCGTAAAGGTAATCAAAAAGTCCATTTGAATTAGTATTAATTGTCAATGTTGCTGAGGTGATTTTAAAATTATCTGCTGGTGCAACTAAGGCGTCAAAGCCAAAAAAATATTTATCATTTTTAGTCACGTCAAAGTCTGTTGTTGTGAAGTTTTGGCTGTATTGTTGTAGATTGTCACACGTTGAAGCGTCATCACCGCAGCCATGATTATAATGATGAGAATGATAACTACTAGCCGATGCTACGCCAGAAATTGAAAAAATTAATGCTGTTGCCGTTAACATTTGTTTAAAAAGTGTCATATCTTATTCCCTGTTTAGTTTTGCGGTTCGGCAATCTTTAATAGTTAAAGATCCGTAGCTTTCCGTACATGGCTCACACCACGTTTGGCATTAAAAACATATGATAAATAAGTCGGATACTCTTAGATATTGTACTTTAGTACTACGGGGGGAATTAATAACAGAATTAAACACAAAAAGGCCGTAGTGATTCAATTCACTACGGCCTTTTTTATTCTAACTATTTTAGTATTTAAGCGATTGTGCTTTTCGTTTTACGACGTAAACCCATGAACCCTAATAATGCAGGAGCAAACAAAAATGCTGCGGCAGGTACAGGGACTTCACTTACTTCTGGTGGGCAATATTCACCGTTAACGTTTAACATCGCTTGAGATATGCTTTCAGATCCTAATGAAAACCAAGCTTTGAAGTTAATCCCGGCTAAAATATCATCAAATAAACTTGAGCCTAAAGAAAAGGTAGTGCTGCCACCTTTAGATATTGAAGCAGCTTGTGTTAAAAAACCATCATTGAATGCGTAAAGATAATCAAAAAGTCCATTTGAATTAGTATTAATTGTCAATGTTGCTGAGGTGATTTTAAAATTATCTGCTGGTGCAACTAAGGCATCAAAGCCGAAAAAATATTTATTATTTTTAGTCACGTCAAAGTCTGTTGTTGTGAAGTTTTGGCTGTATTGTTGTAGATTGTCACACGTTGAAGCGTCATCACCGCAGCCATGATTATAATGATGAGAATGATAACTACTAGCCGATGCTACGCCAGAAATTGAAAGAACTAATGCAGTTGCTGTTAACATTTGTTTAAAAAGTGTCATATGTTTTCTCTGTTTAGTTTTGCGGCCCGGCAGTCTTATCGTTGAAGATCCGTAGCTTTCCGTACATGGCTCACACCACGTTTGGCATTAAAAAAAATATATGATAAGTAATCTTAACTCACTTCGATATTGTACTTTAGTACTATGAAGGAAATTAATAACAGAATTTTTATGTTATCTAGACGAACTTAAATGAAAAGGTATGTTTATATATACAAAGATCAATTCATTTAAACTTTAGATAACGATTAAGAAGTTTGTTTGTTGTCAAAAGAAATTAATAAATCATTACTACGTATAATAATTAAAACAATATTTTGCTGATAACTTGTTGATAGGTTAATTTTTTATTTTCGTTATCAAGTTTTCTAACGCTTTATTGACTGAATCTAAACGGTCACTTGATGTTATCAAGTCATTAATACTGACAGTTACACGATCGGAGTGCTGTTTAATAATTACACTATTTTTTGCAATTTCATCCACCGTTAATACTTGTTCTTGTGTTGATTCAGCAATATGTGTGTTCAACAGGCTTATATTTTCAAATGCTTTAATGACAGGTTCGATTGCATTTTGGGTGCTACTCATTTGGCTAACACATTTTTGTGCGGCTTTACTTTGTACATTAACCGTTTGAGATGCTTCGGTGCTCGAGGCAACTAATTGCTGAATAATAGTGCGAATTTCATCGGTAGAAGACGTTGTTCTTGACGCTAACTGCCTAACTTCATCTGCCACAACGGCAAAACCTCGACCATGCTCACCGGCTCTAGCAGCTTCAATAGCAGCATTTAAGGCGAGAAGGTTTGTCTGCTCAGCCACATTTTGTATAACCTCTAAAACAGCGCCAATATTTTTTCCACTTTCTTCTAACCTAACCATAATTTGTTCAACTAAAATGAGATTAGTCGCTAATGTTTGTACTGAAAATGCCGTTTGACTGAGTTCTAGACTCGCATCAGCCGCTGCCTGATTAGCTAAATTAGCCGATGTTGAAGCATTTTCAGCATTATCTGCAACACTCTTAAACGAATAGGATAATTGAGTGACTGCTGTAGCAACCTGATCTGTCGATAAATTTTGTTCATTTGTTAATGATAACGCTTGTTCTGATATGGATCGCATGTTGCCGCTGGCATTGATGATTTGTTGTGATTCGATACCAAGATTGTCAATTAGTGTTGTTAAATGCGATTGTAGTTGTAGGGCTGATTTCTTTACGGATACGACTTCTTGATAGTGCATATTTGACTGTAGCGTTTGCGTGTAATTACCTTGCAATAATTGACGAAGAAAGACTTCAAGCTGAGTCAGGTGAACAATCACTTTATTTTGTAAGATAAATAGTAAAGCGATCGCAAAAATAATCACGGCAAGCGAGGCTATCATCAGCCATTTTACCCGTGACGTTATGTCTTGCTTAATATTATCTATCTCGCTTTGATGACTATTTAATAATGCGGTGAGCTGTTCCATGGAATTATTAAGAGCTAACTGACTCGTCTTAGAGCGTATTGCTAGCGCTGCCGTATTATCCAGCTCTTTTGTATAACGATTTGTTAGAGATGTTAAGGAATCTAGACTTAATTGACCTATTTCTTCTGGTTCTTCTGCTATTAATGTATCTTCATCAACCTCGGTATAAATACCAAAACGGGGAAGGGCTGACAGGCTATCTAGTACTTTAGAAAAGCTAATATTTTCACCGATTAACGATTGTTTTGATTGGTCTGACGGTTTAGCAAAATATTGTTGGCGATATAAAGTGATTTTTTCTAAAGATTCGTTCAGCTGCACTAGCTGATCAAAAAACGTAATTTTGTTAAGAGGATCATAAGTATTAGCTGCGTTCACATATTTTCTTAGTTGACTCAGATCGCCGGCACGTTCGCGTTCATTATTGATCAGTAATGCTTGTGGATCGCCCGCAAGTTTGCCGGCAGAGCGTACTAGTTGAACATTATTTTGCAGATTTTTAATTGATTCTTTGATCTTAAGATTGTCTTGCTGCGTTAACCAATTAATATTAGTGGCGAGCAAACTATCAAGTATTTC
>LAZR01002151.1_pt1 | contig 11717 bp, 8 predicted proteins | sample 329461 | NCBI WGS metagenome assembly LAZR01 (sample SAMN03002196, study PRJNA259156) | marine sediment metagenome | biome: sea floor; feature: Hydrothermal impacted sediments; material: marine sediment; isolation source: Loki non-amplified sample from Loki's castle hydrothermal vent sediment ...
GGCTGAGAAATTCCTGCCATTCATTCCTGGAAATGCCACATTCTGCCAGCACATGTGTTTTTGCAACAAAATCTCTTTTATTTCGTATAGTTTTATTATGCTGGAATTGCTTTGCTGCTATTGATTTATATTGTTTGCACAAAAAAAACGCTTGCATTGTGCCGCTGGCTTATATATAATCTTAATGTCGGTGCCGGTTTCTTGGCGAAAAATATAACGGCACATACAATAAGAAAATTTATCAGTAAGGAAGTCACAAACCTCCAATTATTTTGCCTAATCAGACTGGAGAAAAACTTCATTTTCTTGGATACTTCAACCAAAAGCATGGATGAGAAGAGAATCAGGACAATATTAGCCATGAAAATATGATGTTCACTCCCAGCCCTGATGCTGGGAACGACCATAAAGATAGTCAACAATGCAAACGATAATAGAGCAATATCCCTCTTTCGATGTCTAAAAATTACATATGCCACACCTAGAAAAGACAGGAAAATAATGTATCCGTCTCCAAGAGTCTTAAATAATGCACTATAAATGAGGCTTAATGTATTGACAATTCCTACCGTAAATATATCTTTCAATATGGATCCTGTACTTTCATAAGCACCCGTTGCTCCAAGTCCGCTTGTAAGAAAATTTGTTTTTACCTCACGAATAAACTCCGAATAGTCAAGAAGCGAGAAAGGATTCCCTATAAAAAATCCAAGAAAGAGGAAACCAAAGCACAGATAAATATTCTTATTAAGAAATACTCTTTGGAAATAAGATTTGAAATTAAATTTTTCGCCAATACCTTGTATTAAATGAACCGCTATAATCAGCACAATAATGCTTAAGGCATACAGTTTTGTTGCTATGGCAAGTCCCGAGAAAAATCCTGCAAGCATATAAAATTTAGTTTTAGAAAATTCTAATATTTTCAGCATGAAAAAAATTGCTGCGAGCAGGAAAAGACACATAAGTGCATCAGGCTTGGCGTAAATGGAAAAGCTCACATATGTAGGATTAGTCGCTAAAAATACTGCCGAAATTAAAGCAGTCTTATTATCGAAGGTATTCTGGACCAGTTTTATCAACAACAGAATTCCTGCAAGACTTACTATCAAGCTTAAGAAGCGGCCGATGTAATAAAAAGCCCAAAGTGGAGCGTTCTCTCCTGCTAATGTGAAACCCCACCCAAATATATCCGAACCTATAAAAAATAATGAGTTTAAAAATATCAACGAGTAAGAATAAAATGGACCATATACCAATCCCCATTCAGGATGCCAAACAGAAAGATTAAAATTTTTTGTAGCCAGAATCTTCAATGCTGGGTGGACAAGAATGGTTTCATCCGGATTTGAAATATCAGGAAACTGGAAATCGATACCGGGATATCGAATAAAAAAAGCCAGCATCAATATAAATACTATCAGGGCAATGAAAAAAGCTTTGTTTACTTTTGGTCGAGAGTGCATTTTAATATCCACCCCTTGTCATTTTCTCCTTTTTGAAATTAGATTCTCTAAAGTAAAGTTCGATAGCGGTAATCTGACTTATAGCTTTTCACCAGGATGATCCCGGTGAGAAAAACAAACCTTTTGCGCTGGACATACTAATGTCCATCATCTCCTTACCTTCATTTGAAATGTTCATAGCTGACCATAGTCAAATCTCCCCGGCTCTGTTTTGAAGCAGTATAAAGCGAGTGTTGAAGTTCATTTATAAAACTTCATCCAAATATCATTCCCTAAAATCAAATGGAGTGGAAATATCTTTAACAAAAGTCTGATGCTTCGACCTATCAGGCTTTTATGGATAGTTTCAGTAAATCTGTTTTCACCACTCCTAAACACGTCCCGATCTACCCAAACATTTGAACAAATTCCAACATCTTTTGATAATTTTTTAAATAGAAAAAAATCGTAGTGCTGAATATGCACTTTATCAGCTACATACATGTGTTTTTGTAATGAATACGAGGCATCTCTATCCCATAAAGAAAATATCACTTTGACGATTGGATATACTATATTTACAAATATTCTGTTAGGAGATGTATAGATCAAGGCAAAACTACCAGGCTTAAGGACTCTATTTATCTCTTGTACAGTTGCTAATCCATCTCGATAATTCATATGTTCAATCAGATCTATGGCAACAACTCGATCGAATAAATTTGAAGAAAATGGAATAGATCTACAATCTCCTAATAATATTTTTGCATTTCCAAATTCTTTCAATACTTCTTTTGTAATGTCTATTGCATCTATCGAATAATCAATTCCAAATAATCTTGCTCCTCTTTGGCCACAATGATACAGCAATTCTCCGCGGCCACATCCTATGTCTAATATTTTAGTTTCAGGCTCTATTCTGAGCATTTCTAGAGCCTTGGCTTTGTTAAAGCTAAGTCCAAATCTTTCTTTAAATTCCTTGAAACCATCACAATGGTCACTTAGAAAATAATCCCGGGTATAGACAATAGGAGGAATTCTTCTTTCATTTTTCTTTATCATGTAATTGCTTTTTGCATTTTGAGTTTTCTATAGAGCTGTAAGCGATACATTCACTTGGGGGAGTAATCTGCAATCAAATTGTCAATATAAATGCCGACGTTCTGTTCTCCTGTATTCTCCAGTTCAATGCTTAGAGTGATAAATTCAACATCTGACCATCTTATAAAAGGATGAGTAAAGTCTTTTTTTATATTAATATTATAAGATAGCCACTGGTTATGTTGTTGTTTTTCATCACTGTTGCTTTCATGAATTATGTAAGTCTTTTTCTTTAAATACCTCCCCCCTAAGCTTTCTGCTAGAATATGAAGCAAGATCCGGAAATTCCCCCCTTTTGATTCTTCTGATGGAAGATAATAATGTGCAGAGAACCGGCTGAGGTAATCTTTAAACTCTCTTGGGATGACTTGACCAACGATAATGCTTTTCTTTTTATCCTCTGAGCATCCTGATGCGACAATGTGCAGACTGTGTGTCCCATCCAACACGACTGATTTTGACATTTCCACTAAGTTATTTTGATACGGAATACCGATAGAGAGCCAAAAGGTTTTTAAGAGATAATTATCTTGATCATTTACACGATATTTAAAAGCCCAAGACTTTTTTAGTTCTCCCAGATCAAAAGACGGGTTATTGATAGGTAGTTCTCTCTTTTCAAAAGGAAAGAGCGTCTTTGTATAGAAAGTGTTGAATTTTTTCTCACTTCCGTTATTTCCGGTATATGTCCAATGAAGATCAACCGGTTGGTCGTCACGTAATAATTGCACTGATCCTATTGTCCCAGAAGCGTCGGCCCATCCAGCTGTAATGGATTTCGAAACCGCTCGTACTTCAATGCGGATTTTTATCTGGTTATTAGTGAAAGGAATTTTCATTTCCACATCATTCCAGCCCGTACCACTCTCGTCTCCCAGATCATGCCTCAAGACCTCTAGATCATCTATCAAAATACGTTGTACTAACCAGCCTTTAAAATCTTTGGGTGAATAACCATCAAATATTTTGGCCTTTAATGTATAAGATTTTCCTTTTTTTGGGAAAAAAGCTGTCTCTATTCCTGCAAAATCGTTGAATTTCAGGTCTTCTGCTTCAAGTTGAAATGAGAATTTTTGGCTATGGTCAAGTTCTGTCTTATTTTTTATGTCAAAAATCTCGAAGCCTAGTCTAAATTTTGAAGTTCTTTCGAATTGTTTAACCGGAACAAGTTTTTCAATGTCTGCACTATACTTTAAGAAATCTCCATCATGGGCTCTGTATGTATGAAGAATTAAATAATCGTACCCTTTAATATTTTCAAAAAAGGTTGCCGATGTATCTACATCTGAATGAATTTCATAAATCTTTTCTGATAAAAATGGCCAATTAGAACTTTTCTGCATCAAGAACTTCGATCCTGGCTCAATATTTGAGAGAATCCACCTTCTCGGATCATTATCACGAGTCTCTGTCTTCATCCCACTTACGAAGTCAGCAGCCTTTGCAGCATCTGGAACCCATTTTAAGGAGGCGAATAAAATAAAAAATAAAAAAAGTAAAAAACCTGCATACTTATATAACTTTTTATTAAAACTGAGACTGTTAAGTAAAAAAATAAAGAAAAATCCAGCAAGTAAATAGAATAGTGGTGCTATACTCAGATAATGATGAACAGAGCCATATGCCAGTGTGGCAGGAAGAATAAAAACCTGGACTGAAATTATTGTCAGCATAAAGATAAAACCCCACCTCCAATTCTTTTTGAGCAGGACTATTAGTCCCGCAAAAGAAATGAAAAGGATATATTTTGGATTAAGCAGACTATAGTAAATATTAAAAAACCAGGGAATGGAAATTTTGACATCTTCAAGTTTAGTGATACTTTTTATTACATAAACTCCAAATAAATTGTTCATGATATCGGTATAGAATTGGATGGGATGGAATAGGACCTGAGGATTTCCAATAAGATATCCCACCACTCCTCCCAAGAATATCATTGCTAGATATCGGTTGATTAATAATCGTCTGATTCGCAGTCCTAAATTTAAATTGCTTTGATATTCTGTTAAAACAAAAACAAACAAAATAGGAACAACAAAACCTAGGGCCAACAGTTTTGTTGCAAGTCCTAGGCCCCAAAAAAAGGAAGCCCAGAAATAGAATTTCTTCTGTCCTGTCTTTGAGATTTTTAAAGTAAAATAGAAGCTTATCAAGCATAGAAAGACGAGAAGAGTATCAGGTTTGGCATAATAAGAAGAAATAATGTGATAGGGAGTGATTATCATAAATAGAGACGCTATCGCCCCTATTCTCAAATCGAAAAAATCCTTTGATATTTTAAAAACAACAAAGATTGTAGCTACGGAGAAAATTATGCTAATCCATCTTCCAATGAGATAGACGACCCAAACCGGAAACGTGTTTATTGAAGAGAACCAGCCAAAAATCGAAGATAACTTAATGGTGATGAGACTTGTCACAGCCAATATGTAGCTATAAAAGGGAGCATACCAGAATGAATGTTTTCCTTGCAGAAGCGTTAAATCTCCTTTTTCAAGTGCACTGAAGACGGCGCCTGCTACAGCGTGTTCATCTCCATACGCGAGGTCAGGAAGCTGATAATTCAATCCTCTTATGCGTACAATAAAACAAAGCCCCATAAAGAGTGACACAAGAGTCCAGAAGATTAATTTTTCTGAGGGTTTCTTTATGTTCATAACCTTTTACAATTTAATCATAAATTATATGATTGGCTATACGGTTTCCTAGCCTGACACTATAATTTAATCCTCGATCTTCAGGGTAAATCTGGGCAATTGTACCCAGGTAGAGATTTTTTATCGGAGTTTGAAAATCCGGTAAAATATTTAAATAATTAGTTTTCATGATTGGTTGTGCATATTCATCGCGGAAAGCCTTGATATCCCTAATCCAACTTGTTTCAAATTTTGGATTTATCTTCGTGATGTACGGTAAAAAAGAATTAAGCAAATGTTCTTCACTAAAATGATATAATTCTTGATCTGTGTTTAAGTACTTTGAGAAATATATTACTTTTTTTCCATTGTATTTTTCATCATCGAAGCAGTTCGTATGTTCGACGACAACTCCAAAAGGGAAATCTGTGCTGCTAATATTTGTCCAGTACAAATCTGACAAAGGCCTATCCAACTCCAATAATAAACATACAACAGCCTTATATTTTATAGCGCTCAATTTTTTTCTGTACTCAGAAGGAAGATGGGGAGTGATTCCAAGGAATACAGGGATAGGCAGTGTGTTTATGACAATATCAAAGCTGGTTTTCCCTTTGTTTGTTATAATCTCTGATACATCATCGTTTGAAATGACGAATTCACACACTTCAGAATTACAATGAATCTGGCCGCCATATTGAATAATTTTTTCTTTTAAAGCCTCAATCAAAACGCCAAAGCTGCCTGTTATATAGCCTAACTGTTCCTTGGAACCAAATTTTCGCCTTGAGGCTCCTCTTGTCCTCATTTTCCCCCAAAACCACGCCATGGAAATCTCTGAGCTTTCCTCCTCAAATTTCTGTTTCAGTAATGGTTCCCAGACAGTCTGAAAAACTTTTTTACTGGAATATTTTTTAAGCCAGTGACTGGCAGGTACGCCATCAAATTTTTTTCCTGTGCGCTTTCTTTGAAGATAGACAATGTTTAGTCCAAATTTGAATTTATCTACAAGTGATAAAAAATCTAAGCCAAAGAGATCCATAGGCTTGCCGAAGGGATACAGCTTCCCTTGATAAAAAAGACCCATTTTGGAAAATTTCCAAACCAGTTTATCACTTAGATTAAGTTCATCAATTAATTCGATGACATCAACATCATTGTTAAAAATATGGTGATAATAAGCTTCAATTGATGCATTTTCAAACGGAACGATTCTTGCTAAACCGCCTAATGTTTCCTCTTTCTCGAAGACAGAGACATTGAATCCTTTTTTGGCAAGACGATAGGCAAGTGTCATGCCTGTTATTCCCCCTCCCAAAATTGCGATTTTCAATAAAAAGACTCTTGTGAATTCTATTTCTTGCTGGAACGAGATTTATTGATTATCCTCTTTAGTCTCCGCACATCGCGTATCGTTTTCAGAATTATACGCAGATTTGCAGCTCCGGCAGTTGTCTTTCCGTCTGAACGTGGAAGATGACGAACTCCCACTTCAGTAACTTTATAACCGAGCAAAAGTGATTTGATTATAATTTCCGCATCGATGAAAGCATCATTAGAGCTGATTTTAATTCGATTAAAAATCTCTTTTTTAAATATTTTAAATGCACAATCGACATCGATAAAAGCAAAACCGGAAATGCGATACAAATATTTTAAGAAAAGATTGTAAGCCATTGATGTGAGTTTTTTGAAATTAGAACACTGTTTTTTTATTCTAAAACCTGCCACGATCTCAGAAAAAGGAATCAATGCATACAATTTCTTTAAATCGTAGAGATCAAATTGATAGTCCCCATCTGAATAAAAAACATACTCATATCTCGCATTTTTAAATCCCGTTTTCAAGGTGGCTCCATAGCCTAAGTTTTGATTGTGATGGATAACCTTTATTTCTATACCCGGATATTTTTGGATAAGGCTATCTGCGACCTCGCCCGTCCGATCTGGACTCCCATCATCAATAATAATAATTTCATAATCCTGAAGGTCCGTTTCTTTCTTTAGGCCATTCAAAACAAGGACTGCATCTTCTATAACTCTACCTATATTATCTTCATCAAGATATGCGGGGAAAAATACAGATAGTCTTTTACCCTTTTCCATGGAACGATATTAACCTGAAATACTCAATTTCCTGTTTACTCCCAATAATAATCTCTATATTTTCTATAATATTCTACTGTTTTACGTATTCCTTCAGATAGTGATGTCTGCTGAATATTTTTTGCACTTTTCTTAATTCGGTCAATATTTGCTATATAATCGCCCGTTTCCACAAAATAACGCTCTTTGGGCCATTCTTTAAATTCCAGTTGTACTCCCCCAACTGTCTCAGCAACTATTGTCGCCATATCTTTGAAAGGAGTACCTTTCCCAGAGCCAAGATTAAATATCCTGTACTCCAGATTCTTGACTTTCACAAAACGTAACATGGCTTCTGCAATGTCTTCAACATAAATATAGTCCCTTTTCTGCTTGCCATGACCATAGATGGGAAGAGGTTTTCCCTCAAGGGCCAACCTGATAAACCAGTTTACAATTCCATACTTACCATGTTTCATCTGTTGTCTAAGCCCGTATGGATTTGATATGCGGAACACTATTGTGTCCATATCGTAATTCTGGTGGTAGTATTGATAATATTTTTCCCCGTTTAATTTGTGAACCCCATAAATACTCAAACAATTGTACGGGTGTTCCTCATCAACGGGATTATATTCAATCGATCCGTAAACAAATCTTGAACTTGAAAAAATTATTCTAGCATTTGGATTATATTTCCTGCAACTTTCTAAAACAGTCAAATGACCTTTACAGTTAATATCAAGATCAAATAATGGGTTAATATTACTATCAACATAGCTCACTTGAGCAGCAAGATTATAGATGACATCTTGATCTTTCACAATTTCATCCATTAAATTCTGGTCACGGATATCTCCGTAAATAAAATCAATCTTTTTCATGATGGCGTTTAGATTGAAGAGGTTTCCTCCATACATAGGAAACATATTATCCAGAATTGCAACATGTGCTCCTTGTTTTACAGCCTGGATAGCAATGTTACTCCCAATCATACCCGCACCACCAGTAATTAAAATCTTGGTTCCATCTAAAATTGGCATTCTTCTACCTCTTTGAAATTAAGAATTAATATTCTTCCCGTAATAATATACTTTGCAAGAGTGTTGAATTAGCTTATGACCATTCTTCATCGTAAGTAATATTGCAGGCAAAGATGTGACATACGCCTTCGTGATGCAACTTTTATATTCCTTTTATTTTTTTTAATCCTACAATAAGAAGCGAACCTGCTATTTCACGTACAAGGGGAACTCTTTCCAGAAGCGCTCCTAACCTTTGTATTGGGATAGCAAATGCTTTTGGAATAGCAGGATGTAAAAAATCAAAAGGGAATACTTCTAAGTCAGAAAATCTATGCCGGAGTAGCAGACTTCGAACCTGTTGCGCAAAAAAAGCGGTCTCGTCTGGCGTGTCGCCCATTTTCTTTTTTAACCACCCCCAGTTCTTCTGCAGGGCTATCTGAGGATTGAGCATGTTTGGTTCGGTGAATACAATTCGACCTTCGGGTTTCAGTACTCGCCAAAACTCATCCAGTGCAGTTGATGGATCGAGATGATGCAGAATCGCATTCCCTATAATGGCATCAAACACTTCAGAACAAAATGGCAACTCTTCAGCATTTGCTACTTGATAAACTACATTTTTATTCGCCGACAATTTTTGAGCTTGCGCGATCAACTCAAAAGAGAGATCGGTCGCAATTATGATGGCTCCGGTTCCAGCGATACGACGAGTGATTAATCCAGTACCACAACCCACTTCGAGTATAAATGAACTGCTGTCAATTTGGCCGTATTTTATATGGAAATTGGCTCGGCGGTTTGCACGTAAAATTCCGGCATATGATCCATATTTCCAGATATTCTCAGCATTTTCGGCAATCTTTCGTCCTTGTTCGATCTCCTGCTCTAATCGTTTTGAAAATTTCGAATGGTGCGATGGTTTCTCAGATGGCATTTTTTTTCTTTGTATGGGAAAGTTCTCTCTCAAGAATCTCATCAATAATGTCGTCATTGAAACGGGTCAAATGCCATTGTGGATAGTGCGACTTAAATTTTGCCAAATTACTGATGTAACAGATATGATCACCTTTTCGGTTGGCATTAATATATTCTGTTTTAATTGGACGGTTGAGCCGAGCTTCGATCATTCTGATACATTCCAATAGAGATGCATTGCTCTCTCGCCCTCCCCCGAGATTATAGACCCCTGCAGGCCGGGGAGATTGGATATAAGCTTCCATGGCGCTGATGACATCCTTGCTGTGAATCTGATCTCGAACTTGCTTGCCTTTATATCCGAAGATCTTATATGTTTCGTTACTGACAGCGACTTTGACAAGGTAACTGAGGAAACCGTGCAATTCCACTCCGCTGTGACTCGGCCCGGTTAGACATCCCCCCCGAAAACATACTGTTGGCATGTTGAAGTAGCGTCCGTATTCTTGTGTAATCACATCTGCAGCAACTTTAGAAGCCCCAAATAAGCTGTGGAGACTTTGGTCGATGCGACAGGATTCTGATACACCTTGGTGGTCTTCTTTTCTTGCATAATCATACCTGGATCCTAACTCAACAAGAGGGATTTCATTGGGAGCGTCACCATAGACTTTGTTTGTGCTCATGAAAATGAACGGTGATTCTTTTGCGTACAGACGGGTTGCTTCCAATAAATTCAGAGTTCCAGTCGCGTTCACATCAAAATCATCAAAGGGACGTTTACTGGCAAGATCATGGGATGGCTGGGCTGCACAATGAATGATGACATGAGGGCGAGAGGATTTGAAAATGTCAAGGATAGCACCTCGGTCTCTAATGTCAAGATCATGGTGTTCGAAGTGATTTGTTTGATTCTGAAGACGCCGCAAGTTCCAGGTTGTGTCCCCTTTTGGCCCGAAGAAGTCGGCTCGCATATTGTTGTCAATCCCTAAAACATGAAAGCCTTTTCGGTCGAAGTGAAGCACAGCTTCTGATCCGATGAGTCCATTAGAACCTGTAATGATAATTTTTTTTGATAGCTTTCTCATGTTTTTCAGAATCCCAGCTTTAATTTTCTAAATCCAATGAAACACATACGCAACATGATTAACCCATTCTGAAACACCCTAACCATTTTAGTTGTTCCAAAAATGCGTTCCTGGTAGTTGACAGGAAGGTCGACTATACGGAGATGAAGCTTAGAAGCACTGAATAGAAGTTTGTAATCGCCCCAGCGGTCAACGCCCCAGGAATTGAGTAAGGGTTTCATTCGTTCCCAATCTGAACGCCACATAACTTTTGTACCGCACAAGGTATCTTTTACCTTTTGAGACAGCAGGTATGAAAAGACTAGACTGAAAGCCTTGTTGCCAAGCATATTGCTGAATTTCATGGCCATCTTCTGTACAGGATAAACCATGCGAGAACCGTTTATGAAATCACCTTTCCCTTCGGTGATTGCTTGGAAAAAGTAAGGTAACTCTTCAGGCATTACAGTCAGATCTGCATCCAATATCATAAATACATCTTCTTTTGCACTATCGAATCCAGTCCAGACATTTTCAGCCTTACATATGCCTGGTCCCTCGACTAATTTGATATCTCGGTCAGGATGCTCTTCCTGCATCCTGAGTACTTCCTCGGCTGTTCCATCTGTGGATTTATCGTCGCAGAAAATAATTTCGGTGTGTTTTCCCATGTTGGGAATCCGTTGTACAGCAGGCTCGATATTGCCGCGTTCATTCTTGCAAGGAACGATGACTGAAACACCTGTGTCATTTGGATTAAATTTCAGTGGGAAGGGTCTCGCCACAATTACATTGGTCATACATAGCCTGTTTAATAACGGAAGCTTAGCAATGACTCTGTTGAGGAACCATGAAAGGAATGGTATCCACTTGGGAAACAGGATAGTGCGGTAGGTTCGGAGATGTTCGAAACCAGATAAATTGAGCAAACCGTAAATATCAATTTCTGACAGCCAATTTTGCTCAGGCATAGGCATTTTTATTCTACAAAGCTCAGCTAACTTTATAATCGGTTGCCACAAATGATTATAAGTGTAGATGATAAGACGGGTGTGGGGTTCAAGGAGATTCTTCAAATGCCGAAATGCGTTAATGACATCAATCGTGTCGCTTATATGGCTAAAAAGAATATAGTCAAACTTTTTTTTCATAGATAATTCTTCAGGATCTGAACGAATGAATTGAAATTGAGGATATCGTTCTCGGGCAATATCTACCATTTCTTGGCTTACTTCAATCCCAATCCCTTCAGATGGGTTGACAGCGGATAAGAGAAAACCAGTTTCGCTTCGTATGTGGAGCACCCGCTTTTGAGGCTCAATGATAAACTGCAAAAGCCGTTTGATGTTTTTATAAAAATATGGATTATTTGCAATCCATTTCCCCCTTTTTTTTGCGAACCTGGTTTGGTGCTTTCTGACTTCATCTCGCCTAGCAGCC
>LAZR01002152.1_pt1 | contig 11705 bp, 15 predicted proteins | sample 329461 | NCBI WGS metagenome assembly LAZR01 (sample SAMN03002196, study PRJNA259156) | marine sediment metagenome | biome: sea floor; feature: Hydrothermal impacted sediments; material: marine sediment; isolation source: Loki non-amplified sample from Loki's castle hydrothermal vent sediment ...
CGTCAATCCCGCCGTGATCTGTTGGGCAGTCTCGGCAGCTTCTTCTGCCGGAACTCTCTGCGCCGTCAACGCGCTCTGGAACAGCAAGCCGAGAGCAGCGGATTCGCCAGCGCCGACAGGTAGCTGACGTTCTTCTTCGGTAGCGCGCCTTCCTCTTTCTGCCGAGATGTCCCGTGCGCGTATCGCCCGTTCGGTTGGACCTACCGCAAACGTCTCGCGTAGCGCCTCAAGCACACCCGCACCACCACGCCGAGCAGGTGATTCGGGGGCACGTATCTGGCTGATCTCTCTGGCTATTGCCGGTCCACGAACGCGAGGTATTCCGTCAGGCATGGCTATCTCCCCTGTCCAAACAGCTCAGTCTCGATTTCAGTCAACCGTCTGCGCTCGCCAATATCGCCAAGCAGAGCCGGTACAGCTCGTGCCGCTGCTCCGGGCGCACGCCCAGCGAACAGTTGTCCAGCAGCACCGCCTAGCCTTGCGCCAACGCCAGCGCCGGTCAACCGCGCCGCGCCAAATATCGCCCCACCAGGAATGAGAAAACCAGCAATACCACCGATGAGAGTTCCCAATTCGGCAGTCCTGCGCCGCTGCTTCTCGCGTTCTTCCTGGCGTTTGATTGCAGACTGCTCCTCAGTTGCGCGGGTGCGCCCAATCGCCAAACCGCGTACCGTTCGCGCGCGCTCCTCACCGCCGAGCGCTTCAGCCAGTCCAACACCAGCAAGTTCCGCCGTGCTCAACTGGCCGGGAGTAATGTCTAGTGCTGTTCCATTTGGCATTCTTACGCCTCCCTCAAAGCCTGAATTTCTGCCTGCGCCAACGTTTCTTGTACCTGGCGGGCAAGGACGTCAGCGCGTATCCGTTCTCTCTCACGGGCAAACCGAGCTTCACGCACGCCCAGCGCTTCTCTCACACCACGTCTTGCCAGTCCGCTTGCGCCAAAGCCCCGACGAGCAAAGGGAGTGAATGCCTGACGTTTGGCGGCAGGTTCGCCAGCAATCCGCAGTTCTTCCAGAGCGGCAAGAAGTGGCTTGCCCTTTTCTTCTGCCGCGAACTCTACACCCGTTAGAGGAAGCGTTGTCCCGGCAGCTTCCTGCTCAGCGATAAGTGCTCGCAGGTTATTGGCAATAGGATCGTCCGGGCCTCCCTTGCCCCTGGCTATGCGGGCCGCGAGCTGTTCTTTTCGCAGCTTCAGTGTCGCCTGATCCGATGTCAGTGCCATCCTTTCCTCCTAATCCCTTATAGCACAGAGGACCAACAGATCAGTGCGTGTGTGATGTTGATGGGCTGCGCACCACCAACAGTCTGCCGCGCCTCGATACTTACCTCTTTCTCTGCGAAAGGCAAGCTGAACGTAGCTCTTTGACACGTTATCGCGGTAGCCGTAACGGTTATCTTTACCAGTTCGGCGGCGTCGGTAACGTTGTAAAGCCGGACTTCCCAGGTTGCTCCCGCGCCACCGACAAACGATGCCAGACACAGCGCTGCAAGCTCCTGCTTCACAAATCTGCCCGTCAGTGCAAACCTATTCTTAACTCTCGCCAGCTCCACCCACGGCGCTGAAGAGGCTTGCTGCTGAAGTCCGGCGATGAGCGCCACATGTGTCTCGATCTCTGCACTGTCTCCAGTACTCAGTTCCCACCAGTCGTTGCCCAGATCGACGCGCGCCATATCAGTAGCCCACCGCGAGATACGTTACGTCGAGGGTTGGCGGTCCACCACCGATGCGCGCAAACTCAAACTGCGTTAGATCGGTGTTCGCCAGACTAAGGTTGATAATCGTTGTTGACCATGCCTGAACCGTAACGAGCGCACGGGGAAACGCTGTCGGAAACACCACGATACCTACGCCTGCCGCGATTGTTACCCCGGTTTCAAAGCCGACCAGCACTTTCCACTCCGCGTCGATGTTGTTCCGCCGCGTGCCAGCAATCACGCTAGTCGTTTGATCCATGATCCGCAAGCCGAGCTTCGCCAGATCGCGGCTGAATGCTTCAGACGCACGCCCAAACTCGGTATCTTTGCCTGGCAGCGATACAGCAGACTTGAATAGTGCCATCAGGCGCTTTTCCCCGTTGCGATTGCGCCGATTACGATCTTGGTAATCGTCCCTTCCACTGAGTTATCCGCCAAGGTGATGCGGATTTCCTGGAAATACGCTTCTGTTCCACCGGGCGCGCCCTTAAAGCGCAGCTCAGCGCCGCCAGCAGAAAGAGCGAATGTCTGTGCCGTATTCAGCGCGCCAAAGTCATTGGCTATCTGAACGCTCGCTACGCCACCGGAAGTCTGGGAGCCGTAAATGCGGATATACGACACGCTCCACTTGACGTGCGGGCGGCCTTGCCAGAGCGGTGGAGTCTGGTAGAACGTGCCTTCTGGGAAGTTGACACCGCCATCCTGTGCGAGCGAGACATCGAACTTGCGTATGTGTCCGTCGCCGCAACCGATGAAGATATCATTGTCCGATGTCTCAAACGCTATCGGTTCTATGTCGTCGTCTATCGTCCACGGCCAGTATGAACCGTCCTCTTTGTTCCTGAACAGCATGGGAATATCGGGCTGTGGTGAATCGAAGCCAAGAAAGTTCTGCGGCATGAACAGCGTGCCAAGCAGAAACGGCCAGTCGATGGTCCGCGCAGTAGATTCTGCAAACGCCTCGTTCGTCGGACCGCCTGTCGATGTCGTTCTCAGGAGGGAGATCACCCGATCACCTACTGTCACACCGTCAAGTCCTTCAATGAAGCCTATATTCTCCACCTGAGACGCCTCTCTACCGATGGCGACAGCGGTATCTTGCGGACGGTGAACAAAACCAATGCCTCGTCCCCCACTTAATGCGGCCCATCCGCGCATGCCGCCGAATCCAAACGGTACGCGTGTCTGTTCAAGAACGAATGTCTCATCGTTTGCGCCCGTCAGTACATAGGTTCTATCTGTTTTGCCTACATAGAGAGCATCGCCCATGCGGAAAAATCCGCGAGCTGCATCGCGGTATCCGCGCGGCTCAACGTCCACGAAATTTGCCGCTGCGAAAATGCGGGGAGCATCGAAATTAGAGAAGTGCAGTCTTGCTGCATTGGCCCCAAAACCATCCCCCACCCAGTGATGTTGACGCTGCCATGCGCTTATCGGGAAAGGAAGTTCCGAGAAAATAGGAGCTGCGTACGTGGCTAGCCTGTAGAACGGGGTGGTGCTTGAGAACGCCTCGATGAAGCTCCAGTTTGGCACAAAGACAGGTGCGGAAATCAGGGCACAGTTACGACTCGCCAGAAGCAACGAGGCCATGTACCGTGCGTCTGACGTGTAGGCTGTCGCGCCCAGATTCACGAGAGTATCATTGTCTATGTCATATGTGGCAGCGTTCACCGCTCCTGCGCCGCCGCCGTAGATCATGAATAACACCTCTGGCCCGGCGACTGCGCCTGACAGAACGAGCGCACCGCGAGCCATGTGATAGATCGGACCTGAACGCGCTACGTTCGTTAGATTTCCGCTGATGCCCGGACGCTTGCGAATCTGCGTCTTGTTGAGCGAAGGATACATGTTGCGTATCGACGCACCAGGGGAGATGCCTGGCGGCAGGTTTGTCGGATCGCTCTCGGAGTCAACCCCGAGAAACTCCTCGATGATGATGTCCTGTACTTTCTGCCCCATTAGAACGCGTACTCGTCGCCGATAAGGTTCTGCGCGGCAAGCTTGGCGTGATATTCCGTAAGTACGTGTTCCCTTCGCGTCTTCATGCGCACCATCACTTCCTCGGCTGTGCCGTTCAGTTCGTTGGACGGAATGATCTTCTCTACTTCATCCACCTCAACGAGCTTGCCGTTCTGTTCCTCAAGTATCTTGATCGTCAGCGTCAGCCGCGTCCCGTCAGGGACTGCGTTAGCTATCTTGGCAACTCTGCGCTGTCTCTCCGGTAGTTGCTTGTGGGTGAGGTTGGCTTCAGCCGCCAGTGCTGCGCGCGGGTTTGCAGGCATCAGTCCATCTCCGTGATCCACTCGCCCGAGCGTGGAGACTCCCAAGAGAACCCCGCCTCTTCAATCTGCTCCTCCCCCAGCTTGGTTCTCAGCGCCGCTTTCAACTGATTGCTCCTGCGTTCCGCTTTCTCCTGCTCTCCGGTGTTCTCGATGAACGCTAGAATTTTCCCCAGCGCGGAATACCTGATGATCTCCCATGCTTCGTATGGCATACCGGACGGCACCTCAGAATCTAGGCTCATCAGCGGTGGCCGCCGCTTGTAGGTCAGGTAGAGCTGGTAGTCTGTTCTGTCGCGCCACGGCTGAAGCAGGAGCTGCGTCACTTGAGAACTGAACTCAGCCGGTTCAATGAACGCTCGTTCAGTTGTGCCGTCGTCGAGTACGATCCTCCCACTTGACTGGTTGTTCTTGGAAAACGTCACGCCCTCGAACAGCACACCGCTTGTGCCGATGTTCTGAGGTGAGGCGGTAATCGGCACTGCGGTGCCTATCGTTCCCATCTGTCGATGGCGACTATCAATGTAGCCGTAGAGACTGACGAGTAGCGAGGCGTCTTCTGTGGCGGAGCTGGATACCCTCCACTGGATCGGACGCGTGACACCGACCATATCGACACCATCCTTGCGCTCGAATGCAATGGTCGTGGGCCTGGCTGGATTGCCTTTGTCGGCTCTGGTGGTGCTCGTAGATGTATCACGTAGAAACATCCGTCTAAACGCAGCGTGGGATTCGATCTTCATTTCGTGAAGCCGCACAGGAGAATCCGCAGGATCGAGCATTTCCGCTTTGATGATCCGCAGCAAATCCCCCGGCGCACGGTGAACCGTATCAAACTCATCGCTTGTAACGCCGAATGGCTCGTCAAGCAAAAGAATCGCTTTAGTCAACAGCCCCGGAAAGTCAAACTCACCGGCAATCTGGATCATCTCCTCGTTCAGCCAGCGGCGAACTCGATCACGCATATCGCCGGTATCACCGGGGTGGTGCCCTTCGTCGAGCACCATGTTAACCATCTGCCCAAAGCTATACATGGCTCATTACGAAGTGCGTGCGTTTCTTGTGCCCGGTTTCAACGTGCCGCCCATCGCTCTCGTAGACCGAGCGCCTGCCGGTGATGTCATCGTAGTACGCGGGGCTTACCGTGTAGCCGTTCTTGTTGACGACCACGCCAAGGGCGTACGTCTTCTGTCGCGGTCGGCACGACGCGCAGAGATACAGCGCACGCTCGCCGTCTTTCACGAACGTTGCTCTGTTTACTTCGCGTTTGCATCCATCACAAATCATTTAAGTATTAGTTCGTTGACGGGGGAGTCGGTTGTCTCCCGACCCCCCACGCCAAACCTGCACTAACAGCTCCAGCCAAGATCAGCCAGAGGCATTCGCCGTCGGGATCACCGAGGCATGTGCGTTGCGGGTTTCCCGCGCAACCGTCACACCGTACAGCGACTGACCCACCAGCGGCGTAGAAAGCTTGACACGCGCCAGCGTCTCCATTTCCACATTCTTCTGGAGCGCCAGAATCATGGCCTCTTCCTGCCACAAGATGTTCAAGAACTGATTCACGGAAGCGTCCGAATCTCGGTCGTTCACATCCAGAGCGATGAGCCTGCTGATCAGGATTTCATGCCCGTAGATGTCGCCAAACACGCCCTTAACGATAGGGCTATCGCCCTTCACGAAAGGAATCGCGTCCGCACGAACAAACTTGTCGATCAACAGCAACTTGGCCTTCTGCCCAGTCGTGAAGATCCCGTGCCGCTTCTCCAGCGGTGCACCGTCGGCGTCAATCGTACGAATCCCCTCGACGATCCGAGCGTCCGTAACGTCTGCGCCAGCGATTGAACACGTGGTAAAGTTTGCCGCAATCTGCGCCAGTTCCAGAAGCGCCTGCTCAACCTGAACGCCCAGCGACTTTCCGATCCGCTCTGAATAAATCCTGAACAGATCATGCATCGACTGCGTCTTAAGTCGGTCAGTTATCTCAACCGAGGACTCGAACCACTGGTCAACCGTGAGCGTTGCCTCCTTCTCCGTGGGAGCTTGCGGGTTGATTCCCCCGCGTGAGCCAACACGCCGAGCCTGGAAGAGTTGCACTTCAGGGATATGGACGATATCCCCCATGGCCTTGACGTCACTATCTTTGCGCAGCACCCTCGGAGCCATGTGAAGGTTGAAGTCACGCGCGATCAGCGCAACCTTGCTCCAAATCTCCGGAATGAATACTGCACCGTTTACTACTGTCATTTCCGCCATTACTAAGTCACCTCCTCAAAGTCACTGATTTTCAAGTTGATCAGATCCTCACCTCGAAGCCTTCGATATCCAGGATGTTCGCCGCGTCTGCAACGGACCACTTGAGACTGAGCGTAATGGCAGACTCGGTGTCAAAGTTCACCGTCTGCGCCGTTCCCTGATTGGCCGCCGTCAGAACTGTCGAGTCGTTGGATATCACGCCAAAGCCCGCAACCGCCGTGCCGGTATCTCCCACCGACCGAATCGTAATGAACCCGGTGATGAGCAATCCCTCGGCAGACAAGCTCGAAGTCAGCGTGCCCGTGGTCTTGGTAACGATAGTTACCCCACCGACCAACACTGCAATTGTAAGCGTTCCCGCTGCTGAACTCTTGCTGGAAATCGCTCCGTGTGCGCTGAAGTGGAACACATCGCCGACGTTGACAGACTTGCTAGGCAATGTATACGCGGTCATCAGCTTAACGGCAACCGAGTTGTCGTGGGAAAAGTTAACTTCCTGGCTATGCACCTGCATCTGCCCGTTACCCTTTAGCCCTCTATTAGCCATCCGTAATCACCTCGCTCGTGCTTCAGATTTCGCTGACGAGGCGATATGCGTCCTACGCGCCCGTTCTGGACGGCGGCTCCGGCGACCTAGTTCTGGATGTCGGCTCCAGCAAGTGAGTTGGTCAACTTGCAACCAGCGACCTTGAGGATGTCGGCTCCGGCACTTTGTTCGGTAGTGCCAACCCCGCGACTGTTCGGATCAGTCGTCCGAAATAAGACCGTCTTGACCTGCCTTGATAATAGCATCTTTGTTCTTCAGGAACTCTTCGGTGGACATCGCGGCGATCTGCCCACGGGTATAGCCGCCGTTGCCAGCGCCCTTGCCCTTCATCGACAGCACGGCTTCTTTCTTGACGCGCCGATTGCCGTTGTTGTCCTCGCGTACGCTCTCTCCGGCGTCACCCTTGCCTTTCCTCATGTCGTTGAAGAGAAGGATCGCAGCCCGTGCGTACTCGGCAGGATTCGTGCGCATCTCTTTGAGCACTGCACCGTAGTCCTTGTCGGCAGCGTGTGAATCAGCTCTCCACTCCGGCGTTGCATGTAGGAGATCAATAGCAGCGGCTTCGTTCGTCTTCCGCTGGGCTTCGCGGCTCTCGGCGTCTTTCGCCGCCATCGCCTCGTCTACACCCACCTTGACACGATCACTGACGTACCTGTCGGGATCACCGTAGATATCCGCCGCGCCGCCCTTGTCGGGAGCGGACTGAAGTCCAACGACAGTTTCCTTGAGCGTGTCCACTTCGCCGCGCATCGCTTCAATGCTGCCTTTGAGTTCCTTGTTCTCGTTCATGACACCATTGAAACGACTCCACGGAACCAACTGGTCGTTCTTCTGTTCACCGCCCGCTACACCTGCATCGGCTACTTGTTCTGCCATTTACGCTGCCCTCCTTGCACCCATCCTGTCGCGTAGCGACAGTTTTTGGAAACGCTCACTGCCGACTTCCTCTTGCCCAGGTTTGTCCATCCGCCCATGAACAACTGAAATAGTATCGCCGTTGATCGTCACGTTGCCCTGCTCGTCAACTCCACTGACAGTTCCGCTGACGAAGAAGTCTACACGATCTCCCGGCTGATCGGCCACGAGTTCGGGCGTATCGGCCTTTGAAATGTTGACGCTGAACGGCTGCGTTGGCGGTTTGGCTTTCGCGGCGAGTTCACCGGACTGAGCCTGCTCGGCAACGGCCTGCATGATGTCTCCGACGTCTACTCCGCCACGCTGCTCGGTGCGCTGCTCGACTGTTCCGGGTTCGGGCGTTGCCGCTGGAGCTTCAGCTAGCTCCTGTGGCGGAATTCCGTCTCGGGGAATCACACCACCGGGCATGCGTGCCGCCATCTGCCGAATCCGTTTCTCTCTTCCCGTCAGTGCGCCTACCGCTCCAGCCATAACTAGTCCTCCTCTTTCTCTTCGTCTTTACCCGGTTTTTCGTAGCCTACAAGAAGTTCGTGCAGATCAGCCGCCTCAATGGCGCGGCCTGTAGCCTGCGCAAGCTTCTCCCCTGTTTTATCCCACTGTTGCCTGACCTTTGTCAACGCCCTCTCCCTCACCTCTTTCATGAGAAGTTCCCAGCCCGGAAGGCGCGTGAGAGCATAAAGCTGCTGTGAATCGCGCTTTGTCACTGGGGCAGCACCTCCGCAGCAGCTTCAGGAGGTATGCCTCTGCGTGCGAGTTCTTCCGCGATAATCGCTTGGCCGCTGTCAACGGCAGCAGGTGCGGGCAGCACAGCTTCGGGCGGTGGAGGCGGCGGCTCAGGTTTCTTCACGGATATCACTTCGCGCGGATCAACCTGGAACGTCTTCACCAGCTTGGCAACGAGCGGCCTAATGTTAATCTCTAGCGTTTCGTCAACCTGCTTTGCCTGCACCAGCGTCTGAATCGTGCTGGTTAGTCTGCGCTGCATTGCCTGGCGGAAGTCCAGATCGGTGGCGATCTTGATGTCGATGTCGGGAGCGAGAAGCAAGTCATCTCTCCCAACTTCTCTCGACTCGCCAGCGACCTTGACGATCACCTTGTTCTCCAGAAACTGCTTGTTGAGTTCGATCATCCGGTGTAGGAACGGCTTGAGCAGCGTTTCACCGATGGAGATAGCCTGCCCGTTCAACCGCCGCCCTGACTCTGACGCGATGATACGCGCCTCGGTAGCGGTGACACCGGTGGGCAATGCCTGCGTGGTGGTCGTGGCGGCGCTGGCGAAACGCATATCCTCTTTCGTCAACTCTTCCATGCGGATCAAGGCGTTGAGTGATTCGAGGGGCACTGGCAGAGGCGTCAGTTTTCCCCACTCTTCGACGTCAAAGATTCTGCCCGGCTTGATCGGCAGACGTTTCGCTTTCGTGTTCCCCACACCTTCGCGCATCTGCATGTTGTTGAGGCCGTAGTTTAGGATGTCCCTTCCCAGATTGCGGAAGTCGTTCATCTCTTCCTGCGGACGGCGCAGAATTCCCCCTACGCCAAGTCCGTAGAACGAACCGTCACGGTCGATGTATGTTCCGCGCAAGTAGGGTTTCATGCCGTGATCGTACGGGTTAGGTATCTCCACCACAGTCTGATTGCCGTTGACGGTGACGATCCTCCAATCCACAGGCGTATCTTTGAGCGGATGTTTTCCCCAGTAGTCCACGATGACGTTTCGCTTTACGTCCAGGTTGGCGAATCCTTTGTTGAAGCGGATTTGCCGGGCGACACTCAACCCGATGTCGGTCTGCTGATTGCCGCCAGCGGGAAGCGCGTCGGGCTTTTTCGCCTCCCCATCGCTCAACTTGTTCGCCGCCGAGATAACCTGCCGGAGCACAGACTTGCTTGCCTCCATTTCGACAGCCACCCACTCAGCTTGCGGAACGTCCTGCGCAAAAGTATCAAATCTCCAGTTGGGCAGGGCGACCAGTTCAATGTCGGGCTGGTCGATGAGTGGGACTTCCTTGAACGAGTCTCCATCGGAAATAAACCGCGTGGTAAACGCCCATGGTGTTCCCACCACGGCAGTGCCGTTCAAGACAAGGTATCTGACGATGCGGGTGAACTTGGTGTGAAACTGCATGACGTTAAGCTGATGCTCCAGCAGCGCTTGGGTAAGTACCGCTTTCTCTTGGGCTTCTGGATCGAGGGAGCGAGCTTCGATCTCAAAGAACGGTGCATCGGCGAACATGATTGCCATGAGCGCTGAGACAACACTCTCGACGTCACGAAAAGTTTCCATCACGAACGTGTTGGCGAATATTTCCGCCCGCCGTCTGCGCGGTTCTGAGCGGTAGTGACGGTCGAACGTCAGCAGTTCCTGAATGATCTTGTGCGATTCAGTCTGGTGCTGTGAGACTCGTCTGGCGATTTCCGCCGCGAGCATATCCGGTCCCGGTGTCTCAGCCATCAGTCCATTTCTACCATAGCTACTCGTCCATCGGCAAACCGCTGACGGACTCGAATTCGTCGCTGGTGTCACGGGGTTTGATCGTTCTGCCTACATCGCTTTCTTGGGAAACGACTGCGGGAGCTTTTACATGCCGCATGACGAGGTATAGCCCCGCGTCAAACGAGTCCCGAATGCCCTGGCTGGCATGGCCCTGTTTCTCAAGATCGGCGTGCGAGAGCTTGCACATCTGGCTCACATAGACTCTGCACCGACCCTCCAGCACCATGACTTTGGGCAGTCTTGCGTTGCCCTCGCTGTCGAAACCGGGAAGGCATTGCTGCTTGAGGAAGGATACGGCGTCCGCTTTCCTGGCGTAGTGTTTGACGAGGCGGAGGCGAATGCTGCCCCGATCATCCCGGCTGGCGCGCTGCAACTGCTCCGCGACGGAAAAGCCTTCGGATTCTTTCGCGTACGCATCGTGGCCGATTACGACCATCTCCGCAGGGTTGAGCGCGCTGATCTTTTCCCACACCAGCGAGGGGGCACCACCGGGCATGGACAGCTCATCGGTGAAAATCACCCTTCCCTCCGGGTCAATGAACGCTTCCAGGTATGCAGTTTTCCCGGTCGATTTTGCCCAGTCAATCGCGCCCCAAACCGTGCAGTGCTTGCGCATCTTCTCGAACATCTCCATAGGCAGGATGTTCCCTTCCGGCCAGTTCTTGGGAGAGAACTCGGGCACAGCCAAACCCTCGTAACTCAAGAACTTGCACTCGTGTTCCTGCGCGTAGAAGTCAGCGGGAGTGGTGGCCTTGATGTCGGCAAGCTCATCGTCATCCACCGTACCGGCGTCTTTCGTCCAGATTTCAAACGACTCCCAATCAGGGTTATCCCCGGATTTCCCCAGCTCGAAGAGTTCGCAGAAGTGCTCACGCCCGGAGGGGGTTGTCTGGAACATCCCTTTCCCCTTTTTGTCCGCGATCATGGGGCGCACGATCTTCTCCCAGATCAGCCGGTTCCTGACGAATGCGTACTCGTCGAAGTTGAACGCTACCAGACCGGGACCACGGAGAGAGTCGGGCTGATCGCAGCCCTTGAAACTAAGCTGTCTCCTCCCCACTATCGGGATCGTCAGTTCGTTGACGTTCGGTTTCCCCTCCAGCAGCCAGGGGGCTAGCCGGATCAGCTCCAAGACATCCCTCCACCCGATCATCTTCACCTGCCGGTAGGTCGGACCCAGAAACCACGCTTCCGATCCCTCCTCCCGGTCCAGCAGTTCCGTGATGTCGAATATCAGCCCCAAGCGCGTCTTCCCCGCTCGGCGTCCGCCCACCACCGCCTTGAACCGCGCTGGGCTCGCCAGCACTTCCTGCTGCCACCACAGGAGCGATATCAATAACTCGGCATGTCCTTTCTCCGGCACGTCTTCCCACCCCCTTCAAATGCACGATGTACTTGCGCTCTGTAACCTCCCGCTGCTCTTTCTTCACATCCTCCCCAAGCTCCTTTCGAATGATGCCGTGCAACTTCTCCAGCCCCGAAAGCGCCCGCAACATCTTGCTCCCAACACCCTCTTTTTTCC
>LAZR01002154.1_pt1 | contig 11693 bp, 21 predicted proteins | sample 329461 | NCBI WGS metagenome assembly LAZR01 (sample SAMN03002196, study PRJNA259156) | marine sediment metagenome | biome: sea floor; feature: Hydrothermal impacted sediments; material: marine sediment; isolation source: Loki non-amplified sample from Loki's castle hydrothermal vent sediment ...
GTCTGCTTTGGATGACAATAAGGGTAATAAGTTTTTAATTGCACTAAAATTTTTATTTGAGCAAGCACTACAAAAGGAACCGAAAGGTGGTAAAGATGAGTGAAGAACCAAAAACTACTAACAATACAGAAGTATGTGTGTGTGGCAGAGTATTCAATACTTTCGGCCCAGATGATTATAATACTGGTGGGTCAGAAAGCGGCGTATGTTGCCCAGACTGCGGAAACGAGGATTTTCAGACTGTCGCCGACCTCCGCACCGAACTCGCGGCTACGAAGGAAAAGGCAGACGAATATGAAGAAGGAATATACCTGATAGATAAGTCACGATGCAAATGGGTAAAGAAATGTCAAGAAGCAGAAGCCGAACTCGACAAGTACCGCTGGATACCTGTAAGCGAGAAGTTGCCGGAAGTGCCTGATGAACCGCCTAATGCAAGTAGCGAAACGGTTTGGCTAATATACAACGGGGAGGCACATTATGGATATTATACTAATTTTGCGGGTTGGTGGGTTTATGGCCAGAGATTTCAAAAACGTCTAAATCAAAAAGACATCACCCACTGGATGCCAATACCAACCCTACCCCTGAAAGGCGGTAAAGATGAGTGATTGGCGAAAAGAATTTCAATATTTGTTAGATAGAAAAATACTTTCCCGAGACGAACTTGGATACTTGTTTGGTCAAATTAAATCTATTATTAATAGAGAGCTTGTAAAGAATAAATTGACAAATAAGAGGCTTAAAGATTATGTAGAAAGTTTAATAAGAAGTGAACATAGTATGTTCGACGAAATTGACGAGAAATGTCCTTGCTATGAATGTGTTGTATCGAGAAGTGCCGAACAAATTCTGAAAGAAGGTAAAGATGAATGATAGAGAAGATAAAATAACCCAAGCGTGTGAAAATGAATTTGATGGAATTGTTAGAGATTATTCTATTACTATGTTAATAGGATTATTAATAGGAACTGGAATTGCTTTGTTATCAATTGGATACGAAATTTTAAAGCCTATATCAGCTTTTGGTCTTTTGTGGATAGTATTTTCTATTATTTGGATGATAAATTCAAGAATAATTAAAAATCAATACTTGAAAGAATAATGAACCTGGACGAGGAATGAAATTTTGAATCTTGAAAAATTGAGTTATGATTTTGCAAAAGACCATTTCGAAACGATTAATTCTATGACAAAAGACGAGATTTTAAAGAAAGTTTTGTCCAGGTCCTACGCAAAAAAAGCAAAACCATTAAGCGAAAAACAATTGAAAGAATTATTGACGGATAAAGCGGAAAAATTCGTTAAATTTTACGAATTTAAAATAAAATTACTCGGAGTATTCTAGAATGGTAAAAATGAGTGAACGAAAAAGCTATTTTTTAGAAAAAGAGGTTTATTTAACTCTTTTAATAGGAATATTTTTTCTTAATGTAATTCAAATAATTTTGGTTTTATTTACTCAATTAATTGAGCCTACTCTTTACGTGTTAGAAATGCCTTTGATGGAATTATTTTTTAGTTTTATTATTATGTTTATCATATTTGATGTTTATTTGTTAGTAATTTTACAGGGTTCTGTGACTTTTTTAATATATTTGAGTAATAAATCAAGAAAACAAACTCAATTTACAAAGAATTTAGAGACAATAACGAACTTATTGGAGGAATCAAATAATGAAAATAATTGAGGAAGAATACGCTTATCAAAAATGGATAATTTACTTTTATATTATAATACTTAGTGGATTTTTCCTTTTAACTTGTTTGGGAATACTATATTTATTGTTATTTTAATAATCTGAATTATTTTAGTTGTTAAATTTAAAGGAATGGTGAATATATGAAAATATTATTACTTAGTCCTCATACGGACGACATAGAACTTTCAATGGGAGCGACAATTGCAAAATATATGAGAACAAAAGCATATGATAAAGACATAGAATTTGATTCTATCGTCTTTTCTGACTGTGGAAATGTAAATTTAAGGACGGCCTGTATTAAAGCTCACGAATCATTAGGCCTATATTTACCGAAAATTCTTGATTATAAAGTTGATAATTTCCCAGAAAATAGAAAAAACATTCAACAGGTTTTCTATGATTTGACGAGAAAAAAGGAAAATCGTCATTATAGTTCAGTTTTTGTTCCAAGTAGGACGGATAGACACCAGGATCACAACACGGTTACAAATGCAGCTATTAGAATTTTTTCTCATAGTTCTATATTTGGATATCATAAAATACAAAATTATGGAGCTAATCACGACTGGATTAATCTTATTACAGAATTCGATCTTAAAGAGAAACAAAACGCTATTAGTTATTATGGAAAGTATGTAAAAGACTTTTTTAGACGACCTGAAAACGCAAGAATAGACGCTCAAGCTAAGGGGTTATTATTACGTCAACCCCTTGCAGAAACTTTCGAAGTAATCCAATTACGAGGGGAAATTTGGTAAATGAAAAAATATTATTTTCCCGACGGTTCAGAAATTATGAAAAAAAAACCTAAAAATTCGTCCTGGGTTTCAATCAATTTAACGGAATTTACCTTAAAAGAAAAAATGAAAGATTTCGGGACCAAAACCATTAATGAATTTTTAGCTTTAGTTTTTACGGATTTTTTTTTGGAAATAAATAAAAGCGATCGATTAGAACTTAAGGTGAGAAATTGAGTTATATTTCTAGAAAAAAAATTGAAAACTTTATTTTTCTTCAAATGGATACCATTGACGGAGTTTTATTATACGTTAACGGATATAATAAAGAGAATCATTTTCAACAGGTCGCTTATAGCGTCAATGGTCATTGTCTTACAATGATTTGTTTTGTTTGCAAAAAAGTAGTAAGTAATTATAGGAGGTGAAATATTGGAATTAATATTTGAATGTCCTGTATGCGGTAAGGAAGGAAAAGCATTGTGGGACGAAAAAACCCCTATTGCTGTCGAAGAATTATTATGTTCTGAACATACGAAAAAATTACCGGATATCATGACATTTCTTGATTGTTTGGGAGTTTAATTTATAGTATTTAGTTATTAAAAAGGTGTTAGTATTTGAATGAAAAAATAAATTTTTTTTAAATTTTTTTAAAACTAGTAATAACATTTAATAAGCCAATAAGTAATTCTTTAATGGAAATAAAATAATAAATGAATAAACCAATAAAGTAATAAATGGAAGAATGATAAAAATTACAATAAAAATTATCCCTAAAATCCATTTTCGGGACAAATCCACTTATTTCGATGAAAAGGTACTTTGCATTCCCTCAAATGAATTATATCGAAAACTAGAAACTAATAAGGTCCACCTAGAAAAAGAGTACTTTATACATAAGGATTTGATAATTTCGTCAATATTTCCCGACGAAAACGAATTTTCTTATACCGATTACTTGGAAAAGTTACCATATAAAAATAATTACTTTCTTATGTCGGTTGACTGTGCAACCTACGAAGATTCAACCGAAGAAATAAGAAATGACGAATTATTTTTCTGGAGAGAAGAAAATTTATTGTTAAAAGATTATTTAAACGATAACGCCTGGGAATTTCAGAGATTAAAGTTAATTGGATTACTTAAGGGAATCGATAACGTCGAATATAAAGAATCTTTTGATTTCCTGGAAAAAACATTTAATCCGAAATCTTACCTAATATATTTATCTGGAAATATTCGATCAAATCCAGGTCATTTTAACGCTTACGAATATTTGAAAAAAATTTTCCCAGGGGGATTTCATAAACCGCTTTTTCTTTATGGATTTAATCCTGGAAGTATTCAGGATTTAAAATTATTAAAACTTCATTTTTCCCTGGTTGGGGTAATCTCTGAAACTTATCACGCGAATGCGATTTATCGATCAAATTTACATTATTCCAGGAAAGTTCGAATGAAAAAATCCTGGGAAAAATACAAAAAATTATTTTCCTAATTTTTTTTTGAAAACATTAATAAAGTGCTACGTTATTATATTTATCCGGTGAAAATTATAATGGGAACCGGAAACTTACCGAAAGATTCAGATAAAAGAAGAAAAAAAGGATTAGATCAAAAAGGGAAAAATTTAGATAATTTAAAAGATCAAAGTAAGAATTTAATGAGAATGACCTCGGAAGAAAGAAAAAAATTTTATCGGGCCAAAACCGTAGAAGAATTAAAAAAATCCGCGGAAAAATTATTGAAAAAGGAAGATAAGCGATTAACTAAGAAAGAAAATCTTGAAAAACGGATTGAACAAAGAATAAGAGAAATTCAAGCATTAGCTAAATTAGGAAAATAAATAAAATGTTTCTCATTCCAAATATCGATCTACGGGATTACGCTTCCTGGGTGAATCCGGCTAAAATTGTCAATGTGTCCGCTGTACAATTAAAGAAAAATCGGAATGCTTTTTTAAAACCTTATTTCCTAGATAAAACAATTATTATTTCTTCAATTTTCAGATTTGACCGTCCAGATTTATATTTTGATATGTTAAGATATTTACCTAAAGACCAGGAAAATATTTATTTAATGACGCCTGACTGTAATATTTTTTTTCAAGATTCAAAAAAAATTATTGACCGTGAGCTTTCTTTAATGTTTCAAGAAATCGACTACGTGATTAATGAATATTCTGAAAAATATAAATTGATAGGGGTATTAAAAGGGTCTAATAAAACCCAGGTCCAAATTACTTTAAATCGATTAAAACCTCATTGTAAATCTTTTTTATGGTATTTGACGGGTTTTATAAAAGCAAATCCAAAATATTTTTCAATCAAAAATAACGTAGAAACTTATTTGCCTGAAAATATTCCAGGTGAATTATATTTTTATGGATTTAATTCGCGATCCATTCCATATTTAGGAACCTTAAAAAAGAAATATCAAATAAAGGGAATAATAACTGAAAGTTATAAAATAAAAGCGACCCATTCAGGTAATTTCAGATATAAAAGGAAAACCAGGATAACAAAGGAATGGGAAAAATACAAAAAATTATTTGAGGTCGAAAAATGATATGTGTAAAAAATTACCTTATTGTGCTCGGAAAATTGATCCCTGTTTGATTGAAGAAATTAGACTGTTAAATCAAGATTTAGGGTTCAAAACGATTTCTTCCTGTTGTGGTCACGGAAAATATGAACCTACGATCATTGTAAGGGACGAATTAGGGTTATGTTATGAATTATATAGCGAAATTCAATTAAACGCTTACGATCGGAGAAAAAAAAAGCAATTTAACCGATATTATAAAAAAGATTCCGAGGGAATTTATTATATTCCAGAGGTCGAAAAATGAGATTAGATAATATTAAAATCGGAAGTAATCAAAGATTATTAAAATTTCGAACCCTGAACATTGTTTCTATTAAAAAAGAAGATAATATTCTGGAATGCATTGTTTGCGGAACCACCTTTGAGAAATGGAATTTTTCCCAAAGTCCCAAATTTAAAAAACAATGCAAAAATTGTTTACATAGAAAAACAGTTCGAAAATATTCTTCAGTTATTAATTAAAACTTTTTTCCTAGAAAATTTCGCTAGCGGTTATATACTAGGAAGATTAAAAAAAATCAGGGTGTCTAGAAAAATCAGATAAATAATCGTATAACCCTTTTTCTTTTTCACTGAAATGGTAATTCCACCGGAAAAAAATGAAGTTATTCCAAAGAGTATTTGTCTTTGTATTTATCTCCAAATTTTTTATTTTTCATTATAACATATTTCGCTAAATTAGAATACTTTTGAAATAATATTGCATTTTCAATTACGCAATGACCCCCGATTTTTTCAATATATTGAAATATTTTTCGGTCCCCGCTATATTTTCCGACCTCATTGACAAAATCTTTAATAATTCCAGGATTAATATTAAATTCTTTTTTAGCTTCGTAAATTTCTTGAGTAGCAATAAGACTTAACCCAAAAAGCAATGTCGAATAGTGTTTCGCAAATTCTAAGCTAGTACAATCGTTTACAATTTTTGTCTTAAATCCCGCTATTTTAAAAATTCTTTCTGTAATATCCAAACTTTCTGTAAATTCTGAAGCAAAATATTTAGTATATTTTAATAAATCAGTAATCAAATTCGGGTGTTTTCCCCTTATAGCCGAATAAATGACGTTATTAATTTTATTAGATAAATCTTTTGTCGTATTTGGTAAAACCGTCGAATGAATAATAACAATAACTTCTTTTATTCCAAATTGTAAAGCGTAATCTAAAACGTAAGAAGAAAAATATTCAGAATAAGGAAACGTAATATGAATAATATCATATTTTATTTTCTTATCAAGTATAGTATTTACGTCGCATTCGTAAATTTCTTTGAAAGATTTTTTAAAAATAGAAACTAACGCACTTCCGACCTCTCCGTTTGATCCTATTATTAATTGTTTCATATATTTTAATCCTATTTAGTTATTTTTATCGTCACTTGTTGGTCGCACTCATTATAACCTAAATATTTTATTTCTCTATTATATTCATTCATCCATTCCATTAATGCTTTATATTCGTGATTTTCCCATCCATAATAATTAAAATAATCATCAAATACAATAATAGTGTCTTTTACAATCAGATTATTTAAATTACTAAGAATTTCTTTTGTGGGAGTGTATGTATCACAATCTATATGCAGAAAAGAACATTCTTGATTTTTTTTTTCTTCCGCAAATATAGGTAAAGTATCTTTAAACCAACCTTTAATTAATGTAATGTTTTTGTGCTTTATAGTAAGATTAATATTATTAAATGTGCCTTTGGGTTGGTGAATAATCCAATCTTCACTTAATCCTTCAAAGGAATCGAATCCATATATTGTTTCGTTAGGGATTAATGAAGCAAGATAATTTATACTTAATCCTTCAAAAACTCCGAATTCCAAAATTAATCCATCTAATTTTCTATTTTTTAGATAATACGATAACATATTATATTTAGTTCCTTTAAACATTTTAGAATTAATTGGAAATGTTTTTACAAGCTCCATTGTTGTTTCCATACATTCTTTGTGTAAAGCTCTTGTTATGTTTTTTGATTCTATTTTAAATTGATTTTCAAGAATAGCATACATTCGTTTTTTTACATAATAATATATTTTCTTGTCTATATATATCATTTTAATCAATTCTGGACGTTTAAATAAGCTTTTAACAATTCTTTTTCGTAATTATCAAAAACGAGATTTTCTCTAGCGAATTTTTGAATTTTCCCAGGATTATTTTTAAGAAAATCAGAATCATTTTTCATATGAATAAGAAATTTACAAGTCTCGTTTTCGTTATTTACGAAAATACTTTGCTCTCCTATAATTGTTTTAAGAAAAGACATTTCACTATGTATTACGGGAATTAATCCACCGTGTAAATATTGAAAAACTCTATTAGGACAGGAAAACTTAAAATAACCGACTTCCTTTTTTCCCTGGTGAATAGTATTTAATCCTACGTGAAAAAATGGGAGTTTTTTATACATTTCAATGGTTGTAAGAAATCCCAAGGAAGTTAAGTTTTTATTATCAGGACCGTTATAATTGCCTATAATTGTTAAATCAATATCATTTTTACTCAAATGAGTAATATATTTATCGACAGAGTTTTTTTCTTCCGAAGAATTATAATTTGAAATTATTAAAATTTTGAGAATATTTTCTTTCCCAGGGGGATTTTGAATTTGATTTATTTCGAAAGAACAGGGAAAGTTAGGAATGACGATCGAATTCGGATTAATTAATCTGTGGTCGTTTGCTATCGTTTCGGAAACCGTTATAACCGTTTCAGCATTCTTTATAACCTTTTTTTCCCATTGTTTAATTCTCAAAGTAAAAAGTTTATTTGTAAATTTTCTTTTGGAAAATAAAGAAATTTTGACTTTATTTCTCGCTTTAACCTGATATTTCCAATATTCATGATCGTCATAAATATAGGGAATATTAAGATCTAGACAAATTTTTGCAGAAATTAAATTATGTGCGTGTACAATATCGGGTTTTAATTTTTTATACGAGTCTTTGAATTTTTTTCGATAATTTTGATAAAAAAAAGGAAATCCTAAATTAACGGAACTAGGAATTCTGTTAGTCTCCGTTTCTTTGAAGAAATTAAAAGAATGTTTATCTTTTTTCTCCGTATTACCATAGAAATAAGATTCATAACCCATTTTCGAAATAATATACGCGTATCGGTCCAGCCTAATATCCGGCAACCCTTCGTCGCTCAAATGTAATATTTTCAATTTTTTATTTCACCTTTTTTAAATAAATATATTTATTATAGGAAAAATACCCAAATAAAGAAGAAATCGCTAATTTAATATTAAATTTTGTATAAGAAACGTCCTGAAACAAAAACGGGTGAATTAAAGCCCGTTTAAAATAATTAATGGTCCTGAAAATAATTGTTCTTTTTGTAAGTTTTTTTACCATTCTTTCTCCGGCCGTCCCCCAGGCATTGCGTTTAAATATCCCGTAATCTTTTATGTGATAACTTTTACATTCCTGGGGAAATCTTACCCAGGATAAATTTTGATTCAAAATAAATTGTGTAATTAAATAATCTTCCCAAGCACAGGTGAAAATTGGTTTCCAGTTTCGAATGTATTCCCGAAAAATTAGGGTATTATGGGTAAACCCCCTTTCACCAGGTTTTAATTCTTTCATTGTATAATTAACGTTTTTTCTATCGTCTAAAATTGTTAATACTCCTTCAATTACTCCCCCTTTCGTTTGTTGTTTCTCTAATAATTGTTTTAAATGATTTTTATGTAAAATCACGTCCCCGTCAACAAAACAAATATATTCTGCGGTCGATTTCTGTATCCCCAAATATCTCGCATAAGCTAGACAAGATCGTTTCGGTTCCCGAATTTTAATAATTTTTTCTTCCTGGGGATAAAAAAAACGATCAAAAAACGGATGAATTATAATTATTTTGTTCAAATAAGCCTGTTTTAATAGTTGACTTACGCATTTTTCAAAAATTTCCTGAATGGGATTACTCACACACAAAATAATATCAATTTTCATCTAGTAATCTATCCAATTTTTCATTTATTTCTATCCATAACGGGGAATATTCTCTGATTATTGAATGTTCAATTTTCATTGTCCCCGATTTATTTTTATAATTCCACCTACCCGCTAAAACCGCGATAGGAATATAAAACGATAAGAATAATAAGGAAAAAATATAAATATTTTGGAAAATATCAAATTCTTTAAAAAGTAATTGATACCAAATAATAAGAGTATTTCCTAACCAAACGGGAAAAAAAAGCCATTGTGAATGTCCACTAATAAAATAAGCACGGTAACGAACTAATCTAACAAATTTCAAAAGTTTTTACTCCAGGCTAGACAGCTTCGACATTCGAAATTCGATCCGTCCAATGAATTTTTTCGAAAAGTTTTAAACCCTGGAGAATTATAAATCTCTTTTATATGTGTTGTAAAAACGTTTCCCATAAGATATTTAAACGTATCTGTGCAGGGATAACAATTTCCTATAACGTCGACATAGATTGACAACCACGGAAGCGTACAACTTCTTTTTTTCGGTTGACTAAATCCAAATCTCGCGTTTGAATTATTTTCTAAATCCAGGGAAATATCATTTTCTCGTAAACTATTTTCTTGGGTGGATTCTCCGAAATCATTTTTCCAGGTAATATCAGAGAAACTTATCGGAAGATTCATTTTTTCAGCGAATTTAATAAGTTTTGGGACCTGATTAATATTTTTCTTCCAAATAGTTGAATAAATCCGAACGTTTATCCCATTGGTATTCTCTGAAACATATTTAATATTTTTTACTACTTTGTCCCATTCCGCTCCTTTTCTTATGTGTTCGTATTCACCCCCGACCCCGTCAATTGAAAAACGAATTTCTTCGGGTTCTAATTTTAATAATTTATCCGCGTTTTTTTTGTTTAAAACGGTCCCATTAGTAACTAAATATAAAGAAATATTTCTATTATTGGTTTCTTTGACGAAATCGAAAAATTCAGGGTGTAACAATGGCTCATTATAACCATGTGGGGACCATTGAACAATTGACGGTAAATTATCTAAAAGCGTAATAAATTGTTTCTTAGACATATATTTATCCCTATTTGGTAACGATTTTCTTAAACACATAATACAATCCAAATTACAGGATCCATTGATTTCAATTTTAGCACTCAATGGGTGGGGGGAAAATATTTCGTTATGTCTAACGTTATAAGATAAAATTCTTAGTTTTCCTCGAAAATTTTGTCTTTTCAAGTGATCCAAATATCCTTTTGCGAATCGTTTTTTCAAATTTTTTAAGCTCCGAAATTAAAGGAATAAATGACTTTTTCTGTACTTCTCATCTTCTTTTCTTGCTTTTGCTGTAAATTGAGACCTAACCTTTTTTTCATATGTTATTATGTCGACGTGTTGGGTTAAAGACCAGTTTTTACCTTTTCTTTCTTTTATTTCGTCATTAAGGTCTTTATTTATTTTATGTGTTTGAAAACTTCGATCCTGTAATCCTTTGTCCCAATATTTTCCTACATTATTTGCGGTTTTCCAGTAACCCGCGTCCTTTAAATCTTTCTGAATATTATGAACATTGATTTCTCCCCCGGTTTTATTTAACATTCCCCTTTGCCAATAACCTAAATATTTTTCCCGTCCGATTATTGTCATAATATTTGTAACAAAAGACGTTTCAGTAATATAACCCGTCCCGGTTTCTCGTCCGAATTTCGTTCCTTTGGTTCTAAAACTATTTTTCTTTGTGTAATCGGTTAACCAGTCGACGGTTCCTTCCTCTAACATTTGGGAAACGGGGGACCTATAAACATGATTTCCGCTTCTTGCGTGTAATCTCTCATGTATTTCTACTTCTAACCCTCTTTTTGCGAAATATTTTCGTCTTATGTATAATGTATCTTCGCTTTCTTTATAAAACGCGGCCGCATGTTTTCCGTGACCTAAATTTTTCCAGGTCCTTTCATTTACTACAACTATATTTGTTTTTGTGTGTTTTTTTAAAAAAATTCCGAGATCTTTTCCCGTTTGTTCTATTGCTCTATTTGTTATTTTTTCGCGTCTATTTAGTGAAAACCTCGCGACGGTTCCTTTAACACCACCACCCAATTTATTTTCTCCGACCTAATAAGCCAATTACCATTTTGTCAATAAAGGAATAAATAACTTTTTAAACTTATTTTTCGACAATTTCCTCCGTTTGATAAAAATTCAAACAAAAACCTTTGAGGAATGATGAAAATATGTTAAATAAATTAGGAAAAATTATTTCTCATAAAATTATTTTAATGGATTGATGAAAAAATGAAAATAACTTTTAATATCTATTTCGTATTAATGTTTATATTTGCTTTCTTAGCGGTTGAGAACGTATTTTTCCAAGTGGATAATGTCAATGCTATTACTAGGACTAGTTATCGTGATAATTATATGGCCATATTATATTGGTTAGCGGTTTTTGGATTTGGTAAGGTACTTTATGAGAGATATTATCTAGACGAGGAATAGGTCCCAAAAGGCAAAGGACCTAGACCGTGTCAAAGGGGGGATTTTCTAAAATGAGCTTAATTATTTATTCCTTTTTTTAAATAATAAGAATTTTGAATTTAAAATAAAAAAAGAAAGAATTTTTTCCTTCTAAAAGTTTTCTGGGGTTTTTATCTAGTACGTTTATAG
>LAZR01002155.1_pt1 | contig 11690 bp, 9 predicted proteins | sample 329461 | NCBI WGS metagenome assembly LAZR01 (sample SAMN03002196, study PRJNA259156) | marine sediment metagenome | biome: sea floor; feature: Hydrothermal impacted sediments; material: marine sediment; isolation source: Loki non-amplified sample from Loki's castle hydrothermal vent sediment ...
ACTCTATCATGAAGGGAAACTTAATAATAAAGATGCAATGGCGATTGCACATTTACCAAGACAATTACTTCATGCAGATAAACAAAACAAAATCGCAAAATTACTTGTTGAGGAAAAGGTAACCTCAAAACAAATATTAAATTCTACTACTCCTGAATTGTATAAATTGATTGGAGATAAAACAAAGGTTAAACAAGAGAATGAAAAACTTGTTTTAAATTCAATCCAAAGATTAAATATAGTAAAGAACTTTATTCTTGAGAATAAAGATTTAATCAAGACCTCAAGATATAAAGATAGATTAGAAGATAGTTTTGATAAATTAAAAAAAGATTTTAAAATTTTAAAAGAACGAATTGAAAGTGTAAATAAAATTGTTTTTAAATATAAAAATATTGAGGTAAAAAACCTTATTATAGAACATGTTAAAAATGCACAAGATTTTATTATTTTCTGTTCGGATAAATTAAATTTAAGTAATTTATCATTTCTTCAGAGTGTTGTAAATAAATCTAGTCAAAATGAAGTTCCTATTATCTTTATATGGGGGGGAGTAGAAGAGATCTCACTTAACGAACAATATGAAAAAATCAAGGAGTTTAGGCTGAGGATATCTTCTGGAATAGATAGAAACGATAAAAGTAGAATATTTTTTACGATATCGGATAATATGGTCGATGCCAATTTCTTAATCATTGATAATAACAAAGTTTTTTACAATTCTTTATCATTCCTTGGTTGTAATTACAATAAAGAAGGCTTAATTACTCCAAACATCTATTTAGAGGGCGGAAAAACACCATTAAGCCTTTTGCAATTTGTCGTCGATTTTTTACCTGATTCATTTGAAAAAAAAAAAGTTTTAAACAAATATTTGGCAAAATCCACTCAAGTCTATCGTAATAAGTTGTCTGATAACAGAATTAGCGTTATTAATTTCTTAGAAAAAAAAATAGAATCCCTTGAATTTTTTATATCAAGCGAGAATATTGAGAGCACGAATGGAATACTTCATGAAATAAAAGAAAAAATTGACACTTTGGCGAATATTGAATGTATATCATTATTATATGATTATGAACATGAAGACATACTAATAGATGCTATGAGAGAAATAAAAGCCCCATTCCATTTAATTACTGAAAAGCTAAGTAAGAAAAGAATTGGTCCAATATTCCAATCGCACCTAGATGAGATCCCTTCTTTCTCAATATTATTAAATAAAACGGAACTTATAAAAACTTCAAGTCAATGGGAAGAGGGGAAAAGAAAATTAGATGTCATAATAAAAGAATGTAAAAATTGTAATTTACTAGAATTGAGTAAAAATTTTAAATTTAATGCATTACTAGCTGGAGATGAATTAGTACTTATATCTAATTATCCATATCTCGCACCAATTGGAAGGAAAGCCTTTGATTATCGGGCTAAAAGAATTGGAATAATTTGTAATTCTCCTCCTATTAGAAATACTATTTTAGAATTCATAGCATCAATAAAATAGTATAAAGATTAATGAAATTATACAAATTGGGATAAGTTTGATAAAATAAAAAAAATAAAGTATTTGAAGGATTTTCAATCGCTTCAAGTTTTCAGTCAGTCATAATCCTTTTCCGAGCGATCCAGAAGGATTATGACGATCAATAAGAACGTCATACAAATTGAATAATAAAATTTTATGTTTATAAACTTTTCCTCCTTGTTTTCCAATTTTATCCAGATTTGTGCTAGTTTATGACGGAATGTTTCAATTTTTTTTATGAAAATTTTTTCTTTAAAGTGTTTTTAAAAACATAATTGAATATGAAGAGAAATCAGAAGGAAATTATCATTGATATTCGATTAATATTGTATAAAGATTGTGAGGAAGACCGATTAATCTTTAATAATTTTCAAGAAATTAAAAAAGAATTAGGACTCAAAAATATTACCGAAATTACAAGATATTGCATAAAACAAACTCATAAAATGATATTAACGGGGAGAAAAAATTTTTTATAAACCTAATTTTTTCTTTATATACCTCAACTTTGTATCATATCAATCAAATTAATTTGGGATTTAAGCTCGATAGGTGTTTGGATTTAAGCTCGATAGGTGCTGCTCTTTATGGTGTGAAACTGAAAAATTATTGGGAATTCCATCTAAAATATTCAATTCTAGTGTTAATAATAACCCCATGGACCAAATTAGAGAAGGATTAAAACTAAAATTAAATCAAGTTTTTTTTAGAGAATGGATTGAGTTATACAAAGTTGAAGATAAATTCAGGTTTTTAGTGCGATTTATTGCAAACCTAAGTAATTTACATGATAGAGTTTATGGAAAAGATAAGAAGAAAGACATGCCTACTAAAATCAAGGAATTTAAATTCGCTAAATCTCTTGAGAAAAAACTTATTGCTATTAACCGTCTAAGAAACGACATTTCTCATAAAGGAATGAATGAAAAGGATATAAATTTATTGTTAGAGCATACCTTTTCTAAGATAAAAGAGAGTTATTTTTGGTTATTGGTTCATTTGGCCAAAACCCAAATATATTCTGTATTAAAACAGCTGGATATAGGGGATGCACAAGAATATGTACGAGAAACAAAAGATTATCTAGTAATGACTTACTTCAAAGAATTTTCTAATTCTGACTTGGAGAGAATTCTAATGATTTTTGATTCAGAGACTTATAATGGACAAATCAGAAAAAGTGACCGCATTTTTTAATCTTGATATAAAGTTAATGTTTTCAATGGTTGTGAAAGATCAAATAATAAGATAGAGAGTATCAACTGTATAAGTTGATCTTTCTCCCTAATATTTCATCTACAACTCGTTTGTTCGACAAGAATGGGTTTTTAATCTCCTTTTTCGGTAGTTTTAAAGGGGATGTTAAGAAGTGATCTTTTTTTATCAAAAGGTTGTAGGCTTGATATAAGAGAAACTCGAGATTGATAACATCTTCATTATTGTAGGCTAATAATGTTTCGAGATATTCCTTTTTTTTGGTTTTCTTAAATTTTTTCCACAAGAGCACCGCCGAATAACCATCTAAGTCTTCCAATTCTCCGCGCGAGATTCCAAACCTTTTCTCAATTTTTTTTAATCCCCCCTTAATTTTTAATCTTTTAAGTAAGAAACACACATCAAAATGGATTTGATTAAAATCGACGCCCATTTCTTTCTTGATAAACGGAATATCGAAAGACTTGCCATAAAAAGTTGTTATTGCAGGAAATTTTGAAATAAAGGCGGGAAACTCATCTAAGTTATCACCTCTGACGAAATCGTGAACTCCGGCTCCATCATAAACAGCAATAGTTGTGATATAGCTATATTGAGGGCTTAAATCCGTCGTTTTAATGTCAAGGTAGGCGGATATGGCTATAGTGAGGGCTTAAACCCGTCGTTTCAATGTCAAGGAAGGCGATTCGATCAATAAAGTTTGGGATCATCTTCCAATGTTGTATTTTTGGTATGAGACTTGTTAATTGGGAAACATCGAGGATCTTTAGAGCATCTTTTGCTAAATTAACACCATTCCGTAAGGCATCCCATTTTTGATTTGGAAATAATTTAGGACACTCCCTTTTTATAACATCATTCCAGCAGGTTATTCCTAATCCTTTGAGTGTTGTTTCTGTTTTTATTCCAATCCCTTTTACAAATGTAAATGAATTAAATAGAGGACAATTCACTTCAGAGAAAATTCCATCATTGGTTTTTTTGATTTCTGCCATAATATTAACTTAAGATTTATTTAAGAATCTAATAATTTTTAGAAATTTAAGGTATAAGTCTCACTTAAATTAACCATTAATATTTTAATAAAGAATTTTATTAATTTAAGTTAGTGAATCATGTACTTGAAGATCTGATTTTTTTTATAAATTCACTTGAAGGAGTAGCATTAGCAAAAAACATGTTTATAACCTGAGTTTTAAAATCGTCATCAGCTTCTGCTAATTTAAACATTGTATCAAGATTTTTCCCTTGATTTTCATAAAAAAATCCCACCATTGAACGTTTTAATTTGAAATTCCTAATTATTTTCTTAATATTAGGATGTCGTTTGTAAGACTTTAAAGTTTTCTTAGAAATATCATCCTTGTCAATCGTGTTAATCGCCGTTTCAGCAGCAACCTGTCCAGACACAATGCTTGGATGAACACCTTCCCCACTAATTGGGGAGACAAATCCAGCAGCATCACCAACTATCATGATATTATCTCCATATAGACTCTTTTCTAACACCCCTTTTGCTGGAATTGGAAACGCTCCTGTCCATTTATTTTTATAATTAGATCCAGAAAAATATTGTTTAATATTAGGATTATTTATGAAATTATCATAAATCTCATTTAAATTGTAATTAAGATTATCTTCCTCAAACGTCCCACACCCAATATTAATTTGTTTATTATCTATAGGAAAAACCCATCCATATCCTTTATAAGGTCTAAAATAAATATAGGATTTCGTCTCATCAAAATCTGTTTTACCCTCAATGATCGAGCATTTTGCCAATCCAATATTTTCAATTTTCCAATGCTCTCTCAAACCTGATCTTACTGCTAATTTAGAACTCATTCCATCAGCTATTACTATTATTTTTCCTAAATATTCTTTAATTCCAGATTTAGTTTTCGTTTTAATCCCAACTTTTTTCTGATTTTTAGTGATAAAGTCAAATGAAATATTCTTATCAAAAAGTTCTGCCCCAGCTTCAACTGCAATATCTCTCATCAAATTATCTAATTCTAATCGATCTATCACAACAGAATCTTCCCCATAATCTTCCCAATTGAATTCTATTTTATGAAAATCAGCGGAAAACATAAATGCACCCTTTTTTGATACAGGATTTAACTTTCTTATTTGTGGATAATATTTACTCATTACTAGTGTACTTAAACCGCCCCCACATGGCTTTCTCCAATTGATATCCCTTTCTATTAATGCTACATTAAAACCATTCCGAGCTAAAATTTCTGCACATCTGGATCCTGCTGGTCCAGCACCTGAAACAACTACATCATAATTCATTTTTAATTTCAACTCTCTCTAAATATATTACATTCAACATAAATCCTTTTTAAAAATTATTAAATCAAAAAAATAAAAAGTCGGGAAATTTTTCACAATAAAAATCTATAAATTTGTGCGGAATGTTCCCTACACTCAAATATAAATACCATAATATCGCATCTAAATCCGGATTTAACTTTGTTATTATGATTGAGGGAATAATTTTTTAAAATCTCTAATACAGTTCAATAGATTTTGCTCATTCTTCTGCTTAAACAGAATCAGTGAGTGCAGGGCATTTATCAGTTATGGAATAAAGGAATTGTTTCCTACAATTTATACTTCCACTATATTTCTGATTAATTTTTTTTTCCCTTTTGATAAATCCTCGGGAGCTTAAAGCCCAAAGGCTCCTATCAATTGCGGTTTTAGGTATTTGCAATTGCGATGCAAGTTCCACTAAAAATTTTGGTCCTGATTTCTGAATGGTTTTTAAAACAATTAACTGATTAGGTCCAATATTTTCTTTTTGTAAAAACTCGTTAATGGTCATCTTCTTCTCTATCTCAACGGGTCTAAATATTTGCTTAAATTCTCCAAGATTGAACGAACCATCCTTGAGTCCATTGCTTACAAGCTCTCTCCCTCTCCGTGTAAGAGAGTACTTATAATGTGACTTATAATGGTTGAGACCATTATTATTATAGCTCTTAACTCTGTCAACATAACCTCGATTATATAACTTTCTTAACTTAATATCTAATTTTTCTTTTTTTAACTCTATCATTCTACCAAAATCTGTTAGAAACAATCCTTCGTGTGAATATAATAAGAGTAAAATAGCTTTTTGAAAGGTGGAGAATATCTTTAAGCTCGCTTTCTTTACGGCATCTGAGATCTTTTTCCTGACTTCCAGTCGCTTCATCACCTCACTGGTGACAATTGATTGTTGCCTTCTAAATTCAGGAGTTTGTCTTTGCTTAACAAATCTTTTATATTTATAGGGGCAATTAAATCGATTTATATTAGCTTCTGACTTGCTTCTGATTTGTATTTTATGAGTTTTCATAAATCGATACAAGGTTGTTATACCACACCCTACCGCTTTTGCTATATCATAGCCAGACCAATGAGGTTCAACCTCCCAATACCAATACTTAACATTCGAATCTGTTAACATTGGATGTGCTTCTGTCATTATTGCTTCAAACCTTTCTTAATGAATTTATACATCCTTTAATGTTATTACAGATAGAAATATTTAAAGAAAAAATAAAAAAACAACTATGGTATAGAATTTAGGAAGAAAAAAAATAAGATAAAATTAAAAGAAGAATGGTGATTCTATCAAGTTAGCATAGCTATCGATTAACGCAACATTTGTGATGTATTGAATCCTAAAATTATCTATACAAATCCTTAGATTTCTTATTATCTGGTTCTTCTGCTAAGATCTCCTTAATAACTTTAAGCATTTTCTTATGTTCACCCGCCTTGAGATAAATTTTATAGAGTCTCTTTCTGATTCTGAGATCGTTCAAGGAGTATAATCCTTTATCCACTTCATTAATATTCAGTGCTTGTTCGAGAAACTTTGCAGCTACATCATACTTACCTTGTTTGTAATAACCTACTCCTGAAAAAAAGAGTGATTCATATTGGTCAGGAATATGTTTAAGTTGTTCTTTTGCCCATTTTAATGATTCCCCGTATTGCTTATCTAGGTAACACGATTCAGCAAGGTCATTGAATAGATTCTTATGAGAATAGACAGGATCAACTGTTTCCAATACCCGTTTATAATGGGCTATTGCTTTTTTATAGTTGTGAACTTCATACTCAAGTATCCCCAAATGCCACAAAGTATCTGAAGAGTCGGGTTCAATTTCTAAAGATTGTTTAAGGTATAATAAATTAAAATTATTAAAAGCATAAACCTAATTGTTTTAATAAACCAAAAACATTTCTAATAAAAATCGACTTTTAATGGTTATATTCCTTTTACCTAACTTCTCTCTTTTAGTTTTCGTACAGTGGGAATAGATGGAGATTTAGTAAAGGCCTGAAATACAACCACAAATGTCCATATTTTGTATTCTTTGTCATAATAGATATTGATACATTGATGACATGGTGATGGTCTGATTTGATGGTTTTTAATTTTCTCTCTTGTGTCAGCAATAATTAATAAACCGTATTTACTTCTCTTTCCTTCGGCATAACGTATAATTTGATAACGGTATTTATCATAAACAGTTTTTAAGAATTCTCTTATGACTTCAATATCATTATAATTTGAGATTAATTTATCTTCCATGGGTATATTGGCAATCCAATGCTCACAATTTCCCCCAGCAGATTCAGCTTCTCTGTGATATCTATGACCTGTGTGTGATTCAAATATGGTTAATTCTCTTTCTATCCATATATGCATTTCACTTTCTTTTTCCCAATTTTGTGCATCTTTTCTGTAATATTTAGGATTATCATATGCTTTATTTACCATATCCGCTACCCATTCACACAATTGACGAAAAATAGTATCATGGCCTTCGATGAATGGAATATTATTCGTTTTCATAAGAGAATTTAATTTTTCATGAGTTCTGGATCGAAATTTAGGAAAATAGGTTTTATTTATTGTATTTGGATATAACCTGCTAACAAACTGAATTTTTTCTTCCAACATACATCGCACAATATTTGGTAATTTTAACTTTTCTGTAATTAGGTACATAAGATCTTGATAATTATAACCATCGGTATCGACTAATCCAAAAGTAGCCGTTTCTCTCCTATCAACCGAATGACGATTATTAATTGCTTTATTGTAATAATGACAAGCAAAATGAGCATTATCTGTATATCTTATCACATTTACATCAACTAAATCTTCGATGAGTAACTGTTTTAACAAGAAGAGATCTCCCATTAATTCACTGTAGATGAATATATTATCATGATTTTGCTCCTTTTCTGCTTTATCTATCCAAATGCCCCCAAGTCTCTGATAATCCGAGATATTATTAAGTAATATATTTAATGCAATATTAGGATACGGTGAATAAGCCGAATAATATAGTTTGAGATCGTTTGGGATTGTACCATTATGAGTACATAAATAGTCATATTCAAATCCGATGTTTTTTACAAACCAACGAGCATTTTGTACAAGATCTACTTCACTTCTTCTTAGAAGGGACAAACTCTTCTCTATGCAAATAAATGAACGTCTCTTTGCAAAAATCATTTCATCATAATCAAGAGTTAGTTTTGTTAAATTATTAAATCTGAGTTTAAATTGTTCTGATAAGATAAAATATGAGTCCGCGAGTTTCTGAAGGAGCTTGAATTCATCTTCTGAGTTGTTTATGAGAGACAACTTTATTTTTAATTCATTTATCTCCTTTTTATATTTATTAATAAAATGATCAACCGCACTAGCATCCAAAATTTTTATCGCCTAAGTTTTCTTTTTAACATAAATAATAAAATTAATTGATCCCTTTTGTAATATCATTCCCATTTCAACTTTTTACATATTTCGAATAATATTATCATAATTTAGTATGAATATTAATTTTTAAATAAAAAGGGATTCAATAAGTTATAGTTTTAAATTATAGAGCGATTCACCTAATGGTCTCTTGTATAAGGAACTTAGTATAGGTTTGCTTCTTTTTCTATGTTGAGAGAATTCTGTGAGATTTAATTCAATGAATGGGTAATCAGGCATCTCAACAGCTCGATTTATTCCTTTAAATGGAGCAAATATAGATGACTCGTTATATCTTACAATATTGGAAATAATAATATAACACATATTGCTGTAACATTTATCGAAAGCACAATACTTAAAAGAATTAACATCCTGATTAAAAGAAGGGACAATTATAAAGTCAACTTGTTCTCTAATAATAGATAATAGATATGGTTCCAAGAGATCTGCGCAAATAAGTATACAAAAAGACCCAAATTTTGATTGAATTATTTTTACTCTAATATCAGGAACTAGTTCGGGTTCACTTTTTCCTTTAAAGTGTTTCTTTTGTAATATAGGAAGATGACTTGGGGAAATTATTATTGATGCATTTTCCTTAATAGTGAGATTAAAAACATTAGAATCGAATCGTTCAAGTCCTCCAATAATCCATATATCATTCTCTTTTGAATATTTAATTAATTTTTGTATAATTTTCTCAGGAAAACTATATTCAGGAAAAATTATTAAATTAGAATTTCTATTTTTAGATTTTAGAAGATTTTCTTCAATCATCTGACAAATTAGCTCTAAATAATCATTATGAAAATTTCCCTTCTCATTGTCATAGTAGTGGTATCTTAAATCCATCTGTGCAAAATATAACCTAATAGAATTTAGTTTTTCTATTGGTCCATCCAGTGTTATCTTTTCAATTCCCAATTGAGAAAGATAATCTCTTAGAAGTGGATTCTTTATATTGTCAATAAATTTGGGGATTTGATTAGCATTCAGTATTGATGTCTGATTCTTTATTTTTTCCAATATTATGTTAATCATTCCATGCATAATTAGATTAATAAAGATGTTAACCTGATCAACATTCCCCGCATTAAAATTTTTAATAAAATTATACTCTTCCGGTAGACTATTTAACAAACTCATTATATTCTTATAATAATCCGATAAATCTTCTGTTAGAATAGAGTTAACGATGTTAAGAATTGAAATAGAATGGGAGAATATAGATACAATATCAAGAGTATTTCTTGATTTAAGGTTTTCATATATCTTGTTTATTCCTTCAATTTTTTTATTAATATCATTCTCTTTTACCATAAAAAATAATTTTCTAACCAAAATAGGCAAATTATACTCAGTCTTATCCTTTTGTTCTAAATTTATTCTGTCTTGCAAGAATGGAAGCAATTCATCAAATATCTCGCAAAAATCACTGGAATCTCTTATCATAGAAAGTTTTGTGTTAAATAAGTGGACTATTTTATCTAAAATTTCCTTGTCAAAATCTGAGGAGATTTTAAATGGACGTCCCACCCATGAAGAATAACCATATTTCTCAGTGTTAAGCTGACGATCCAATAAAATATTTAAGTTTGAAATATCTTTACTTCGTATCTCCTTTAATTTAAAAAAATTAATGTCAACTTTAATCATTAACTTGTGAGTTAGTTTTACATATTCTTCAGATTTTGTTATATTATTATCAAGGAGATTGACAAAACTAGTATGAGTAGAAGAAGAATTTATGAGATTATCTAATTTTGAAATTTTATTATTCTGAACGTCTATATGATTTAAGGATGTTAGACGGTGAATATCTGAAACTTTATTGATATCATTATTACTAAGGCTTAATCTCTGTAATGAAACTAGGTTCTCCAATCCACTTATTTCTAAGATTTTATTATAGTCTAGACTCAATCCGATAAGATTTTTAAGTGAATTCAACCCTTCTATTATATTAATTTCATTACCAGCAATCATTAAATACTCGAGATTAACTAGGGGGTCTAATCCTTCAATCTTTACTATTTCATTTTGATTTAATTCTAATCTCTTAAGTTTAATTAGATTATTTAGTCTATTAATTTTATATATATTATTATTTGAAAGGAGTAAATGCTCTAACTTATCAAGCGATTCTAAACCTTCAATAGTATCAATATTATTATCAAATAAATACAAAATCTTTAATTTTTTTAAATTAGAAAGCCCTTCTATCATTGAAATCTGATTGGTATAAAGATATAGTTCCTCTAGTTTTATATTATATCCTAATCCTTTAATCTTAGAAATCCTATTTTGCGAGAGAATAAGAGATTTTAGATTTTTTAATTCCTCTAAATTAATAATTTCTGATATTCGATTCTCGGATAATCCTAAAACTTGCAAATTTTTAAGCCCTTCAAGTTCTGAAATTACATTGATTTTATTAAAATCTAGTCTAAGAGTCTTTAATCTCTTTAATGACTCTAAGTTTTCGATCTTAGATATACCATTCCTAAATAAGACCAATTCTTCAAGGTTTTGTAAGGAATCTAAATGGTTAATTTCATATATTTGATTGTAAGAGAGGTTTAGGGATTTTAAATTCTTATATTCTGATAAACCTCTCATATCTGTAATCTTATTGTTAGTTATGGTTAAATGTTGTAAGTTGATTAAAGATTCCAGACTTGATATATCTTCAATATTATTAAAAGATAAATTTAGTTCTACCAGATCATGAAGTTTATTTAATCCTATAATATCTTCTATCTTTTTTATCCCTCTGTTCTGAAGAAGAAGAGAATTTCCAGAGACATGAGTTTTTTCATTACCAATAAATACAAAATGTTCCATTCTAATCAACTTGTTGAGATTAAAAAACTACAATTAGTAAATCAATCCTTTTTTTAAGCCTTTAATAAAATAGTATTACTTTTTTGTTTAAAATCAATTTATTAACAAAAGAATAAGTTGCAAATAGTTAAATACTCGTTAAAAGAAGTTTAAAGAAGTTAGCGTAGTTGTTGGATTTAGAATACAAAAGTCGAAAGAGGATATCTGTAGATATTTCCTCATAAAGCTTGATCCCATCATATTCTACTAACAATTGTAGTTCACCCTTACGAAATTGTGAAAGCTAATATAATATTTCTTGTCATTTATATTTAAGATTAACTT
>LAZR01002156.1_pt1 | contig 11689 bp, 12 predicted proteins | sample 329461 | NCBI WGS metagenome assembly LAZR01 (sample SAMN03002196, study PRJNA259156) | marine sediment metagenome | biome: sea floor; feature: Hydrothermal impacted sediments; material: marine sediment; isolation source: Loki non-amplified sample from Loki's castle hydrothermal vent sediment ...
ATCTGGGTTTGATTTAGCTTTTCAAAGCCGGCTTTTGGCATAAAGATTTCACCACGAATTTCTACAACCTCAGGAATGTCATCACCTGTGAGCATCAACGGCACTGACTTAATGGTTCTTACATTCGCCGTAACGTCTTCGCCTCTGGCGCCATCACCTCGTGTCGCCGCTCTTGTCAGAATACCATTCTCGTAACGAATACTGATGGCAAGACCGTCTAGTTTCGGTTCTGCAGCATATGTTTGCTGATTTGTTGTATTCAACCACTCGCGTACACGCTTATCAAAGGCGGTGAGTTCATCTTCATCAAACACATTATCAAGTGACAACATTGGAATAGCATGCTCAACTTCGGCAAATTTTTCTAAGACCTCCCCCCCTACCCGTTGAGTAGGTGAGCCAGGCTGTTTCAATTCAGGGTACTGGTCTTCTAAAGACTGTAACTCACGAAAAATTCGGTCATATTCAGCGTCTGGAACCTCAGGATTATCAATAATATAGTATTGATAGTTATACGTATTTATTAGCTCAATTAAAGCCTCAATACGTTGTTTGATATCAGTTGAAGTAGTCATTAGAATCTTGCGAACTCTCTGCCTGAAGGGATTTTTCATAATCGAAGATACGAGCACGTAATGTTTCTATATGGTCATCTGTGACGGGTTCTCTTGTTTCGTCACATAAGATGCCTGATAAATCAAAAGTGATCGAACGAGCGCATTCTAAAAGTTGGTCAAATAATGCCATGCCGCTTACCGGACCAGGAAAACGAGAAAAAAGTAACAAACCTGGTGTTTTCATTGAGACAAACGCATCTGGCAGTAAAGTACCAGGATCGATTATGTTGGCTACACTAAATAAAGGCTGTTTTTTAATATCTGAATAATAGCGATGGTAAATCTGCATATCACCAAAGTGAAGTGACTGGTTTTCTAGAGCAGCCTTCACTGCTTTACCGCTGAATAACTCAGACTCAGGAGCCATGATTGTAAAGGCTATCACCATATCCCAATCATTCTGGCTTACTTCTTCATCAACTGGGTCGGGTTCTTCCTCAGCCAATTCAGTTGGTGTGTTGAGAGTGTTTTCGACTTCGTTATGAGCTTCTGATGTTGTTTGCTGATCGTCACTATTATTGGTTTGACTAAATACATCTGACGCGTCTTCAAATCGACTTTCAACAGATGCATCCATTGGTACTTTTTCATCATGCTCATGCAACTCTTGCTCAAAAAGCGCATCAAAGCGTTGTTGGAAATTTTCGCCGTCATGCTCTTCTGTCATATCCAGCTCTTTTTCAAACGCCTCAGCGCGTTGTTGGCTTTTATGATGGGCGTACCAACTCACTGCAATGAAGGCAGTGAGGACCACGATGGTAAGAATTATAATGTCTAACACTTAATTTAATCTTTCACTTAAGAGATAATAGTCGTCTTTCATTTTGTCAGGAATATTCATGTCAACTCAACCAACCAAAGAATTGGAAACATTCGAAAACGCGACGCCGGGCCGCGATTATACCATTCACATCGAAACACCTGAATTCAGCTGTTTATGTCCAAAGACGGGCCAACCTGATTTTGCGACAATCAAACTAGNNTACGTACCTGACGAAAAATGTGTTGAACTTAAATCGTTCAAACTTTACATCTGGTCTTATCGTGATGAAGGTGCTTTTCATGAGAAAGTGACCAACACTATTCTGAACGATTTGGTTGCTGCATGCGACCCTAGATTTATGCGTGTTACGGGCATTTTCAATGTGCGTGGTGGTGTTTATACCACGGTTGTTGCTGAACATCGTAAAGAGGGATGGGTTGCCCCTACTCCTATTGTCTTGCCGTAAATTAGCCATAAATAACTTTTCACAAAAAAACCAGTTCATCGTAACTGGTTTTTTTTGTGTATTTAATTGCCATGTTGTCTAACTGTCCAACTCTCTCCTGCAAGAAGATACGGCGTTCAGCTATCATATGTGTTTATTTTCTACATACTCAAGCAATAAAAGAGGCTTCTATGGGTAACATGATTAAAGGTGCACGCTACCTCATGCAAGGGTTTAGTCTAATCAATCAACCCGGCATTCGACGTTTCGCTTACGTCCCCATGCTAATAAACACCCTACTATTTAGTATTGCCCTTTGGTTTGGTTTATCTCATTTTGAAGGCTGGATTGATGGATTAATGCCAACATGGATGCCGGGATGGCTTGAAAGTATTCTCATGTGGATTGTTTGGCCGCTATTTATTATTTTGTTGGCCATTATTGTTTTTTTTACCTTTTCAATTATTGCTAATATTTTGGCTGCTCCCTTCAATGGGATTTTGTCAGAAATGGTCGAGAAAAAAATATCAGGGGGAAGTCCGCCTGACATGCCATGGCGTCAAATGTTCAAAGAAGCGCCAAAAATGGTCATGAATGAATTAATTAAAACAGCTTATTTATTACGCTGGATGGTGCCCTTACTGTTACTCTCTTGGGTTCCGGGTTTGAATCTGATCGCGCCACTACTTTGGTTTTTCTTTTCCAGTTGGACATTGGCACTCGATTATCATGACTACCCAATGGGCAATCATTTAATGAATTTCAAACAACAACGGGAAAAATTACGTCAGCATCGCAGCTTGGCACTGGGCTTTGGTTTAGCAACCTTGGTCGCAACCATGATCCCATTTGTGAATTTTCTAGTCATTCCAGCGGCTGTTGCTGGCGCTACAGTACTTTATCTGGAAAACTTAAAAGAAGAACAGGTCTAAAGGTTGGCAATAATCTCATCAAGATAGGCTTCGATATCCCACTCACACGACCCACAGCCAGATACGGCACCTGTCTTGCGTGAGATCGTATCTATGTCGACAATACCTTGTTCAACGAGACTCATTATTTTAGCGCGAGTTGTTCCGCTACAATCACACATAATTTGATTTAATTCAGTTTTGCTATCATCGCTCATCACAGGGTGTTCCAGCGTTAATCTCGAGATTTATAGTGAATGAAGATTGACAGTTTAACAGTGAAAATAAGATCAATATAAGTCTGCTCAGCTTCACTATATTAATGAAGTCATAATAAAAAAAGCCTCGTCAGAAAATAGACAAGGCTTTTATATATATGGCCTTACGTGGTTATGGGGTCAAATTGATAGATGTACCAAACAAACCTACAAGGCCAATAATAATTAAATAAATAGCCACAATATAACTAAGTAACCGTGGCACAACTAAAATCAAAATACCTGCGATCAATGAAATCAGTGGGGTTAATGCAATACTCATATATCTCTCCTTGTGAGTGGATCTGAAGTATGACGGCAAATAGCCTACATCAGCAATAGTAACTTACTCATTTAATAGCCAGTTATTCTCAACAGCGATCTCTATTTGCTCTGTCACCCATTGATGTATATCCGGAAAAACCTGACCGATAAAGTCATGCGCGGCGATTACTTGTGATTTTTTCACACCGCTTTCTATCCAAGTTTTACCTTCATTACTTATGTTGAGTAAAAAAGGTAATAATCTATCGACCGCTTTCATTAATGTTGCTTCTGTAGAGTCAGAAAATTCTTGCTCATCCCACAATATTGGTAGATCTTTGATGGGATTTCCTGGATGTGATGCTAAGCGTTGTACGCATCGACTTTCTGCTTGATTAGCTGTAGAACGTTCCGCCGAATATAAAAAAGTATCGCCAGCATCAATTTCCCCTAGGTCATGCACCAGTGCATATTTAAGTAGACGTGCCATATCCACTTCTAGCTGAAAATAATCAGCAAATGACCAACATGCCATGGCAAGATGCCATGAGTGCTCAGCAGAATTTTCTAGACGATGTCCACCTGTGATGTAACTTCGACGCTGGACATGTTTTAACGCATCTAGTTCAAGAAAAAAATCAGTTATCTTTTTCATAGTGAGTTTTTGATTAATTTATTACGTTAATATCTGAAATATCTGTCAGTGGACAGATGGGTGAGCTGTCAAATAATGAATGCATCGATGTTGAATGTTGCTAGCCAAACAACATCAGGAACTGAATCATCACATAATAGATGCCACTTCGCATGGCTTACAACACTGAACTCTCAATAATCGCCTATATCCTTTTGTTGTTACTGATTAATCACTAAAGTACTTCACTCAGCTGCTGCTGAGTTAGTCCGCTGTGTTGCTGTCGATAATTAAGCTCAAAGCTGACGATTTTCATTAGCCATGAAGTTAAGTCTAGTCAGAGACTCTCTCGATAATGACAGCATAGTGAAAATAATGAGTCTGTTAATCCTTTGTTCATCATCAAATGATATTATATTCGGCTATTCTGGTCAGTTCACTACAGTCGCTCGCGACGGCAAGTCCTGTCACATGATCGTCAGGCAAACATCACTCTTTTGGAGCTTAAATGAACGCATGGTATTTCCTCTGCTTTTTATCAGCAGCATCGATTTTTATTGCTTTTGCGAATCAATATTTACTGAAGTTACAAACCACTATCGCTATTACTTCTGGCTCAGTGGCGATGTCTTTATTGTTAATGGCATTAATAAAATTCGGTGGTAGTGATTTAGCGACATCAATCAGTGATGCCTTTGCCGGACTGAACTTTAACCTCCTCCTTCTCAAAGGCATGCTTGGTTTTCTATTATTTGCTGGCGCCCTAGAGATTGACCTTAACCTGCTTAGAAATCAACGCTGGGAGATTACTATCCTAGCGCTATTTTCAACCCTTTTATCAACCGTATTGATCGGTTATGGCAGCTACTGGGTGCTCAATTTAGCTGGCTGGGAAATACCACTTATTTATTGCATGTTGTTTGGTGCGTTGATCAGTCCAACAGATCCAATTGCGGTGTTAGCTATTATTAAAAAAATGAATGCGCCTGAAAAAATTTCAGTGCAAGTTGAGGGGGAGTCGCTGTTTAATGATGGCGTAGGCCTAGTCGTATTTACTACCATTTTTGCCATTGCATTCTCAGGTGCTGAAGCCAGTTTCTCTGGTGTTGCTGAACTATTCCTAGTCGATGCGGTGGGAGGGATTGTATTCGGTGGTGTATTAGCATGGATTGCACATTGGTTGATTTGCCGCAGCACTGACTCCAGTATCGAGCTACTCATTACCTTGTGCATTCCAACAGCAGGTTATGCTCTAGCCAACGTTATCGACGTGTCAGGCCCATTAGCAATGGTGGTGAGTGGCATCGTTATTGGTAACATCACTCGAACAGTAGGATTTACTGAACAAAGCCAACTTACCCTCTCGCACTTCTGGCATACGGTAGATGCCTTCTTAAACGCACTTTTGTTCCTATTGATTGGTTTAATGCTCGTTATCATGCCAGTGAGTTGGATGGAAATTACATTGGGCCTAATCATGATTCCATTAGTCCTGTTGGCTAGATTTATCAGTGTGTCCTTGCCGTACATTGGTTTTAGACGCTTACGTCAATACGATGCTCACGCGATTAAAATTTTAACCTGGGGTGGATTACGCGGCGGACTGGCTCTTGCTATGGCGGCCTCAACACCAACAGGTGCACTCGTTATCAATGGTGTTGACTACCATACTTTAGTGTTAATGATGACCTATGTGGTGGTGATATTTTCCATCGTCGTTCAAGGCTCAACCATTGCGCCTATGATTAAACGTAGTATCGCTGCGGGACAGTCAGTAAACTGAAATATTACTGAGGAAATATGCATTGCAACATCGTTCTTTGAGTGGGGGGATATTACTGCTCTTGGCAGCAACGCTCTCTTGGGGTGGAATGTTTCCGATAGCAAAGCCAGCACTTGCCGTTATCGATCCCTATTACCTGACCTTAATTCGCTACCTGTTAGCGGCAATCATTTTTTTTATCGTATTAAGCATAGTAGAAGGAAAATTATCTTTAGGTTTTGAGGGGAAATTCCTCACGTTACTTTTACTGAGCACGCTGGGATTTTCTGGTTTTAATTTACTTGCTTTCAACGGCTTAATGCACTCTAAACCAGAACATGGCGCGGTGATTATCGCCATGATGCCGATGATAACGGTATTATTAAATTGGCTTATACATTCGCAACGTCCTGCATCGTTTACCATGTTCACCATTCTGACTGCTTTTTTCGGCGTGTTTTTAGTTGTCACCACGGGGGATCCAGTTAATGCTTTCTCTGGAGGCAAATTGCTTTGGGACTTTTTGTTCTTAGCAGGTGCCTTTTGCTGGGTGGCTTACACAATGGGAGCTAGCGCATTTCCTAATTGGTCATCACTTCGATATACCAGTTTAAGCTCTATCCTCGGTGCATTGTCACTCAGCATCATTACTCTATTTCTGACCGCCATTGATTATATTTCCGTGCCCTCAATTGACTTATTAGTGTCATTGCATTGGACGATTTTCTATCTGGTGGTTATGGGGGCATTAGTTGCCGTACTGAGCTGGAATATTGGTATCAAATTGTTGGGCGCTGTTAATGGCGTGTTATTCATCAATTTTGTGCCCATCACCGCATTTGCTATAGGCATTATTCAAGGAAAAGAATTTAATGCGGCAGAGTTGACCGGTGCGGCCTGTGTAATTGGATCATTGATCGCCAATAATCTCTTTTTGAGAAAACAGCAAAAATTTAATAACGCTGCCTAAGTAGTGTTATGGAGGGATTTTCAGCAAAGAGCTCAGTGTAGTCGTGACTGAATTGGCCTGCATGTAAAAAGCCCCATCGTTCGGCAACCATCGCAATGGTCTCGCCGTCTTCCAGTCCCATTAATAAATGTCTTCTTACGCCGTTCAGACGAGATAAACGAATGTATTTAAGTGGACTCATGCCCAAGACGTCCTCAAAACTATATTGCAAAGTACGTCTGCTTACGTGACATAGCTCACACAGCTCACTAATTGTGATGGTACGTGCAGAATGTGCCTCTAAATAATCCTTTACTGTATTCACTACTGCTAAGCGTCGTTTAAAGCTAGGCATTTTTGCAGTGACAGGGTCAGCATAGTTCAGAATATCTAAGACTGCTGTCATCAGATTATCTTGTTGGAAACTATCAACGCTCTGCTGTTCATTAGGGGCTAGCCAGCCATTCAATGTCGATTTCATACGGGCCAACTTTTCAGGGTGCCACTCTTTTATCAAGCTTGACTGAATGGTTTTATCGAATTCACTATCATCTTCCTCAGCAGCATCGGATAACGCGTCAAGATTAATGACGATGCCATAAATATCGAACTGTTCTGGCGTTACCAATTCGAATTGTGTGTCTCCGGGTCTCACCATCAGTTGCTGATGATTAACTTGCTGACCATTTATTCTGCATGACTGTCCATTAGCAGCAAACCCTAACCAAACAGAGTTTGACCATACATTACATTGCTGACGAACAGACTGACTGGTGTGCTCCCGAAATACATGAAGGTGTTGTGATGATAGCTCTTCGATTTTTCCATGAAATGGCCCATGGCTAACTTGATCGTATTGTTGCTGCCAATCTCTTAAATTATCAGCATGTTCATCCGCATCAGTAGCCTCTAAAACGCACACATCCGGTGCGTCAGTGCTGCATTTCTGTGCAACTGTATTATTTTTATTAATTGAGGCGTACATTGAATCCGACATAATTTGTACTATAACCAATTAAACATATGAATAAGAAGATAAAAACAACTTTAGCCAAAATTTGATATCAAAACGGCACAACTCTAGCTGCAATCAGTAGTTACTTGTTCTGATGACGATAATACGTCAGCAAAAAATTGCATTAGGAATACTAAACCATGTCTAAAAAATATCACTTTGTACTAGGCACAAAAACGTATGAATTTCGTGATCTCGCGGATCTTATGGCAAAAGCCACGCCATCCCGTTCAGGAGACCGGCTTGCTGAAGTGATTGCCGAGTCTGCTGAACAACGCGCTGTAGCTCAAATGCTACTTGCTGAAGTCCCATTAAAAACATTCTTAAACGAAGCTCTTGTCCCCTACGAAAAAGATGAAATTACCCGTTTGATACTCGACGACCATGATCAGGAAGCATTTGCGTCAATATCTCATCTCACCGTAGGGGATTTTCGTAATTGGCTATTATCAGATGTTGCGACTTCAGACAAATTAACGGAGATTAGGCAAGGCATTACCCCTGAAATGGCTGCTGCGGTAAGTAAAATCATGCGTAATCAAGATTTGATTTTGGTGGCAAAAAAGTGCCGTGTTGAGACCGCCTTTCGTAATACGATAGGTTTACCAAACCGCCTATCAACACGATTACAACCCAATCATCCTACTGATGATGTCAATGGTATCGCAGCCAGTATCTTAGATGGCTTGTTATACGGCAGTGGTGATGCTGTTATCGGTATTAATCCAGCAACAGATAATGTGGCTCAGGCAACCCACCTAATGAAGCTGATGGATGATGTCATATCGCAATATGAAATTCCAACACAGTCCTGTGTACTAACCCATGTCACCAATACTATGGAATGTATTGAACAAGGGGCTCCCGTGGATTTAGTGTTCCAATCCATTGGTGGTACGGAAGCGACAAACAGTAGTTTTGGATTTAACTTGGCCACATTGGCAGAAGCAGAACAGGCGGCCCAATCACTCAAACGCGGTACAGTCGGCAACAACGTCATGTATTTCGAAACGGGGCAAGGCAGCTCTTTATCAGCCAATGCACATCATGGCCTTGATCAGCAGACCTGTGAAGCACGTGCTTATGCTGTAGCGCGAAAGTTCAAGCCACTTCTTGTTAACACCGTAGTTGGCTTTATTGGTCCGGAATATTTATTCGATGGTAAAGAAATCACCCGTGCCGGACTAGAAGATCACTTCTGCGGTAAGTTATTGGGTCTGCCTATGGGCTGTGATGTTTGTTACACCAACCATGCTGAGGCCGATCAAAATGATATGGATAATCTTTTAACGTTATTAACCACAGCTGGTTGTACCTTTGTTATGGGCATTCCAGGTTCAGATGACATTATGCTCAACTATCAAACGACGTCGTTTCATGATGCTCTCTACGCACGACGAGTATTAGGCTTAGGCGCATCCCCAGAATTTGAAACGTGGCTGGAAAAAATGCAGATCATGAGTCATGCGGGCAGTGCCACACTCCATGCCAAATTACCGCCGGCTTTTGCCAATGCTCTTAATACCCTACCGTCTCCTGCTAGCGTCAACTAAAGGGATCATCAATGAATGATAAAACAGCAGATAACTCACCTGAAACAGCAGAAAAAGAAGGTCGTGTTATTGATAATCCATGGCGCCGTTTAAATGAATTTACAGCTGCACGCATAGGCCTTGGTCGAAGCGGTGTCAGTTTACCCACCTCAGAAATGTTGGCTTTTCAACTTGCTCATGCACAGGCGCGTGATGCGGTTCATACCATATTAGATTTTGATGAACTGTGTTCATCGCTCACTGAACGCACGGGACAAACCCCTTACCGCCTTCACAGTCGGGCTGAAGATAGGACGATGTATCTGCAAAGACCAGACTTGGGTCGACGACTGGATGAAACATCTAGAGAAACCTTGCAAAACTCATCCGTACAACAACACTTTGATTTGGCTATAGTCATTGCTGACGGTTTGTCTGCCACAGCCATTTTCCAAAATGTGTTGCCCTTTGTGGAAGCCCTAACAGCCGCCTTAGCAGATGACGAACAAGATTGGACATTAGCCCCTATCAGTTTAGTGGAACAAGGCCGAGTGGCTGTGGGCGATGAGGTTGGTCAATGTTTAAATGCCGATATTGTGCTGATGTTAATCGGCGAACGCCCAGGGTTAAGCTCTCCAGACAGTCTTGGACTCTATCTTACTTGGGCACCTGAAGTAGGTTTAACGGATGCTAGGCGTAACTGCATTTCTAATATTCGTCCGCAAGGCCTGATCTACTCCGCCGCCGTGCAAAGAACGTTATATTTGCTAAAAGAGTCACGTCAACTAAAAATTTCAGGAGTACAGCTAAAAGACCGTAGCCAATCCATTGACGACAAATCAGCATCATCGACCGTCGAAGAAAGACCCGCCTCTGCTTCATCAAACTTCTTAACCCATAAACCATAACGTCAAGGAGGACCATCATCACATATCAAAGTTGAACAACAACATATCGGCACATCATTCAATTATGTATTACTAACGAGGGTAATTACACATGAAAACAGAACATCAAGACTATCTTGCTAAGCGGCAACTAAAAAAAGGCACCGCTGGCTGGCTTTTACTCGCAGGATTGGGCGTGTCCTATGTCATCTCGGGTGACTTTGCCGGCTGGAATTTTGGTATCGCACAGGCTGGCTGGGGTGGTTTCGCCATAGCAGCTGTCGCCATGGCCTTAATGTATTTCACTTTAGTCCTGTCTCTAGCCGAAATGTCCGCAGCCATTCCAGCCGCCGGCGGTGGATATAGTTTTGCACGCCAAGCCATGGGGCCAACAGGTGGCTTTATTACCGGTTTGGCTGTACTCATTGAGTATGCCTTAGCCCCAGCTGCCATTGTTATATTTATTGGTTCTGCTGTTGAATCACTTATCGGATTTAATGGACCTTTGGTTTACGCTGCTTTTTATATTGTCTTTGTCGGTATTCACCTCGCCGGTGTGGGTGAAGCGCTCAAAGTGATGATGGTGATCAGTGCTTTAGCGGTCATTGCCATTATTGCTACGGGTGTATCGCTTGTTGGTCACTTTGATATTAACAATCTATTTGAAACGGCTGATGTTTCACAAATAAGCGCTTGGCTACCGAATGGTTGGTATGGCGTATGGGCAGCACTCCCCTTTGCTATGTGGTTATTCCTAGCCGTTGAAGGCGTGCCATTGGCCGCCGAGGAAGCAAAAGATCCAGCTAAAGATGTACCAAAAGGAATTATCGGCGCTATGGTCTTTTTATTATTCACCGCTCTGACCGTTGTGGTCTTGGTCCCTGGTGCGGCAGGTGCCCATTTTATCGGTAACAGTGCAGTGCCTTTAGTCGATGCACTCAATGTTGTAGGTAATCCGAGTGTTGCCACAGCCGTCAATGTATTAGCTCTAGCAGGATTGATTGCCTCGTTTTTCTCAATCATTTATGGCTACAGCCGCTTGGTATTTGCCTTATCACGCGCCGGTTATCTACCAAAGGGTTTATCGGTAACAAGCTCACGGAAAGTCCCTGCTCGCGCCTTGATCATTCCAGGTGTATTAGGCTTCTTGGCATCACTCAGTGGTGAGGGTGACTTAATGCTGGCCATGGCGGTGGTGGGTGCAACATTATCGTATGCACTTATGTCATGGAGTCATATTTTACTGAGACTGAAACAACCTGAGTTGATTCGTCCCTATAAAACACCGGGAGGTATGGTCACATCGGCAATTGCCTTAGTGTTATCTTTAATTGCCTTAACGGGCGTCTACGCTTTTGATCCACGAGCATTTTATTATACGGTTGGCATTTTTGCAGTAGGTATTATTTACTACTTTGCTTATAGCCGACATCATTTAGTCGCCCACTCAGCAGAAGAAGAATTTGCTATGTTAGCTGAGGCAGAATCAGCACTTAACGCTAACGATTAATTAGCATTAAATATTAAAAAGGCAGGCATGGATAACAACAATGCCTGCCTTTTTTGTTTCAGATAGTCTTTTATTTCGCTTCATCTTGCAGACGTTTTGCTTCTGCTTTGATCATTGATTCAAGTTCTGGAACGTGTTCATCG